>Ga0208645_1000458_pt1 | contig 44126 bp, 44 predicted proteins | sample VirMetDEL_Sep_01_FD_184519 | JGI IMG/M metagenome (GOLD analysis project Ga0208645, IMG submission 184519) | Aqueous microbial communities from the Delaware River and Bay under freshwater to marine salinity gradient to study organic matter... | ecosystem: Environmental > Aquatic > Marine >... | reverse complement strand
GGAACTTACCCGACAAGGAATTTCGCTACCTTAGGACCGTTATAGTTACGGCCGCCGTTTACCGGGGCTTCGATCAAGAGCTTCGCTTGCGCTAACCCCATCAATTAACCTTCCGGCACCGGGCAGGTGTCACACCCTATACGTCCTCTTACGAGTTTGCAGAGTGCTGTGTTTTTAATAAACAGTTGCAGCCAGCTGGTCACTGCGACTCTTCGCTGCTTACGGAGCAAGTCCTTCACAGCAAAGAGCGTACCTTCTCCCGAAGTTACGGTACTATTTTGCCTAGTTCCTTCAGCCGAGTTCTCTCAAGCGCCTTGGTATGCTCTACCTGACCACCTGTGTCGGTTTAGGGTACGGTCACCAATACCTGAAGCTTAGAGGCTTTTCCTGGAAGCATAGCGTTAACAGCTTCGTCACCGTAGTGACTCGTCTCGTATCTCAGTCTTAGACATCCGGATTTTCCTAAACGTCCAACCTACATACTTTCACGCGGACTACCAACGCCGCGCCTGCCTAGCTTTCTCCGTCCCCCCATCGCAGTATTGGCCGGTACAGGAATATTAACCTGTTTCCCATCGACTACGCCTTTCAGCCTCGCCTTAGGAGCCGACTCACCCTACCCTGATTAGCATGGGATAGGAACCCTTGGTCTTTCGGCGGGGAAGTTTTTCACTCCCCTTATCGTTACTCATGTCAGCATTCGCACTTCTGATACCTCCAGCCATCCTCCCGGATAACCTTCGCAGGCTTACAGAACGCTCCTCTACCACTTGTGCAAGCACAAGTCCGCAGCTTCGGTGAATGATTTAGCCCCGTTACATCTTCCGCGCAGGCCGACTCGACTAGTGAGCTATTACGCTTTCTTTAAAGGGTGGCTGCTTCTAAGCCAACCTCCTAGCTGTCTATGCCTTCCCACATCGTTTTCCACTTAATCATTACTTTGGGACCTTAGCTGGCGGTCTGGGTTGTTTCCCTTTTCACGACGGACGTTAGCACCCGCCGTGTGTCTCCCGAGTAGTACTCATTGGTATTCGGAGTTTGCATGGGGTTGGTAAGTCGGGATGACCCCCTAGCCCAAACAGTGCTCTACCCCCAATGGTATTCGCTCGAGGCGCTACCTAAATAGCTTTCGAGGAGAACCAGATATCTCCGGGCTTGATTAGCCTTTCACTCCGATCCACAAGTCATCCCCATCTTTTTCAACAGATGTGGGTTCGGTCCTCCAGTTAGTGTTACCCAACCTTCAACCTGCTCATGGATAGATCGCCCGGTTTCGGGTCTACACCCTGCAACTATTCGCCCAGTTAAGACTCGGTTTCCCTACGGCTCCCCTATTCGGTTAACCTCGCTACAGAATGTAAGTCGCTGACCCATTATACAAAAGGTACGCAGTCACACCACGAAGGTGCTCCCACTGCTTGTACGTACACGGTTTCAGGTTCTATTTCACTCCCCTTACAGGGGTTCTTTTCGCCTTTCCCTCACGGTACTGGTTCACTATCGGTCAGTCAGGAGTATTTAGCCTTGGAGGATGGTCCCCCCATGTTCAAACAGGATACCACGTGTCCCGTCCTACTCGTTTTCACTGTAAAAGCATTGTCGTGTACGGGGCTATCACCCTGTATCGCTGGCCTTTCCAGACCATTCCACTAACACTAATACAGCTTAAGGGCTACTCCGCGTTCGCTCGCCGCTACTAACGGAATCTCGGTTGATTTCTTTTCCTCGGGGTACTTAGATGTTTCAGTTCTCCCGGTTTGCCTCCCAACACTATGTATTCATGTTGGGATAGTGCATAAATGCACTGGGTTTCCCCATTCGGATATCTGCGGGTCTAACGCCTCTTACCGGCTTCCCACAGCTTTTCGCAGGTTAGTACGTCCTTCATCGCCTCTGACTGCCAAGGCATCCACCGTGTACGCTTATTCACTTAACCATACAACCCCAAAATGTCTTCAGAATCATACAGCGTGTTTAAGGTTCACAAATAAATATTGTTACCTTGTTTTTTACTACTATCAGCTTGCCAAATTGTTAAAGAGCAGTTTGAGATTAAACTCAAATATAAACACTTAAGCCTAAGCGCTTATATTTGAATTTTTAGAGCAGGTTTCTTAAACCAGAAGTGGTGGAGTTAAGCGGGATCGAACCGCTGACCTCCTGCGTGCAAGGCAGGCGCTCTCCCAGCTGAGCTATAACCCCAATCTGGTTGGTCTGAGTAGACTCGAACTACCGACCTCGCCCTTATCAGGGGCGCGCTCTAACCACCTGAGCTACAGACCAATTTTAACGCAACATTCGCCGCGCAAAACCGTTTGCTCTATCTCATGCAATCAATCATCTGTGTGAACACTTATAACTTCTTCACGTTAGGTAAGGAGGTGATCCAACCGCAGGTTCCCCTACGGTTACCTTGTTACGACTTCACCCCAGTCATGAATCACAAAGTGGTAAGCGCCCTCCCGAAGGTTAAGCTACCTACTTCTTTTGCAACCCACTCCCATGGTGTGACGGGCGGTGTGTACAAGGCCCGGGAACGTATTCACCGTGACATTCTGATTCACGATTACTAGCGATTCCGACTTCATGGAGTCGAGTTGCAGACTCCAATCCGGACTACGATACGCTTTATGAGATCCGCTCACTGTCGCCAGCTTGCCTCCCTCTGTACGTACCATTGTAGCACGTGTGTAGCCCTACTCGTAAGGGCCATGATGACTTGACGTCGTCCCCACCTTCCTCCGGTTTATCACCGGCAGTCTCCCTAGAGTTCCCACCATTACGTGCTGGCAACTAAGGATAAGGGTTGCGCTCGTTGCGGGACTTAACCCAACATTTCACAACACGAGCTGACGACAGCCATGCAGCACCTGTCTTACGGTTCCCGAAGGCACAATCGCATCTCTGCAATCTTCCGTAGATGTCAAGAGTAGGTAAGGTTCTTCGCGTTGCGTCGAATTAAACCACATGCTCCACCGCTTGTGCGGGCCCCCGTCAATTCATTTGAGTTTTAATCTTGCGACCGTACTCCCCAGGCGGTCTACTTAGTGCGTTAGCTGCGCTACTCACAGTACAAGACCACGAACAGCTAGTAGACATCGTTTACGGCGTGGACTACCAGGGTATCTAATCCTGTTTGCTCCCCACGCTTTCGCACCTGAGCGTCAGTATTGTGCCAGGGGGCCGCCTTCGCCACTGGTATTCCTCCAAATCTCTACGCATTTCACCGCTACACTTGGAATTCTACCCCCCTCTCACATACTCTAGCATGCCAGTTTTGAATGCAATTCCCAGGTTGAGCCCGGGGCTTTCACATCCAACTTAACATACCGCCTACGTGCGCTTTACGCCCAGTAATTCCGATTAACGCTTGCACCCTCCGTATTACCGCGGCTGCTGGCACGGAGTTAGCCGGTGCTTCTTCTGCGGGTAACGTCAAAATGCTGTGCTATTAACACAACACCCTTCCTCCCCGCTGAAAGTGCTTTACAACCCGAAGGCCTTCTTCACACACGCGGCATGGCTGGATCAGGCTTGCGCCCATTGTCCAATATTCCCCACTGCTGCCTCCCGTAGGAGTCTGGACCGTGTCTCAGTTCCAGTGTGGCTGATCATCCTCTCAAACCAGCTAGGGATCGTCGCCTTGGTGAGCCATTACCCCACCAACTAGCTAATCCCATATAGGTGCATCCGATAGCATGTGGCCCGAAGGTCCCACACTTTGGTCCGTAGACATTATGCGGTATTAACAGTCGTTTCCAACTGGTATCCCCCTCTATCGGGCAGCTCCCTATACATTACTCACCCGTCCGCCGCTAGGTCCGAAAACCCCGCTCGACTTGCATGTGTTAGGCCTGCCGCCAGCGTTCAATCTGAGCCATGATCAAACTCTTCAATTAAAGTTCTTTCTGTCACCGAAGTGACGCTCAGTCTTACTGACTTAAAACATTTCTGTGTAAGCCACTCAACCTATAAATTTCATTTTCGTGAAATCCATCATAAGTGCCCACACAGATGATTGATTGCTAATTGTTAAAGAGCGTACATCAGAGACTTACTCGATGATGCGAGGCGTTCACCTCAGTCAGACGCTTTCTGCTTTCGCTTGCTGCCGTCTGTGTGGTGCGCATTATAGAGATCGCTGCAATTCGATCAAGATCTTTTTTACAGAAATATGATCGACCGCGCACTTTTTAAGCGATCCTTTAAAAAAGCACTGTTTTTTGATTATAAATCAGTCAATTTCAACATTTGATGCTGTGATTGTGATGACTTCGGCCAGATCTGGCTTATGTTTTTTTGGACGTTGCAGCTCGTGCTGATACAGATATTCACCTAACTGGCGCAGAAACGGCAACGCCACTTCGTCTGTCTGATATTGATCGTCATTTAAAATATCGTTTACATTGGCGTAGATCACTGCTGTAATAAAGAACTCGATCTGCTGTTGTGCGTCGACAATATAGGCGCCATCAATAATATGGCCATAGGCCCAGCCGGTTTTATTAAAAATACGAATATGTGGCGGTATCTGTTGTGCCTTACCGCCAAACAGCAAAAATTTAGAATAGTTATCCGGGTACTGTGTTGCATCGTAAAGCGGATTAACGCTATCAGGCGGTAGCATCGCCATATAATGCAGCACCAAAGCACGATCTTCCGGCCGTAGATTAAAACGCTCATTCTCCGTAAAAAGCTGCGGAAAGATCACCCGCTTTATTACACCATCAAAATCAGCAAGGCTAAGACGGTTTTTGTCGGTAAAATCCATCGGTGAGTTAATCAATTCATTACCACTGATATACGCTCTGCCCAATGTCGGTTTATCTTTGTTGATATATTGCTGATTTGTACTGCGGGCCGGCAGCGCCAGAATTGGCTTACCCTTCGTATCAACAAAGCGTATCGGGTTGAACTGCCGGTTTTGCTCTGCCGTCAATGGCGCGCTGAGGCGATGATTAATTACACTGTGTGTCAGGCCTTTAGCTGCCAAACGCTGGTTAATAAAATCCTGACCCAATAATTCATACAGCCGGTTGCTGCCGCCATTATCACTTACCAGTAATATCTTCTTTATATACTGCGCGATGCTGGGTAAGCCGTTTAACGCCGTAGAGTCGTTAGTTTGTGTTGTCTGCCAGTCAGTTGCGGCATCCGTCAACATAGTGGTGTCGGTATTTAAGCCCGCGATATTTTGCTCTGCCAACCACTCTAACGCCAGCAAGGCTATCGGCAGTTTAACTGTACTGGCTGGATAAAAGTAACGGTCGTTATCCAAACCGTACTGATAGTAAGTTAAAGCAGGATTGTTATCAGCATCACGATCAACTTGTGTATAAATTATTTGCAAGCGGTGAGGTTCAGGGCTAGCCAGTGCTTGCTGTAATAACGGATATTGCTGTGTGACACCGGATAGCAGAGGTTGCAATGGCTGATAGTGTATTTCAGTCGCGGTTTTAGCATCAGTAATAACCGGCAGGCTGAGTAATAGTAAGCACAGCAGTACTTTTTGCATAACCAATACCTGGCGTTAAGTTAAAACACCATAGTACGGATTAGATTGCTGAAAAACAAACAGGCATAAAAAAGCCGGGCTGGGCCCGGCTTTTCAGTTCTTTAGCGCTTACTCAGCTGCAGTTTCTTCAACTGGCAGTGCGTCCACTTCCGGACGATCGACTAACTCGATGTAAGCCATAGGTGCGTTATCACCGGCACGGAAGCCACACTTTAAAATACGAGTGTAACCACCTGGACGCGCGTTGTAACGCGGGCCCAGCACGTTGAATAACAAACCTACTACTTCTTTATCACGAGTACGGGCGAAAGCTAAACGGCGATTTGCAACGCTGTCATTCTTTGCCAATGTGATCAATGGCTCGATCACACGACGTAACTCTTTAGCCTTTGGCAAAGTCGTTTTGATGATTTCGTGCTTCACCAACGAGCTTGCCATGTTGCGGAACATTGCCGTACGGTGGCTGCTGTTCCTGTTTAATTGACGACCACTCTTGCGATGGCGCATGATCTATTCCTTCTCACTAAACCAGAAACTGGTATCTGATTAGTCTTTATTTACCAGACTCGCTGGCGGCCAGTTCTCAAGGCGCATGCCCAGGGATAAACCGCGTGATGCCAGCACGTCTTTGATTTCGGTAAGCGACTTTTTACCCAGGTTAGGTGTTTTAAGTAACTCAACCTCGGTACGCTGAACCAGATCACCAATGTACTGAATCTGCTCTGCCTTCAAGCAGTTAGCAGAACGAACTGTTAATTCCAAATCATCGACCGGACGTAACAGAATCGGATCAAACTCCGGTTTCTCTTCGCGTTTTTCCGGTTCGCTCTTATCGCGCAGCTCGACGAAGAACTCCAGCTGTTCGGCCAGAATTGTTGCTGCACGGCGAATGGCTTCCTCTGGCTCAACAGTGCCGTTGGTCTCCATATCGATGATCAGTTTGTCCAGATCAGTACGCTGTTCTACCCGCGCTGCTTCAACTGAGTAGGCTATACGCTCTACCGGGCTGAAAGAGGCATCCAGTAACAGACGACCAATAGGACGCTCGTCATCATCTGAGGACAAACGCGCTGATGCAGGCACATAACCGCGACCACGTTCAACTTTCAGGCGCATACTGAATTCAGTCTCGCCGGTCAGGTTGCAAATAACGTGCTCAGGGTTGGTAATAACCACACCGTCGCCATGCTGGATGTCTCCAGCTGTTACAGGGCCAGCACCTTTCTTCGTCAAAGTCAGAGTGACTTCATCTTTGTCTTCCAGGCGAACGGCAAGGCCTTTCAGGTTCAGCAGGATATCGATGATATCTTCCTGGACACCCTCTTTGGCACTGTACTCATGGAGAACGCCGTCAATCTCAACTTCAGTCACTGCACAACCTGGCATTGACGAAAGCAGAATACGACGTAACGCGTTGCCCAAGGTATGCCCGAAACCGCGCTCAAGTGGTTCCAAAGTAACTTTGGCACGAGTTGGGTTGATTTTTTCGATACCAACTAATCTCGGCTTAAGGAATTCGGTGACAGAACCCTGCATTGTATCCTCTCTTAACAATTAGCTTTACTTAGAGTAAAGCTCGACGATTAACTGTTCGTTGATGTCAGCAGACAAGTCTGAACGCTCAGGCAGACGTTTGAAAACGCCTTCCAGTTTCGTGTTATCTACTTCGATCCAAGTTGGTTTCTCACGTTGTGCAGCTACTTCAAGCGCAGCACCGATACGGGCTTGCTTTTTCGCTTTCTCACGAACAGAGACAACTTGTTCAGGTAATACTTTGTATGATGGAATGTTCAGCACTTGGCCATTGATCATAATAGCTTTGTGGCTAACCAGCTGACGTGCTTCCGCGCGCGTACTGGCCAAACCCATACGGTATACTACGTTGTCTAAGCGTGACTCTAACAACGCTAACAGGTTTTCGCCTGTATTACCTTTCAAACGAGCAGCTTCCTTGTAATAGTTACGGAACTGCTTTTCTAATACGCCATACATACGACGTACTTTTTGTTTCTCGCGTAACTGTAAACCGTAGTCTGATAAGCGACCGCGACGTGCGCCGTGCTGACCAGGAGCGGTAGTTAAGTTACACTTTGAATCAATTGCTCTTACGCCGCTCTTCAGGAACAGATCTGTACCTTCGCGACGACTGAGTTTGAGCTTAGGACCCAAATATCTTGCCATCTTCTTTCTCCAATAATCCGTGAAGCGCTGTAATTACACGCGACGTTTTTTAGGTGGACGGCATCCGTTATGCGGGATTGGCGTCACGTCGGTGATATTTGTGATCTTATAGCCAGCGGCGTTCAGAGCACGAATCGCTGATTCGCGGCCCGGGCCAGGACCATTCACAAACACTTCAAGGTTCTTTACACCATATTCCAGCGCGGCAGTACCGGCGCGCTCTGCAGCTACCTGAGCAGCAAACGGAGTAGATTTACGTGAACCACGGAAACCTGAACCGCCGGCAGTTGCCCAGCACAGTGCATTACCCTGACGATCAGTAATCGTCACGATGGTGTTGTTGAAAGAAGCATGGATATGAGCCATACCGTCAGAAACTTGCTTTTTTACCCGTTTACGAGTACGAACTGGTGCTTTAGCCATGTTGAATCACCTTATTTCTTAATCGCTTTACGTGGGCCCTTGCGGGTACGCGCATTAGTTTTAGTGCGCTGACCACGAACCGGCAGACTACGACGGTGGCGCAGGCCACGGTAGCAACCAAGGTCCATTAAACGCTTAATGTTTAATGTGATTTCACGGCGCAAGTCACCTTCAACGGTGTATTTTGCAACTTCGTCACGAAGCGTATCTAATTGCGCGTCAGTTAACGCAGCAATTTTCGTACTTTCTTCGATACCCACTGCAGCTAAAATAGACTTAGAGCGGGTCTTACCGATACCATAAACATAGGTTAAAGAGATAACCGCATGTTTATTATCGGGGATGTTAATGCCAGCGATACGGGCCACTAACGTTCTCCTTTAATAGAGTTTAAAGATGCCAATTTGAAAAGCCCGTAAGGATACTCAAATGGCGCTGATATTGCAAACGATAAAGGGGCTAAACCAATCAGTTCAGCCCGCAGTATCATTTTGTTCTGCTATTAGCCTTGGCGCTGTTTGTGCTTCGGCTCACTGCAAATTACGCGAACAACGTTGTTACGTCGAATCACTTTGCAGTTACGGCAGATCTTCTTAACGGAAGCTCGTACTTTCATAACTTAACTCCGCAAACTATCTTAACGACCGTAGCCTTTAAGATTTGCCTTTTTAAGCACAGAATCATATTGATGCGACATCAAATGCGTCTGTACCTGTGCCATAAAATCCATGATAACAACAACGATAATCAACAAAGATGTACCGCCGAAATAGAACTGTACGTCCCACGCTACCATCATGAACTCAGGAACTAAACAGATAAAGGTTATATACAGGGCACCCGCGAGGGTTAACCGTGTCATCACTTTATCGATGTATTTTGATGTCTGCTCACCAGGACGGATCCCGGGAATAAAGGCACCGGATTTCTTCAGGTTATCTGCTGTATCACGCGGGTTAAACACCAACGCAGTATAGAAGAAACAGAAGAAAATAATGGCCGCGGAGTATAACATCATATACAACGGTTGTCCCGGAGATAATGTTAATGCTAATTCCTGAAGGAAATTAGCCACCACGCCTTCACCCGAACCAAACCAACTGGCTATCGTACCGGGGAACAGAATAATGCTGGAGGCAAAAATCGGTGGTATTACGCCGGCCATATTCACCTTTAACGGTAAATGGCTGCTTTGCGCGGCAAACACCTGACGGCCTTGCTGACGCTTGGCATAATTAACCACAATCCGACGCTGGCCGCGTTCAAAGAACACCACAAACCAGGTAATCGCGATTACAATCACACCTATTGCTACCAACAGTAAAAAGTGCAAATCGCCTTGACGTGCCTGCTCGATCGTCTGGCCAATGGCAGACGGGAAGCCGGCAACAATACCGGTAAAGATTAACAACGAAATACCATTACCAATGCCGCGCTCTGTAATTTGCTCACCTAACCACATTAAAAACATGGTACCGGTAACCAGACTGGTTACCGCAGTAAAGTAAAATGCAAAGCCAGGGTTAATAACTAACCCCTGCATCATGTTAGGCAGGCCAGTGGCAATACCAATGGCCTGTAACGTTGCTAATGCTAAAGTACCGTAGCGTGTCATCTGGTTGATTTTACGCTTTCCAGCTTCGCCTTCTTTCTTAAGTTCAGCCATTGCCGGATGCATTACCGTCAACAACTGCACAATGATAGAGGCAGAGATGTAGGGCATTATGCCCAACGCAAATACCGAAGCACGCTCAAGTGCGCCACCGCTGAACATGTTAAACATTTCAACGATGGTGCCCTTTTGTTGCTCGAATAACTGAGCCAGCACGGCGGCGTCAATTCCAGGAATTGGCACAAAGGAGCCTAACCGAAATACGATTATGGCCAAAAGTACAAATAACAAACGGGATTTCAGCTCGCTGAATCCGCCTTTTGCACCTTTTGAGTCCGAACCTGGTTTAGCCATCGCGTACTATCCTTATTATTCTTCGACTTTACCGCCAGCGGCTTCGATTGCTGCACGCGCACCTTTAGTTGCACCTAAACCTTTTACGGTTACCGGACGAGTGATCTCGCCAGACAGTACAACTTTGGCAAACTTAACAGTACGGGCGATGATGTTAGCTTCCATCAGGCTAGCCAGATCAACTACATCACCTTTTACCGCTGCCAGTTCGTGCAGGCGTACTTCAGCAGAAACCAAAGATTTCTGTGAAGTGAAACCGAACTTAGGTAAGCGTTGTTTCAATGGCATTTGACCGCCTTCGAAACCAGGACGCACTTTACCGCCAGAACGTGACTTTAAACCTTTATGGCCACGACCTGCAGTTTTACCTAAGCCTGAGCCGATACCACGACCCACGCGATGCTTGTTTTTCTTAGCACCAGGTGCCGGAGCAAGAGTATTTAATAACATCTGTTACTCCTCCACTTTAACCATGTAATACACAGCGTTGATCATGCCGCGAACAGAAGGTGTATCTTCTACTTCAACGGTATGATTAATACGGCGTAAACCTAAACCCAGTAAAGAAGCCTTGTGCTTCGGTAAACGACCGATGCTTGACTTAATTTGGGTTACTTTAATTGTCTTCTTCGCCATGGCAGATTACCCCAGAATGTCGTCAACGCGTAAACCGCGTTTAGCAGCTATTTGAGCCGGCGACTTAACAGTCGACAGTGCATTAATAGTTGCGCGAACTACGTTGATTGGGTTAGTTGAGCCGTAACACTTAGACAGAATGTTCTGTACGCCTGCTACTTCCAGTACGGCGCGCATTGCACCACCGGCGATCAAGCCAGTACCTTCAGCTGCAGGTTGCATGTAAACATTTGAACCTGAGTGAACACCACGGGTTGGGTGGTGTAAGGTGTTACCATTTAACTCAACCTGGGTCATGTTACGACGCGCTTTTTCCATTGCTTTTTGAATAGCAGCTGGTACTTCACGTGCTTTACCATAACCGAAACCAACACGGCCGTTGCCGTCACCGACTACAGTCAAAGCGGTAAAGGAGAAAATACGACCACCTTTAACAACTTTTGACACGCGGTTTACTGCAACAAGCTTCTCTTGTAAATCAGATTGTTGTTTAGCTTCTTCGTTAGCCATGAGCTACTCCTAGAACTGAAGACCGGCTTCACGCGCCGCGTCAGCCAGAGCTTGCACGCGACCATGATACTGAAAGCCACTGCGGTCAAAAGCACAAGCAGTAACGCCTTTGGCTACTGCACGTTCGGCAATCGCTTTACCTACAGCCTTAGCAGCATCTACGTTACCAGTGTACTTAAGTGAGTCTTTAATTGAAGCTTCTACGGTAGAAGCTGCAGCAATCACTTCAGCATTTGGTGCGATAAGCTGGGCGTAGATGTGACGTGGTGTACGGTGTACAACCAAGCGATTCGCACCTTGTTCGATAATATTTCTGCGAGTGCGTTTGGCACGGCGCAGACGAGCAAGTTTCTTATCCATCGTCCTACCCTACTTTTTCTTCGCTTCTTTACGACGCACGTTTTCGTTTGCATAGCGCACACCTTTGCCTTTGTAAGGCTCTGGTTTACGGTATGCCCGGATGTTAGCGGCAACCTGACCAACTAATTGCTTGTCAGCACCTTTTACCAGTACTTCAGTCTGGGTTGGCGTTTCAATAGTGATACCGTTAGGTACCTGAAACACCACTGGGTGAGAAAAGCCCAGGCTCAGGTTCAATACTTTACCTTCTGCCTTCGCACGGTAACCAACACCAACCAGTTCCAGTTTCTGAGAGAAACCCTCAGCTACGCCGGTAACCAGGTTGTTGATTAATGCACGGGCAGTACCCGCTTGTGCATTAGCGCCGTCAAAGCCATCGCGTGGATTGGTACGTAAAACGTTACCTTCAACCACAACTTCAACTGCAGCGTTAACATCGAGTGTTAACTCGCCGTTTTTGCCCTTAAATGACACTATCTGACCGTTTTGCGTTACAGTAACGCCGGCTGGAATAGTGACTGGGGCTTTAGCAACACGAGACATAGATTACTACCTCCGTTACGCTACGTAGCCGATAATTTCGCCACCGATACCAACCTTGCGCGCGGCGCGGTCAGTCATTAGTCCTTTAGATGTTGACACGATGGCCACACCTAAACCGCCCATTACCTTAGGTAATTCGCCACGCTTCTTATAGATGCGCAGACCTGGACGACTAACACGATCGATAGTTTCAATTACAGATTTGCCCTGGAAGTACTTTAACGTTACTTCCAGTTCTGGTTTTGATTCACCAGAAACTGCGAAATCGGCGATGTAACCTTCGTCTTTTAATACTTTCGCAATAGATACCTTCAATTTTGAAGATGGCATCTTAACCGCAACTTTATTGGCTGACTGGCCGTTGCGAATGCGAGTAAACATATCCGCTACTGGATCTTGCAAACTCATAGCTCGTTACTCCCGTGATTCTTACCAGCTAGCCTTACGAAGGCCAGGAATTTCACCGCGCATCGCCGCTTCACGGACCTTGATCCGGCTCATGCCGAATTTACGCAGGTAACCGTGTGGACGACCAGTTACACGACAACGATTACGTTGACGCGAAGGGCTTGAATCACGCGGCAACGTCTGTAACTTCAGAACGGCTGCCCAACGGTCTTCGTCAGAAGTCGCTGGATTAGCAATCGCATCTTTCAGTTCATGACGCTTTGCAGCGAATTTGGCTACCAGTTGTGCACGCTTGAATTCACGTGCTTTCATTGATTGTTTTGCCATGACCCTACACCTTATTTCTTGAATGGGAAGTTAAACGCGGCAAGTAAAGCACGTCCTTCGTCATCGGTACGCGCGGTAGTCGTAATAGTGATATCTAAACCACGTACTGCATCTACTTTATCGTATTCGATTTCGGGGAAAATGATTTGCTCGCGTACACCCATGCTGTAGTTACCACGGCCATCGAATGACTTCGGGTTTACACCACGGAAGTCACGGATACGCGGGATAGCAATAGAGACTAAACGCTCCAAGAATTCCCACATACGCTCGCCGCGCAGGGTCACTTTTGCGCCAATAGGGTAGCCTTCACGGATTTTGAAACCGGCTACTGATTTACGCGCCTTGGTTACCAGTGGCTTTTGACCTGCAATAGCAGTCAAATCGCCAACGGCGTTTTCAAGGATCTTTTTATCAGCAACTGCTTCACCCACACCCATATTGAGTGTGATTTTAACAATCCGAGGGACTTGCATGACGCTGGTGTAGCCGAACTGCTTAAACAGTTCAGGGACTACGGTGTCTTTGTAAATTTCATGCAGTTTCGCCATCGTATTACTCCAATAGCAATTAAATTACTTCGTTATTCGACTTGAAGATACGCACTTTCTTGCCATCTTCAAGACGGAAACCTACACGATCTGCTTTACCCGTTTTAGAGTTAAAGATCGCTACGTTTGAAACATGAATTGAGGCTTCTTTCTCAACGATACCACCTGGCTGGTTCAGGGCCGGTACAGGCTTCTGATGCTTTTTAACCAAGTTAACGCCGGAAACATAAACACGACCTTCAGCTACTAATACTTTAGTAACTTTGCCGCGTTTACCCTTGTCCTTACCGGTAAGAACAACAACCTCGTCATCACGACGGATTTTACTAGCCATGGTGACTCCTTACAGTACTTCTGGTGCCAGAGACACGATCTTCATAAACTTATCGCCACGAAGTTCACGTGTAACAGGCCCGAAAATACGAGTGCCGATCGGTTCCAGCTTGCTGTTTAACAACACTGCTGCATTGCGATCAAAACGGATTAATGACCCGTCCTGACGGCGTACGCCTTTGCGTGTACGCACCACCACTGCATTCAGTACATCACCTTTTTTAACTTTACCGCGCGGAATTGCTTCCTTGACAGTAACTTTGATGACGTCACCAATTGCAGCATAACGGCGATGTGAACCACCTAAGACCTTAATACACATTACGCTGCGCGCGCCGCTGTTGTCTGCGACTTCCAGCATAGATTGCATCTGGATCATCTTAGTGCTCCGCTATTCTACTAAATAACCCTCACGGGTTACGCTGCTTACGATAAAAACTACCCCCTGACAAGAGGGCGCGTGATTATAACAGCACTCTTGGCAAAAAGGTAGCGCAAAATAAAAGCGGCCCCTAGTGGAGCCGCTTTTCACATCTTAACGAATTAAGATGCTGATTCGACAACAGCAACCAGGGTCCATGACTTAGTCTTGGACAAAGGACGGCATTCACGAATAGTGACTACATCGCCTTCTTTACACTGATTGGTTTCGTCATGTACGTGCAGCTTGGTAGTACGTTTGATGAACTTCCCGTAAATCGGGTGTTTCACTGAACGCTCGATCGCAACAGTAATAGACTTGTCCATTTTGTTGCTGATCACTTTACCTTGCAGTGTACGAGTATTAGTTTCACTCATTACGCACCTGCCTTCTCGGTTAAGATGGTCTTAACGCGCGCGATATCACGACGCACCTGCTTAAATAAATGCGTTTGAGCTAACTGACCGGTAGCTAATTGCATGCGCAGGTTGAACTGCTCACGTAATAAGCCCAGTAATTCAGCGTTTAACTCTTCAACACTTTTCGCTTTTAATTCGCTGGCTTTCATCACATTACCGTCCGCGTTACAAAGGTTGTCTTAAATGGTAGCTTAGCGGCGGCTAATGCAAATGCATGACGCGCTAACTCTTCAGACACACCGTCCATTTCATACAGTACTTTGCCAGGTTTAATCTGACATACCCAGTACTCAACAGAACCTTTACCACTACCCATACGTACTTCCAGCGGCTTAGCAGTGATTGGCTTGTCTGGGAACACACGGATCCAGATTTTACCAACACGCTTAACAGCGCGCGTCATAGCACGACGTGCAGATTCGATTTGACGTGAAGTCATTTGACCACGTTCTACAGATTTCAGTGCATAAGTACCGAAAGATACTTTATCGCCAACCAGGGACAAGCCACGGTTACGACCTTTGTGCACTTTACGAAATTTTGTACGTTTTGGTTGCAACATCGCTCAATACCCCTACTTAGCCTTACGTGCCGGTTTTTTCGGCGCTTTAGGCTGGTTGTTATTGTTGGCGTTGTTGGTGTTGTTGTTCAATGGCAGAGCTCCTAAGATCTCGCCTTTGAAAATCCACACTTTCACACCAATGATACCGTAAGTAGTCAATGCTTCTGAGGTATTGTAATCGATGTCAGCACGCAGAGTGTGAAGCGGCACACGGCCTTCACGGTACCACTCTGAACGAGCGATTTCTGCGCCGCCTAAACGGCCGCTAACTTCAACTTTGATACCCTTGGCACCGATACGCATGGCGTTTTGTACCGCACGCTTCATAGCGCGACGGAACATTACACGACGCTCTAACTGGCTGCTGATTGAGTCAGCAACTAATTTGGCATCCAGCTCAGGCTTGCGGATTTCAGAGATGTTAATCTGCGCAGGTACGCCAGCGATAGCGGCTACTTGCTTGCGGATTTTCTCAACATCTTCACCTTTCTTACCGATGATTACGCCTGGACGCGCAGTGTGAATAGTCACACGGATGCTTTTCGCAGGGCGTTCAATATCGATCCGGCTTACTGACGCGGCTTTCAGTTCTTTTGTCAGATACTGACGAACTTTAAAGTCACCGTTTAAGAAATCCGGGAAGTCTTTCGTATTCGCGAACCAGGTTGAGCTCCATGGCTTAGTGATACCTAGGCGAATACCATTAGGATGTACTTTCTGTCCCATTTCTCTCTCCTAGTTATCAGCTACAACCACAGTGATGTGGCTGGTACGCTTGACGATACGGTCAGCACGACCTTTAGCACGTGGCTTAATACGTTTCATAGACGGACCTTCATCAATGAAGATGGTCTTAACTTTCAACGTATCAATGTCCGCGCCTTCATTGTGCTCAGCGTTGGCAATGGCTGATAAAAGAACCTTTTTAACTAACTCGGCAGCCTTTTTCGGGCTGTAAGTCAGTACGTTCAGCGCCTTATCAACTGACAATCCACGCACCTGGTCAGCAACCAGACGGGTTTTTTGTGCAGAAGAACGGGCAAATTTGTGTTTAGCTAATGCTTGCATCATTTACCCCTTAGCGCTTCTTGGCCTTTTTGTCGGCTGCATGACCACGATAGGTACGAGTAGGTGCAAATTCACCTAACTTGTGACCAATCATCTCTTCCGAGACGAACACAGGTACATGTTGACGACCATTATGGACAGCGATGGTCAAACCGATCATATCAGGTATGATCATTGAACGACGGCTCCAAGTCTTAATAGGCTTCTTGTCACCGCTTTCCAACGCTTTCTCTACCTTCTTCAGCAAGTGAAGGTCAATAAATGGACCTTTCTTGAGAGAACGTGGCATGGCAATTCCTCACAAATTATTTATCACGACGACGTACGATAAGTTTATCAGTACGCTTGTTTGAACGAGTTTTGTAACCCTTCGTTGGAACGCCCCATGGAGATACAGGGTGACGACCACCAGAAGTTTTACCTTCACCACCACCGTGTGGGTGATCAACCGGGTTCATTACCACACCACGTACGGTTGGGCGAATGCCGCGCCAGCGCATTGCACCAGCTTTACCGTATTGACGTAACATATGTTCCGCGTTGCCGATCTCACCGATAGTCGCGCGACAATCTGCTAATACTTTGCGTACTTCGCCGCTGCGTAAACGCAGGGTAACGTACTCACCGTCACGAGCCAGGATTTGGACAAATGCGCCAGCAGAACGAGCTAACTGACCACCTTTACCTGGTTTCATTTCGATGTTGTGTACTACCTGACCAACCGGGATATTGCGCAGTGGTAAGGTGTTACCGGCTTTGATTGGTGATTCCATACCTGAAACCACTGTATCACCTGCCTTCAGGCCTTTAGGGGCCAGAATGTAACGACGCTCACCGTCTGCGTATAACACCAGTGCGATGTTAGCAGTACGGTTTGGATCGTACTCTAAACGCTCAACTTTGGCCGGAATGCCATCTTTGTTGCGTTTGAAGTCAACTAAACGGTAATGTTGCTTATGACCACCACCGATATGACGGGTAGTGATGCGACCGTTGTTGTTACGACCACCTGTTTTTGAATTTTTCTCTAACAAAGGTGCATAAGGCTTGCCTTTGTACAGGTCCGGGTTAACCACTTTTAATACGTGGCGACGACCTGGTGACGTAGGTTTACACTTTACAAGTGCCATTTCCTAACTCCTCTTCTTACTCAGCGCCGCCAACGAAATCGATTTCGCTGCCTTCTTTAAGAGTCACGTAAGCTTTTTTCCAATCGCTACGTTTGCCCATACGCGCACCAGTGCGCTTGGCTTTACCCTTAACGTTAACAGTACGCACACCTACAACTTCAGTTTCGAACAGTTTTTCAACTGCTGCTTTAACATCAGCTTTAGTCGCAGTAGTGGCTACCTTGAAAACGACTGTATTATGTTTTTCAGCAGACACAGTGCTCTTTTCAGAAACGTGCGGTGCTAAAATAACCTTCAGTAAACGTTCTTCGCGGATCATGCTAACAGCTCCTCAAGTTGCTTAACTGCAGCAGCAGTCATTAACACTTTGTCGAATGCGATTAAGCTGACCGGGTCGATACCGTGTACGTCACGCACATCAACCTTGTACAGGTTGCGTGCTGATAAGAACAGGTTCTCATCCACTTCGTTAGTCACGATTAACACGTCTTTTAAGTCCATTGCTTTTAACTTTGCAGTTAAATCTTTGGTCTTAGGCGAATCAACGGCGAAATTTTCCACCACGATTAAACGCTCTTGACGTACTAATTCAGACAGGATGCTTTGGATCGCACCACGATACATTTTACGGTTTACTTTTTGGCTGTGATCTTGTGGCTTAGCCGCAAAAGTAACACCGCCTCCGCGCCAGATTGGGCTGCGGATAGTACCGGCACGCGCGCGGCCTGTACCTTTTTGACGCCATGGCTTCTTACCACCACCGCGTACTTCAGAACGTGTCAGCTGAGCGCGGGTACCCTGACGGGCGCCGGCAGCATAGGCTACAACGACCTGATGAACCAAAGCTTCATTAAACTCACGTCCAAAGGTAGCTTCGGAAACTTCAAGAACGCCTTGAGCGTCTCGTAATGCTAATTCCATCACTTATCTCCTCAGACGTTAGCTTTTAACAGCTGGTTTAACGATCACGTCACCACCGATAGCGCCAGGTACTGCACCTTTTACTAACAGGATGTTACGTTCTGCGTCTACACGAACCACTTCCAGTGACTGCACGGTTACGCGCTCAGCACCTAAGTGACCAGCCATTTTTTTACCCTTGAATACTTTACCAGGTGATTGGTTCTGACCAATTGAACCTGGTGCACGGTGTGATAACGAGTTACCGTGAGTAGCATCCTGAGTACGGAAATTCCAGCGCTTAACAGCACCGGCAAAACCCTTACCTTTTGATGTGCCAGACACATCAACTTTTTTCGCTTCAGCGAAAATTTCAACCGTAATTTCGCTGCCGACAGTGATGTCAGCACCTTCGTTATCTGTCAGGCGGAATTCCCACAGACCACGACCAGCGTCCACGCCCACTTTAGCAAAGTGGCCTGCTTCCGGCTTGCTCATGCGGCTTGCCTTTACAGTACCAGCAGTCACTTGCAGTGCGCTGTAACCGTCTGTCTCTGCAGTTTTAACTGCAGTTACACGGTTTGGTGTCGCTTCGATTACGGTTACTGGAATTGAAACGCCGTCTTCAGTGAAGATGCGAGTCATTCCCACTTTACGACCGACTAGACCGATAGCCATTTCCTAAACCTCTCTATAAACCTGTCTGATTAGCCCAGGCTGATTTGAACGTCAACGCCAGCAGGCAAGTCTAAACGCATCAGCGCATCAACAGTTTTTTCTGTTGGCTCAACGATGTCGATTAAACGCTTGTGGGTACGGATTTCGTACTGATCACGCGCATCTTTGTTTACGTGAGGAGAAATCAATACAGTGAAACGTTCCTGGCGGGTAGGAAGTGGAATAGGACCACGAACCTGTGCGCCCGTACGCTTAGCTGTGTCAACGATTTCCATAGTTGACTGATCGATCAAACGGTGATCGAACGCTTTCAGACGGATGCGAATCCTTTGATTACTCATGTATCAAAGCCTCAAAGAGCAAAAAGAGCAAAAATAAACACAAGCAATCCAACCCAAGAAGGGGGATGCCCATGCACCAAAGTTACGTTTGCTCCCCAATCGGGAGCACTGTAAGCGTCAAATAACTCTAAAGTTTATCTAACGAGCCAGTCAGAATTGTATCGACTGGCCGCGCATTATACTGAAATCAACGTATAACGCAAGTGTTGGTTATAAAATGCACTACAGAATATCGTTTAACTCGAAGCCCACACCAAACCGTGTTACTGAGCGGTTATAATCAATCAGGCTTTCGCCATAACCGTTAAACAGTTCGGCATAAAAGCGGATATGTTTATTAAACGGCACCGAGTACGATACTTTCAGCGCGCCTTTATTGTCACTACGCAGGTTATTTCGCACCATCATGCGCCAGGTAGCTTTGTCCTGCTTATAGGCCGCTGACAATTCAAACCAGCCCATATATTTGGTGATATCCGGATTATCATCGCCGTTCGGGTCTTGCGGCGTATCTTTGCGGTCTTCTTTCAGGCGATACCAGGGTTCAAAGTTAATAAACACATTACCAATGGAGGTGACCCAGCTCAGTTTAAGCCGGTTCCAGCTGCGTGATAACTCGCCGGCGCGGCCATTTGACTGATGCGATAAACTCAAACTGATAATACGGCTGGCGGCTTCTTCGTAATTTTTATAGTGCGGCAGCATCAGGATCAACTCCGGCTCGTAGTTGTTTTCCCGAAACGGTGATGACACCTCGCTGTTATAAGCCTGCCACCAAGCCTGCTGGGTAAAAGCAAAAAACAGGTAACCATTATCTTTGTAGATTTTAGTCCACAGCGGCGTTTTAAGACTGAGCTGAAACTTAGCTTCAATATTATCCGACGGTGCACTGCTACCGTCCCTTTCCAGGGTAGCAGCAATGCCATCTACATAGGTAAATGGCATCAGGTAATTGTTTTCATGCGGCAATAACGTAAAAGGTGCATACGTATCCCACTGCTCGGCTTTCATCCTTTTATCCAACGCATCCGCAGCTGAAGCCTGGAATGCTAACAGCCCTATTAAGCCGGCGAGGTATTTCATAATTATCCTTAATGCTAAAAATGCTCTGCTGCCAACTTATCGATTACCGCTGAATCATGGCTTAATAACGCCAGTAAACCCGAGGCTTTTGGCAAAATGCGGCTAAAGTAATAAGCTGCCGTATGCTGCTTCGCTGCAATAAACTCTGCACTGTGGACACCAGGTTGCAATGCAGCCAGGTTTTTATACCACATATAGCCGTACAGCACATATGACACTAATGCTAAGTAGTCACAGGCCGCAGCACTTTGCGCCCGGCTGTCTTGCGCCAGTAGCTCAGCGGTCAGACTTTGCAACTGCGTGATATAGGATTCTAAAGCTGCTGCAGCATCAATGGGCGTCTCAGCCAGCTCAATTTTGATATCGCCAAGCAATGTCAGCAACACGGCACCGTTGTCAGCAGCCACTTTACGCAACATAAAATCTGCCGCCTGAATACCGTTAGTACCTTCGTATATCTGTGCGATGCGCACATCCCGTACTAACTGCTCCATACCCCACTCTTTAACATAGCCATGGCCACCGAATACCTGTTGTGCGGTAACGCAAGCGTCAAAACCCTGGTCGGTCATAAACGCTTTGGCAATTGGCGTTAGCAGGTTAGCCCGCTGCAATGATGCTGCACAGTCATCATACTTTGCTCTGTCCAACAACGACGCCACCCAGGTAGCAAAGCTGCGGCCGGCTTCATTCATGGCTTTTATATTCAGCAGCATCCGGCGCACATCGCTATGGCCGATGATAGCCTCAGCTTTGTTGGCATCTTTTTCGCTGACTCTGCCTTGCAGCCGGTCTTTGGCGTAAGCCAGCGCATTTTGATAAGCGCGCTCAGCCGCACCCAGCCCCTGGCTGCCCATCGACAGCCGTTCATAGTTCATCATGGTAAACATACATGCCAAGCCACGGTTTGGTTCACCAATTAAATAACCTTTGGCATCGTCGAAGTTCAGCACGCACGTTGCCGAACCATTAATACCCATCTTATGCTCAATAGAGCCGACTGTTACGCCATTACGCTCAGCCGGTTCTCCACCAGCGTCGGGTAGATACTTAGGCACCAAAAATAAAGAAATACCGCGACTACCGGCCGGGGCATCCGGCAACTTGGCCAACACCAAGTGAATAATATTGCCGGTTAAATCATGCTCGCCTGCTGTAATAAAGATCTTAGAGCCGTTAAGGGCATAACTGCCATCGGCGTTAGGTTTAGCGCTGGTGCGCATAATGCCGAGATCAGAACCGGCATGAGATTCAGTTAAACACATAGTGCCCGACCACTCACCGCTATACATTTTCGGCAAGTACAACGCTCTGGTGGCCTCATCCGCGTGTTGCAATAGCGCAACACAGGCGCCGGCGGTTAAGCCCGGATATAACGAAAAGGCGATATCGGCGCTGCAAAGCATTTCATCTACCATCATTGAGAGTGCTTTTGGCATGCCCATGCCACCATATTCCGGGTCGCCACTCAAACTGGTCCAGCCGCCCTCGCTTAAACTTTGGTAGGCGGTGTAGTAATGTTGTGGCAACGTCACGTTACCATCTTGCAGTTGCGCCCCGCGCTTGTCTGCATCAGCAGCAAAAGGCGCTATCTGTTGTTCACAGATTTTTGCTGCCTCTTCCAGAATGGCTTTTGCTGTGTCGGCTTCAATAAGCTCTTGTAGTTGCGGTTGCCGTTGCCACCAGCTATCGAGCTGCCACACATTAAATAAGTTAAAACAGATATCGTTAAGGGGGGCTTGATATTGGCTCATGCTATTTGCCTTACTAACTGGACGGATGAGTTTAAGCATGGCACAGCTTAGGTTTTCAAACAAGCGTTTGAATATATCTTTATGGCTAAATTTCAGGCAATAAAAAAGGCCCCGCAGGGCCTTTTCTTATCTATCGCTGATTAAGCGATGATTTTTGATACTACACCAGCACCAACTGTGCGGCCGCCTTCACGGATTGCGAAGCGTAAACCTTCGTCCATCGCGATTGGGCAAATCAGCTCAACAACAAACTTCAGGTTGTCGCCTGGCATTACCATTTCTACGCCTTCTGGCAATTCAACTGCGCCAGTTACGTCTGTAGTACGGAAGTAGAACTGTGGACGGTAGCCTTTGAAGAACGGCGTATGACGACCGCCTTCTTCTTTTGACAGTACGTACACTTCGCCTTCGAACTTAGTGTGTGGCTTGATTGAACCCGGCTTCGCCAGTACCTGACCACGCTCTACGTCTTCACGCTTAGTACCACGTAACAAGGCACCGATGTTCTCGCCTGCACGACCTTCGTCTAACAGCTTACGGAACATTTCTACACCGGTACAAGTCGTCGCTACTGTATCTTTGATACCTACGATTTCTACTGTCTCGCCTACTTTTACGATACCTTGCTCAACACGGCCTGTTACTACTGTACCACGACCGGCAATTGAGAATACGTCTTCGATTGGCATGATGAACGGCTTGTCAATCGCACGTACCGGCTCAGGGATATACGTATCTAACGCTTCGCCCAGCTCCAGAATTTTCTTTTCCCACTCTGCATCGCCTTCCAGGCCTTTCAGCGCTGAACCACGGATCACAGGCAGGTCATCACCCGGGAAGTCGTAGTCTGAAAGAAGCTCACGCACTTCCATTTCTACCAGCTCTAACAGCTCTTCGTCATCTACCATGTCACACTTGTTCATGAACACGATGATGTACGGTACGCCTACCTGACGTGATAACAGGATGTGCTCACGTGTTTGTGGCATCGGGCCGTCTGTCGCTGCTACTACCAGAATTGCACCATCCATCTGCGCTGCACCGGTGATCATGTTCTTAACATAGTCGGCGTGACCAGGACAGTCTACGTGTGCGTAGTGACGTGTTGGCGTGTCATATTCAACGTGTGAAGTATTGATAGTGATACCACGGGCTTTTTCTTCAGGTGCTTTGTCGATTTGATCGAAAGCAAATGCCTGACCGCCGTAGTGCTTAGCCAGTACGTTTGTGATTGCTGCAGTTAAAGTAGTTTTACCGTGGTCAACGTGACCGATGGTGCCTACGTTTACGTGCGGTTTATTACGTTCAAATTTAGCCTTAGCCATGTATAGACCCTTCTTTATTTAATTGCGGCCTGCTTTGCAGGCCAAACTAAGTTATTAATATGCTTGACGCGCAGCGATAATAGCTTCTGTCACGTTGTTAGGAGCTTCAGCATACTTCAATGGTTCCATTGAGTATGAAGCGCGACCCTGACTTAACGAACGCATGTTGGTTGCATAACCAAACATTTCAGATAGCGGCACATGCGCATCGACGATTTTGATACCACCAGGTGCATCTTCCATGCCGTTGATAATACCGCGACGACGGTTTAAGTCACCAACAATATCACCCATGAAGTCTTCCGGTGTTACCACCTCAACTTTCATGATTGGCTCAAGAATAACCGGCTTGGCTTGCAGCGCACCTTTTTTGAAGCCCATCGACGCAGCGATTTTAAACGCCATTTCGTTTGAGTCAACATCGTGGTACGAACCGTCAAACACTGTAACTTTAACGTCAATTACCGGGTAGCCAGCAAGAATACCGTTTTTCATTTGTTCCTGAATACCCTTATCGATAGCCGGGATGTATTCTTTTGGAATTACACCACCCACTACAGCATTCACGAACTCATAACCGGCACCTTCTTCCTGCGGCTCAATTTTCAGCCAACAGTGACCAAACTGACCACGACCACCAGACTGACGCACGAACTTACCTTCCACCTCTGTTGCGCCGCGCAGTGTTTCACGGTAAGAAACCTGTGGTTTACCCACGTTAGCTTCTACTTTGAACTCACGACGCATACGGTCAACAATGATGTCCAGGTGTAATTCGCCCATACCGGAAATGATCGTCTGACCGGTTTCCTCGTCAGTATGTACCCGGAAAGATGGATCCTCAGCCGCTAATTTACTTAGCGCGACACCCATTTTTTCCTGATCAGCTTTGGTTTTCGGTTCAACCGCAACAGATATTACCGGCTCCGGAAATTCCATCCGTTCCAAAGTGATAATATGGTCAGGCGAGCACAAGGTGTCACCCGTTGTTACGTCTTTGAAACCAATACCGGCAGCGATGTCACCGGCACGTACTTCTTTAATTTCCTGACGGTTGTTGGCGTGCATTTGCACGACACGACCAATACGCTCTTTTTTCATTTTTACCGGGTTGTAAACGGTATCACCAGTATTGATTACACCGGAGTACACACGGAAAAATGTCAGCGTACCCACGAAGGGGTCAGTAGCAATTTTAAACGCCAGTGCAGCAAAAGGTTCGTCATCACTGGAGTGACGCTCACCTTCTGACTCATCTTCATTGATACCGGTAATCGCCTTAACTTCTGTTGGAGAAGGTAAGTACTCGATTACTGCATCCAGCACTGCCTGAACGCCTTTGTTCTTAAAAGCAGAACCGCACAATACCAGCACCGCTTCATTACGCAGCGTTAACGCGCGCAACGCAGCTTTGATTTCGTCTTCAGAGAACTCATCACCCTCTAAATAGCGCTCCATCATATCTTCGCTGGCTTCTGCCGCTGCTTCGATAAGATTTTGCCGCCATAACTGACACTCTTCTAACATGTCAGCGGGGATCGCTTCATAAGTGAACGTCATACCCTGGTCTTCCATATTCCAGTTTATGGCTTTCATCTTAATCAGATCGACAACGCCTGCGAAATCGTCTTCAGCGCCGATAGGCAGCTGTATAGGTACAATGGTACTGTTCAGACGCGTTTGCGCCTGTTTAACAACGCGTAAGAAGTTAGCGCCGGTGCGGTCCATTTTATTAACGAAGATCAACCGCGGTACTTCATACTTGTTGGCTTGACGCCAAACAGTTTCCGTTTGCGGTTGAACCCCTGAGGACCCACACAACACAACTACTGCGCCATCCAATACCCGCAGCGAACGTTCAACTTCAATCGTGAAGTCAACGTGGCCGGGGGTATCGATGATATTAACGCGGTGCTGCTCAAACTGAGCATTCATACCAGCCCAAAACGTAGTAGTTGCAGCAGACGTAATAGTAATACCACGCTCCTGCTCCTGCTCCATCCAGTCCATGGTCGCTGCGCCGTCATGCACTTCACCGATCTTATGTGACAGACCGGTGTAGAACAGCACGCGCTCAGTAGTTGTGGTTTTACCCGCATCTACGTGAGCACAGATACCAATGTTGCGGTAGCGTTCTATTGGGGTTGTACGTGCCACAATAATATCCTCTTGTTAAGACAGGCTTACCAACGGAAATGGGCGAACGCTTTGTTAGCTTCGGCCATACGGTGCACGTCTTCACGTTTTTTCACTGCAGAACCTTTGTTGTCAACGGCATCCAGCATTTCACCAGCCAAACGCTGAGCCATTGATTTTTCACCACGTTTACGGGCAGCTTCAACCAACCAACGCATTGCCAGAGCATTACGACGTACCGGACGAACTTCACATGGTACCTGGTAGGTAGAACCACCTACGCGGCGTGATTTAACTTCGACCGTTGGACGAATGTTGTCCAGAGCTACTTCAAAAATGTCTAAATGTTCTTTCTTAGACTTGGTAGCTGCTAACTCTAATGCGCCGTATACAATTGATTCGGCTGTAGATTTTTTACCGTCGACCATAACGACGTTTACAAACTTGGCAAGTAATTCACTTCCGAATTTAGGATCTGGAAGAATTTTACGTTGACCTATGACGCGTCTTCTTGGCATTCGTAACTCCGATTGCTTCAGGTGATTCCAAAACTTTTAATACATTAAAGAAAAAAAGTTGTTTAGTTTGGCCTTACTAACGGAGTACCGTTATTTCTTAGGCCGCTTTGCACCGTACTTAGAACGGGCTTGTTTACGATCTTTAACGCCAGCACAGTCTAATGTGCCGCGTACGGTGTGGTAACGCACACCTGGCAGGTCTTTTACCCGGCCACCGCGAATAAGCACAACACTGTGCTCTTGCAGGTTATGGCCTTCACCACCAATGTAAGAAGAAACTTCGAATCCGTTAGTTAAACGAACACGGCATACTTTACGTAATGCTGAGTTTGGCTTCTTAGGTGTAGTGGTGTATACACGGGTACAAACACCACGCTTCTGCGGGCAAGCTTCAAGCGCCGGAACGGTGCTCTTGGCTACCTTCTGGCTGCGCGGCTTACGCACTAGCTGGTTGATTGTTGCCATTAAATACTCCTGGTTAATATATACCCAATAAACGTGAAAATTCCGCACCCCAAATTTAGGGTCGCGGAATTCTAATGGTCAAGCTTTGACCTGTCAAGTTACAAAGCCAATTGCTGCTAATTTAGCCAGCAATCGGCGATGTTTCCTTGCTTACTCGTCGTTGCCGGACAAATCCATGTTCAGAGCGTCAGACAAGGCTTGCTCAGCTGTCTCTGCACTCATTGCCGGTTCAACAACTTCGTTATTGCCACCGCGTTGACGCAGACGGGCACGGTTTTGGTGATACGCAAAACCGGTACCTGCCGGGATCAAACGGCCAACAATTACGTTTTCTTTCAGACCACGCAGTTCATCAATCTTACCGCCTACGGCGGCTTCTGTCAGAACGCGGGTCGTTTCCTGGAACGACGCTGCCGAAATGAACGAGTCAGTCGACAATGACGCCTTGGTAATACCCAGTAATGAACGCTCGTACTGCGCTGGCATTTTACCGGCTGCTTCCAATTCGCGGTTAGCGATATTGACGCGGGCCACTTCTGCCATTTCGCCTTCTAAGAACTCACTGTCGCCAGGACTGGTGATTAAGCACTTACGCAGCATCTGACGGATAATGGTCTCGATGTGCTTATCGTTAATCTTAACGCCCTGTAAACGGTAAACGTCCTGTACTTCGTTCACAATGTAGCTGGCCACATGGTGGATACCACGTAAACGCAGGATATCGTGTGCTGACTCCGGGCCTTCAGAGATAACTTCGCCTTTTTCAATGCGCTCACCTTCGAACACATTGACCTGACGCCATTTCTGGATCATCTCTTCATGCACATCACCCTGATCAGGTGTGATCAACAGACGACGCTTACCTTTGGTCTCTTTACCGAAGCTGATAACACCTGAAATCTCAGCCAGAATGGCCGGGTCTTTCGGTTTACGCGCTTCAAACAAGTCAGCAACGCGCGGCAGACCACCGGTGATGTCACGGGTCTTCGAGCTTTCCTGCGGAATACGCGCCAATACTTCACCCGATTTAACGGTGGCACCATCAGTTACTTCGATAGTGGTAAAGCTTGGTAAACGAATTTCCTGCAGCGCACCATCGTCCATAGTCAGGATAAGTTTTGGCTCTTTAGCGTTAGCCTTGGCCAAATCTTTAACTACGGTACGGGTTAAGCCGGTTAACTCATCCGTTTGTACTTCGGTGTTGGTATCGTCAACGTCACTGTGATTAACCTTGGCACCACGCTCAACGATAATCGGGTGTGAGTGCGGATCCCAGTTCGCTACGATCTGGCCGGCAGTGATCTTGGCGTTATCGTCTGTCGTCAGGATTGAACCGTACGGCAGTTTATAACGCTCTTTCTCGCGGCCTAACTCGTCAAATACCGTCACTTCGGCAGAACGAGAGGTAATAACAATCTTGTTATCGGCATTACGCACAAACTTGGCATTTTGCAGTTTTAAGGTACCGGCAGTTTTAACCTGAACGCTGTTTTCTGCAGAAGCCCGTGATGCCGCACCACCGATGTGGAAGGTACGCATCGTTAGCTGTGTACCCGGCTCACCAATTGACTGTGCCGCAATAACACCGACTGCTTCACCGGCGTTGATCAGGTGACCACGCGCTAAGTCACGGCCGTAACACTTGGCACAGACACCAAAGTCAGTCTGACAGGTAATTACCGAGCGAACGTGTACTTCGTCGATTGAGTTCTGCTCTAAGGCATCACACAATTGCTCGTCCAACATAGTACCGTCTGCAACTAATACTTCACCGGTTGTTGGTGATACAACATCACCGATAACTACGCGGCCCAGTACGCGCTCACGCAGACCTTCTACCACGTCACCACCTTCAATCAGTGGCTTCATGATAATGCCCTGATCAGAACCACAGTCCTGCTCAGTCACAACCAAGTCTTGTGCTACGTCTACCAGACGACGGGTCAGGTAACCGGAGTTAGCTGTTTTCAATGCGGTATCGGCAAGACCTTTACGCGCACCGTGCGTCGAGATGAAGTACTGTAATACGCTTAAGCCTTCACGGAAGTTCGCCGTGATTGGCGTTTCGATGATTGAACCATCCGGTTTTGCCATCAGACCACGCATTGCTGCAAGCTGACGGATCTGCGCCGGAGAGCCCCGCGCGCCGGAGTCGGCCATCATGTACACTGAGTTGAAAGACTGCTGTTGTACAGTATTACCGTCACGGTCAACCACGTCTTCTTTTGACAGGTTGTCCATCATCGCCTTAGACAATACTTCGTTGGCGGTAGACCAAATATCGATAACTTTGTTGTACTTCTCACCGGCGGTAACCAGACCTTGTTGGAACTGGTCCTGAATTTCAGCCACTTCAGCTTCTGCTGCGTCGATGATTTCAGTTTTCGCGGCCGGAATAACCATATCGTTAATACCTACCGATACGCCTGATAACATAGCGTAATGGAAACCGGTATACATGATTTGGTCAGCCAGAATAACGGTCTTTTTCAGACCGATACGGCGATATGCGCCGTTTAACAGACGTGAAATCTGTTTCTTACCCATAGCCAGGTTGATTGAATCGAAGGCTAAGCCTTCCGGCAAAATGGAGTACAGAATAGCGCGGCCAACAGTGGTATCGCGAACTGCTGTGGTTTCGGTACGAGTACCGTCTTCTGCAAATTCTACTTCGGTAATACGCACTTTAACTTTAGCGTGCAAGCTGGCACAGTCAGCACGGAAGGCTTTTTCAGCTTCTTTCGCGCTCTTAAACATCATGCCTTCGCCTTTAGCATTTACCGCTTCACGCGTCATGTAGTACAAACCTAATACAACGTCCTGTGAAGGTACGATGATAGGCTCGCCGTTGGCCGGCGACAGCACGTTGTTAGTTGACATCATCAACGCACGGGCTTCCAACTGTGCCTCGATGGTTAACGGTACGTGTACCGCCATCTGGTCACCGTCGAAGTCGGCGTTGTAGGCCGCACACACCAGTGGGTGTAACTGAATGGCTTTACCTTCGATCAGAACCGGTTCGAACGCCTGAATACCTAAACGGTGCAGTGTTGGTGCACGGTTTAACAGTACCGGGTGTTCGCGGATCACTTCGTCCAGAACATCCCATACCGCGCCTTCTTCACGCTCAACCATTTTCTTGGCGGCTTTGATGGTCGTCGCTAAGCCGCGGGTTTCCAACTTGCCATAGATAAACGGCTTGAACAGTTCCAGTGCCATTTTCTTCGGCAGACCGCACTGATGCAGACGTAAAGTAGGACCAACAGTAATTACTGAACGGCCTGAGTAGTCAACGCGCTTACCTAATAAGTTCTGACGGAAACGACCTTGTTTACCTTTGATCATATCGGCCAAAGATTTCAACGGACGCTTGTTAGAACCGGTAATAGCACGACCGCGACGACCGTTATCTAATAACGCATCTACTGCTTCCTGTAACATACGCTTTTCGTTGCGTACGATAATGTCAGGCGCAGATAAATCTAACAGACGCTTCAGACGGTTGTTACGGTTGATTACGCGACGATATAAATCGTTCAGGTCTGAGGTCGCAAAACGACCGCCGTCCAGTGGTACCAACGGACGTAAATCCGGCGGCAGTACCGGCAGCACTGTCATAATCATCCACTCCGGCTTGTTACCGGAAGTATGGAAAGCTTCCATCAGTTTCAGACGCTTGCTGATTTTCTTACGCTTGGTTTCAGAGTTGATGGTTGGCAGCTCTTCACGCATTTGCTTGATTTCAGTTGCCAGCTCAATGCCTTTTAAGATGTCCAGAATTGCTTCTGCACCCATTTTGGCTTCAAACTCGTCGCCATGCTCTTCCAGCACGTCAAGGTATTCTTCTTCGGTCAGCATCTGACGGCGCTCTAACGACGTCATACCCGGTTCAGTTACTACGTAGCTTTCAAAATACAGTACGCGCTCGATATCACGCAGGGTCATATCCAGCAACAAACCGATACGGCTTGGCAGTGATTTTAAGAACCAAATGTGGGCAGTTGGGCTGGCCAGTTCAATATGGCCCATGCGCTCGCGACGTACCTTAGTTAAGGTAACTTCAACGCCACACTTTTCACAAATAACACCACGGTGCTTTAAGCGCTTGTACTTACCGCACAAACACTCGTAATCTTTTACCGGGCCAAAAATTCGGGCGCAGAATAAACCGTCACGCTCGGGTTTAAAGGTACGATAGTTGATCGTTTCTGGCTTTTTCACTTCACCAAAGGACCATGAACGGATCATGTCCGGCGAAGATAAACCGATACGGATAACATCAAACTCTTCGGTCTTAGTTTGTTGTTTCAGAAACTTTAATAAGTCTTTCACCTTTGCTCTCCTGTAAGAGGTAAACCGGAATGGGGCAGCAAGCTGCCCCCCAACTTAACGTCGGTTTATTCCTCTTCCAATTCGATGTTAATACCGAGCGAACGGATTTCTTTCATCAATACGTTGAAAGATTCTGGCATGCCAGGCTCCATTCTGTGGTCACCGTCAACGATGTTTTTATACATCTTGGTACGGCCGTTAACGTCGTCCGACTTAACGGTAAGCATTTCCTGCAGCGTATATGCTGCGCCGTATGCTTCCAGTGCCCACACTTCCATCTCACCGAAACGCTGACCACCGAACTGAGCTTTACCACCCAGCGGCTGCTGCGTTACAAGGCTGTAAGAACCGGTAGAACGCGCATGCATCTTATCGTCAACCAAGTGGTTCAGTTTCAGCATGTACATGTAACCTACGGTAACCTTACGCTCGAAGGTATTACCGGTACGGCCATCATACAATGTGATCTGACCGCTTGACGGTAAGTCGCCCAGTTCAAGCAATTGCTTGATTTCGCTTTCTTTGGCGCCATCGAATACCGGTGTGGCAACAGGTAAGCCTTTACGCAGGTTTTGCGCTAAACGACGCACTTCGTCATCAGTAAAGCTGGCAATATCTACATTCTGGCGTGATTCACCCAGTGCATACACCTTGGTCAGGAAGTCGCGGATTTCTGCCGTTTCTTTCTGCTCTTTGATCATCGCGTCAATCTTGTCACCGATACCACGGGCCGCTAAGCCCAGGTGCGTTTCCAAAATCTGACCGATGTTCATCCGTGACGGTACGCCCAGCGGGTTCAGCACGATATCAACCGGCTTGCCGTGTTCGTCGTAAGGCATATCTTCTACCGGAACGATAGTTGAGATAACACCCTTGTTACCGTGACGGCCGGCCATTTTATCACCAGGCTGAATGCGGCGCTTAACGGCAAGGTACACTTTAACAATCTTCAGCACGCCAGGCGCTAAGTCATCGCCCTGGATGATCTTACGGCGCTTGGCTTCGAACTTTTTGTCGTACTCAACACGAATTTCTTCGTACTGGGTGGCCAATTGCTCCAGATCGTTTTGCTTGTCTTCGTCGCTTAAGCTCTGATTAAACAGCGCATCGCCTTTCATGGTATCCAGCTTGGCGCGGTCAACACCGCTTTGTTCCAGCAGGTTACGGGCACGGTCAAAAATACCGGCCTCCAGGATACGGAATTCTTCATTCAGGTCTTTCTTAGCCTGTTTGACTTCCATTTCCTCGATTTCACGCGCGCGCTTGTCTTTCTCTACGCCATCACGGGTAAATACCTGGACGTCAATAACAGTACCGGTTACTGAGTTTGGTACCCGTAACGAGCTGTCTTTTACGTCAGAGGCTTTTTCACCGAAGATAGCACGTAACAGTTTTTCTTCCGGTGTAAGCTGGCTTTCACCTTTAGGCGTTACCTTACCTACCAGAATGTCGCCGCCTTTCACTTCAGCACCGATATACACGATACCGGCTTCGTCCAGCTTGGAAAGCGCAGACTCACCTACGTTCGGAATATCACCGGTGATCTCTTCAGGCCCAAGCTTGGTATCGCGGGCGATACAGCTTAATTCCTGAATGTGAATAGTGGTTAAGCGATCTTCCTGTACCAGGCGCTCTGATAACAAAATCGAGTCTTCGAAGTTGTAACCGTTCCACGGCATAAATGCTACGCGCAGGTTTTGACCTAATGCCAGTTCACCTAAATCGGTAGACGGGCCATCAGCCAATACGTCGCCACGTTCAATCGGCTCGCCATGGTTTACGCAAGGACGCTGGTTAATACAGGTGTTCTGGTTAGAACGGGTGTATTTAGTCAGGTTGTAGATGTCGATACCGGCTTCACCGGCTACCATCTCATCTTCATTTACCTTGATCACGATACGGCTGGCATCAACGTAGTCAATCACACCGCCACGTTTAGCAACCACAGTAACACCTGAGTCTTTTGCCACAACGCGTTCAATACCGGTACCTACCAGCGGCTTATCAGCGCGCAGCGTTGGTACGGCCTGACGTTGCATGTTCGAGCCCATCAGTGCACGGTTAGCATCATCGTGTTCCAGGAACGGAATTAACGCCGCAGCAACCGATACGATCTGCTGTGGAGCAACATCCATATACTGTACTTTGTCAGCCGGCATCAGGGTAAATTCGTTCTTGTAACGACAAGGAACTAATTCTTCTGACAGACGGTTTTCTGCGTTCAGTTCAGCGTTGGCCTGAGCGATAACGAAGTTGCCTTCCTCAATGGCTGACAGGAAGTCGACTTCATCCGTTACCACACCATCTTCAAGACGACGGTAAGGCGTTTCAAGGAAGCCATACTCGTTAGTCTGAGCAAACATAGACAGTGAGTTAATCAGACCGATGTTCGGACCTTCAGGCGTTTCGATTGGACATACCCGACCATAGTGTGTCGGGTGTACGTCACGTACTTCGAAGCCGGCACGCTCACGCGTTAAACCGCCCGGGCCTAAGGCAGAAATACGACGCTTGTGCGTCACTTCTGACAGCGGGTTGTTCTGATCCATAAACTGTGACAGCTGGCTTGAACCAAAGAACTCTTTAACCGCAGCTGAAATTGGCTTGGCATTGATCAGATCCTGTGGCATTACCGCATCTAAATCGCCCAGTGACAAACGCTCTTTCACTGCACGCTCTACACGCACTAAACCAACGCGGAATTGGTTTTCTGCCATTTCGCCAACTGAACGGATACGGCGGTTACCTAAGTGGTCGATATCGTCCACTTCGCCTTTACCGTTACGGATGTCGATTAATACTTTCATTACCGCCAGGATGTCTTCTTTGCTCAGTACGCCGGTGCCGACGCCTTCTTCAAAGTTAACCCGACGGTTGAACTTCATCCGGCCAACCGTTGATAAGTCATAACGGTCTTCAGAGAAGAACAGGTTTTCAAATAGGGTTTCAGCGGCATCACGCGTTGGTGGTTCACCAGGGCGCATCATGCGATAAATTTCTACCAGCGCTTCCATACGGTTGCTGCTTGGGTCGATACGAATGGTTTCAGAAACATAAGAGCCCTGATCCAAATCGTTGATATAAAGAGTTTCAAAACTCTCGTAACCGGCTTTAGCCAGTTTTGCCAACAGCTCCAGTGTGAGCTCTGCGTTCGCCTCGGCAATAATCTCTCCGGTTGAACGGTCAGCGTAATTTTTTGCCAGCACACGGCCTACCACATACTCATGTGGTACTTCCATCATGGTCATGCCGGTTTTTTCCAGCTGACGCACGTGGCGTGCAGTAATACGACGGCCTTGTTCTACTATGACTTCGCCATCGTTGTCTTTGATATCAAAACCGGCTGTTTCACCGCGTAAGCGGTTGGCCACTACAGCCATCATCAACTTGCCGTCTTTAATTTCAAACTGAGTGCTTTCAAAGAAAGTGCTCAGAATATCTTCGGTGCTGAATTCCAATGCGCGCAGCAGAATAGTAGCCGGTAACTTACGGCGACGGTCAATCCGCACAAACAGGTTATCTTTGGCATCGAATTCGAAATCTAACCAGGAACCACGGTAAGGAATAACGCGGGCGTTATACAATACTTTACCTGATGAGTGGGTCTTACCACGATCGTGGTCGAAGAACACACCCGGGCTACGGTGTAACTGAGACACGATAACGCGCTCAGTACCGTTAATAACAAAGGTACCGTTTTCGGTCATCAACGGGATTTCGCCCATATAGACTTCTTGTTCACGGATATCTTTGATTGTACCTGGTGCTTCTTTGTCGAATAACACCATACGCAACTTAACGCGTAAAGGAGCTGAGTAAGTAACACCGCGGATTTGACATTCTTTCACGTCAAATACAGGTTCCCCGATGCGGTAGCTAACGTACTGCAATTCCGCACTGCCTGAATAGCTTTTAATAGGGAATACAGAGCGGAATGCGGCTTCTAAACCGTAACCGCCTTCCGGATCAGGCTCGATAAATTTGCTGAACGACTCGATTTGAATCGATAGCAGGTATGGCACATCCAATACTTCCGGACGTTTGCCGAAGTCCTTACGGATACGTTTCTTCTCAGAATAAGAGTAAGTCATGGGGTTCCTCAGCTTGCTGATTTTTTTCCCGACAACCCGTTACAGGTCGCTTTGATACCAGCCATAGTATCAACAGGGGTGGGGAAATCATTGTCCCACAGCGCAAAAAGGCCGGTGATTAATTCATCACCAGCCCGGCCTGAATTTCAGGCGAATAATCCGGTATAAGCCGGATTATTTAACTTCAACAGATGCACCAGCTTCTTCAAGTTCTTTCTTCAGAGCTTCTGCTTCTGCTTTAGAAACGCCTTCTTTGATTGCAGCCGGAGCTGATTCAACCAAGTCTTTCGCTTCTTTCAGACCTAAACCGGTCGCGCCACGTACTGCTTTGATAACAGCAACTTTGTTCGCACCGATACCGGCCAGAATTACGTTGAATTCAGTTTGCTCTTCAGCAGCAGCAGCAGGACCTGCAGCTACAGCTACAGCAGCAGCTGCAGACACACCGAATTTTTCTTCCATTGCAGTTACTAACTCAACTACGTCCATTACAGACATTGCTGCGATAGCATCTAAGATTTGATCTTTAGTCACTGACATTGCTCAGATTCCTAAATTAGGGGACTTGTCCCGATTAAACTCTGTTTCAAACCAAGCGTAAAATTACGCGGCTTGCTCTTGTTTTTGGTCGCGAACCGCGGCAATTGTACGTACAAGTTTGCCGGCTGCTGCCTCTTTCATAGTGCTCATTAAACGTGCAATAGCTTCGTCGTATGTTGGTAACGATGCTAACACTTCAATGTTTACTGTGGCGCCATTAAAAGCTGCACCTTTCAGCTCGAAGTCTTTGTTCTCTTTCGCGAAATCTTTGAAGATACGCGCTGCAGCACCTGGGTGCTCTTTAGAGAACGCAATTAACGTCGGGCCTACGAATGCGTCTTTCAGACACTCAAACTCGGTGCCTTCTACTGCACGGCGAACCAGCGTGTTACGGACAACTTTCATCCATACGCCGGCTTCACGCGCCTGCTTACGCAGCGCAGTGATATTGCCTACAGTGACACCACGAGCGTCTGCGACTACCGCAGATAAAGCACCTTTGGCAGCTTCCTGGACTTCAGCAACAAGTGCTTTTTTGTCTTCAAGCTTAATAGCCATTGGCTCTTAACTCCTGGTTCATCCGGGCATTATTGCCCGTTTGCCTACACATCGCCCTATGTTGCCATAAGGCGCGCGATTTACGGTGAGACCAGAAGGAATCTGATTCTTTCTGGGGCCTGCACCGTCTGCGTAGGTTTTTAGTTTTAAGTCACTCATTTCAAAAGAAAATTGCGACACCTACGGTCTTGGACGGAAGCTGTTATTTCCGGAGAAATACAACTTCTACCCTAAAAACGAGCCGCGGATTATAAAATAATCACACGGCGCTGTAAAGCACTATGCCTTAAACCACTGCACTCAACGAGGCTTGGTTCAGGACTAAACCTGCACCGTGGGTAGAAGAAATAGTCACTTTCTTAATGAAGATACCTTTTGCCACTGAAGGCTTGGCACGCTTTAACGCCACCAATAAGGTTTCTAAGTTTTCTTTCAACTTATCAGCATCGAAATCGATTTTGCCGATAGTAGAATGGATAATACCATTCTTGTCGTTACGGTAACGTACCTGACCGGCCTTCGCATTCTTAACCGCTTCTGCTACGTTAGGCGTAACAGTACCGGTTTTAGGGTTAGGCATTAAACCACGTGGGCCTAAAATCTGACCTAACATACCAACCACACGCATAGCGTCCGGTGATGCGATAACAACGTCGAAGTCCATTACGCCTTTTTTAACCTGTTCGGCTAAATCTTCCATACCAACAATGTCGGCACCGGCAGCTTTAGCGGCTTCAGCGTTAGCGCCCTGAGTAAACACGGCAACGCGAACAGTACGACCGGTACCGTGTGGCAGTACGGTTGCACCGCGCACGTTTTGGTCAGATTTACGGGCATCGATACCCAGGTTTACAGCAACATCAACGCTTTCCAGGAATTTGCCGGCTGTTAATTCTTTTAACAGTGCAACTGCTTCGTTGATATCGTATTCGCGGGTTGAATCCACTTTAGAACGGATTAACTTAGCGCGTTTAGTTAATTTAGCCATCTGTTAGCCCTCCACCACTAAACCCATAGAACGGGCAGTACCTTCAATAGTACGCACCGCAGCAGCATGATCAGCAGCAGTTAAATCCGGCTGTTTGATCTTAACGATCTCATCAACCTGAGCTGCAGTGATTTTACCTACTTTCTGGGTGTTAGGACGACCTGAACCACCTTTTAAACCAGCTGCTTTCAGTAACAGGAAAGATGCCGGAGGAGTACGGGTTTCGAACGTGAAAGAACGATCGCTGTATACAGTAATTACTACCGGGATTGGCATACCTTTCTCAAGGCTTTCCGTACGGGCGTTAAAGCCTTTACAGAATTCCATGATATTTACACCATGTTGACCCAACGCCGGACCTACCGGGGGCGACGGGTTAGCCATACCGGCTTTAACCTGCAATTTGATAAGTGCAGTGACTTTCTTTGCCATGTTTCACCTCTGTTTCTGGGTCGTAGCCTTGTAAATGCGAGGACACTTACTCAAACGGCTTCCCAATGCTAAAAAGGGCGCAGATTATATTTTAATCAGCGCCCGGTTACAATCTTTATCTTATGCTTTCTCGACCTGGGCGAATTCCAGATCGACCGGAGTAGAGCGGCCGAAAATAAGCACTGATACTTTTACGCGGCTTTTTTCATAATCCACTTCTTCTACCACGCCATTGAAATCGGCAAATGGGCCTTCAGTAACACGCACCACTTCACCGGCTTCAAACAATGTTTTCGGTTTCGGCTTATCAACATTATCCTGCAGACGGTTCAGGATGGTCATGGCTTCTTTCTCAGAAATAGGCGCAGGACGATCTGAAGTGCCACCTATAAAGCCTAATACGCGCGGTACACTTTTAACTAAGTGCCAGGCTTCTTCGCACATTTCCATCTGCACCAGTACGTACCCCGGAAAGAACTTGCGCTCAGACTTACGTTTCTGACCGGCACGCATCTCGATCACTTCTTCGGTAGGTACTAATACTTCACCGAACTTATCTTCCATCTGGTTGATCTTGATATGCTCGCGCAGAGAGGTCGCAACCCGTTGCTCGAAGCCAGAGAAGGCCTGCACCACATACCAACGCATCTTTCCTGCCATGGTTTAGATCCCCAATCCTGTTAAAAATGACACAAGGCGTAATAAGATACCGTCCAGCCCCCACAGGATTAAACCCATGATTACTGTAGCTACCAACACAACCAAAGTAGTTTGCATCGTTTCCTGCCGTGTAGGCCATACTACTTTGCGCACTTCGGTGCGCGCCTCTTTGGCGAAGTTAATAAAGGTTTTGCCTTTATGTGTTTGCCCTGCCACTACGCCGGCAATAATTACCAGTACCACTATGGCAATTGCACGCTCTAATGCAGATAACTCATACAAATAGTTACCTACCACTGCCAGTGACAGAATAACAAAGACCAGCAACCACTTGATTACATCAAATCCGCTTTTTGGGGTTTCACTTGCTGCGTTCATGCTTTGACTCACTTCACCTTGACTTGCTTAATAGCAACACACTACCGGCCCAGCTTTTGCTGTGCCGAAAAATATTGGCAGGGGCAGAGGGATTCGAACCCCCAACCATCGGTTTTGGAGACCGCTGTTCTACCAATTGGAACTATGCCCCTACAAGGTTGTAAACCTGACATTTCGCCCGGTTTTCAAATAGCCGCTCATTATACTGTCTTAGCGTGCTAAAACAAGCTTACCGTATCCTAATGCAGCATATTTAAGATACAGCGGAATTAAAAAAGGCCCCGCAGGGCCTTTTCTCATCTATCGCTGATTAAGCGATGATTTTTGATACTACACCAGCACCAACTGTACGGCCACCTTCACGGATTGCGAAGCGTAAACCTTCGTCCATCGCAATTGGGCAAATCAGCTCAACAACAAACTTCAGGTTGTCGCCTGGCATTACCATTTCTACGCCTTCCGGCAGCTCTACTGCGCCAGTTACGTCTGTGGTACGGAAGTAGAACTGTGGACGGTAGCCTTTGAAGAACGGAGTATGACGACCGCCTTCTTCTTTTGACAGTACGTACACTTCGCCTTCGAACTTAGTGTGTGGCTTGATTGAACCCGGCTTCGCCAGTACCTGACCACGCTCTACGTCTTCACGCTTAGTACCACGTAACAAGGCACCGATGTTCTCGCCTGCACGACCTTCGTCTAACAGCTTACGGAACATTTCTACACCGGTACAAGTCGTCGCTACTGTATCTTTGATACCTACGATTTCTACTGTCTCGCCTACTTTTACGATACCTTGCTCAACACGGCCTGTTACTACTGTACCACGACCGGCAATTGAGAATACGTCTTCGATTGGCATGATGAACGGCTTGTCAATCGCACGTACCGGCTCAGGGATATACGTATCTAACGCTTCGCCCAGCTCCAGAATTTTCTTTTCCCACTCTGCATCGCCTTCCAGGCCTTTCAGCGCTGAACCACGGATCACAGGCAGGTCATCACCCGGGAAGTCGTAGTCTGAAAGAAGCTCACGCACTTCCATTTCTACCAGCTCTAACAGCTCTTCGTCATCTACCATGTCACACTTGTTCATGAACACGATGATGTACGGTACGCCTACCTGACGTGATAACAGGATGTGCTCACGTGTTTGTGGCATCGGGCCGTCTGTCGCTGCTACTACCAGAATTGCACCATCCATCTGCGCTGCACCGGTGATCATGTTCTTAACATAGTCGGCGTGACCAGGACAGTCTACGTGTGCGTAGTGACGTGTTGGCGTGTCATATTCAACGTGTGAAGTATTGATAGTGATACCACGGGCTTTTTCTTCAGGTGCTTTGTCGATTTGATCGAAAGCAAATGCCTGACCGCCGTAGTGCTTAGCCAGTACGTTTGTGATTGCTGCAGTTAAAGTAGTTTTACCGTGGTCAACGTGACCGATGGTGCCTACGTTTACGTGCGGTTTATTACGTTCAAATTTAGCCTTAGCCATGTATAGACCCTTTTGCAAAACGGCGGTTGTTTAAAATTAGTTTAGTCTTTGGATAGCAAGAGAGGTGTCAAGATGGTGCTGATACCCAGAATCGAACTGGGGACCTCATCCTTACCAAGGATGCGCTCTACCGCCTGAGCTATATCAGCAACGTTTTTGATTGGAGCGGGCAGCGGGAATCGAACCCGCATCTTCAGCTTGGAAGGCTGAGGTAATAGCCATTATACGATGCCCGCGGCCTACTCGTAGCTATTCTTCCTGACGAAGATGGTGGAGGGGGAAGGATTCGAACCTTCGAAGGCAGTGCCGGCAGATTTACAGTCTGATCCCTTTGGCCACTCGGGAACCCCTCCACTAATGGTGCCGCTTATCCGAGTCGAACGGATGACCTACTGATTACAAGTCAGTTGCTCTACCAACTGAGCTAAAGCGGCACTACGTCAGTGGGTGCGAATTCTAGTGGAATGGTTGGAGGCGTGCAACAGAAAAAACCAAAAAAGCACTAAATTCCTGCCTAAGCGTTCATAAAGTGCACAAATCACCGGTTACATATCAATATAGCGCGCCAATCCATGGAAAATCAGTAAAGGTTCAACCACCAAAGGCAAATCAGACAGATAAGGTTTAAGAAACTTGCTGTCGCCGCCGGTCAGTAACAGCTTGTCGCAGGCTGTTTGCTGCCAAGCCAGCCGTACTGCACCTGAAACCGCGGCTAAGCAGCCATTTTGCAAGCCGGTTACCGTATCCTGACCCGGTTCCAGCCGGCCGTTAAACATTTCTGAGTTAAATACTTTGGCGGTATTTTTTACTACCGCTTGCTGCTGCATTTTCAAGCCCGGGATAATCCAACCGCCACCGTGTTGTCCTTCGTTGTCTAACCAATCAACCGTCACTGCGGTGCCGGCATCAACAATTAACACGTTCTTTGCCGGAAACAACAACTGTGCACCTAACATCGCCAACCAGCGGTCGACACCCAGCGTTTGCGGCTGCTGATAACTGCTACGCACACCATAAGCCTGTGCATCAGCATGCACCTGACGCCAGGGTAAATGATCCAGCCCCAGTAGCTGCTTAATCACCGCCACCTTTTCCTGCGATGCTACGCTGGCAAAATACACAGCTTTAATCGGCAACTTTGCCAGATTATCAGGCGCCAGTTGCGGTAAAGCCGTTACTTTGCCTTGCTTCACCAGCGCGGCCTTCTCACGGGTATTACCAATATCCAGCAATAAATACATGCTACTCTCCCGCACGCAAACTAAGCTCGCCGCCAAAGTACGCCTGTACTCCCGTCGCAGTTTTTACCAACAAGGCTCCTTGCTTATCCACTCCGATGCAAATACCTGTTATCTCTTCTTTACCGATAAGCTTTATTGCTTTGTTGCGATACTGGTTGTACTGGTCAAACTCATCAGCAAAACCAGTAAAACCCTGGTGTGTAAACTCTGTCAGCAAGGTTAAAAGTTGTTGTTGTAACAAGGCTACCAACTGATTGCGATCAATCACTTTGTCAGCGGCCCCGGTTAAGTCGATATACTGCTGATCTATACTGTGTAACGCTTGCTGCGGTAGACGAATATTCATACCAATACCAATGATAACATCGCAGCCGGCGTGAGCTTGACCTGCCAATTCTACCAGGATACCGCACAGCTTTTTACCATCGACATAAACATCATTAGGCCATTTAACCCTGGCATCAACCTGATACTGTTGTTTCAGCAACCTTGCTATAGCGATACCTACTACCAGGCTCAACCCCATAGCGGCTTGAATTCCCTGCTCCAGGCGCCAATACATCGAAAAGTACAAACTGGCGGCAAAAGGTGAATACCAATTGCGGCCGCGCCGTCCACGGCCTGCTGTTTGCGCCTCGGCTACTATGGTGTAACCGGGCTCTGTTACTAAGCCATCCTGTACTTTCTGCATCAGCTGGCTGTTAGTTGAATCTGTTATATGCTGCACCAGAATATCAGCGCCGGAGGTTTTGCGTAACTGACTTATTTTGGCAGCGTCAAGTAGATCCAGTTGCTCTGCCAGGCAGTAACCCCGGCCTTTAACTTTGTAGATATCTAAACCCAATTGTTGTAACTGTTTAATATGATTCGCTACAGCCGTGCGGCTTACGCCCAGCATTTCGGCCAGAACCTGGCCCGATTGAAATGTTCCTGAGCTTAGTGCACTCAGTAATTGTCGCTGCGTCACTAAACTGCCTTTGCTCATCTTACAGGCTGTCCTGCACCATTTAACATACGTACTTCAACCTCTAACTGAATATTGTAAGCAGAAAACACCTGCTGCTGCACCGCGGCTACAAGTTGTTCTAACTGCTCCGCTGTGCCTGCCCCTTCGTTAACGATGACCAGCGGTTGTAGTCTGTAGCATCCCACCTCACCATAATGCCTACCTTTGAAACCTTGCTGTTCTATTAACCAGGCGGCAGGAATTTTGACTGTGTTGTCTGGCTGGCTAAAACCCGGCATATCCGCATATTTGCTTTTCAGCGCAGTATAGTGCTGCAAGGCGATAACCGGGTTCTTAAAAAAGCTGCCGCAATTAGCCAACACAGCGGGATCCGGTAACTTACTGCTACGCACGGCAATAACCTGCTCAAATATAGCATTGATAGCAGCGTCAGCAGGCAGATGGTCCAAGCCGTTGTAGCCAAGCACAGGACCAGGCTGTCTGCTAAGACACAAACCCACCGCGACAATAACACCTTTGCCTGCTAAAGCATGTTTAAACACGCTATCACGGTAGCCAAACCAGCAGCGACCTGCAGCAATACGCTGCACCTTGCGCTGTTGCCAATGGTAAAAATCAACATACAAGCAGCTATCGGCAAGTTCTACACCGTAAGCGCCGATATTTTGCACCGGCGCAGCCCCGACCGACCCCGGAATCAGCGCCAGATTTTCAATACCCCACAGCTGTTGTTCAACCGCCCAACTAACCAACTGATGCCAGTTATGGCCGGCTTCAACGTGCACTAAAACATGATCTGCACCCAGCTCAGTAAGCGTTTTGCTATCAGCGACAAACCGACAGACCGGTGCAGCAAGATCCTGCAAAAAAATAGTATTACTACCTTCCCCAAGCACTACAGGCGCCGTTTCAGTATTAAAGCTGTGCAATTCACTGACAGAGTTAAACTCATGAACAGAGCTTAATGTGGCATCAAAACGAAAAGTAGAATAAGAAACTGCAGATATATTAGTTAAAGTGCGCATGGTTAAGCCGGTTAATGCGAATGCCATCATTGTAATGATGTGCTTGATGAAGCGCAAAGCAAAAAAGCCCGACTCTTTCGAGACGGGCTTGTTTACTAATTGGGAGCCTGGCGGTGAACTACTCTCGCATAGCGAATGCTACACTACCATCGTCGCAGCTGCGTTTCACTTCTGAGTTCGGAATGGGATCAGGTGGTTCCACAGCGCTATTGCCACCAGGCAAAAACTTGTAGGGAACAAGTTTTAACGCACTTTAGTGCGGCCCGTTAGGGTCAATTCCAGGATAGGAATTGATAAAAACTCGTTCCGGTATTTGGCAATCTGATAAGTAATTACACACTGTATTCTTAAAACATCTTGGGCGTTGTATGGTTAAGCCTCTCGGGCAATTAGTATGAGTTAGCTTAACGCATCACTGCGCTTCCACACCTCACCTATCAACGTTGTGGTCTCCAACGACCCTTTAGCAGACTTAAAGTCTGAGGGATGACTCATCTTGTGGCCGGCTTCCCGCTTAGATGCTTTCAGCGGTTATCCGTTCCGAACGTAGCTACCGGGCAATGCCATTGGCATGACAACCCGAACACCAGCGGTTCGTTCACTCCGGTCCTCTCGTACTAGGAGCAACTCCACTCAATCATCCAACGCCCACGGCAGATAGGGACCGAACTGTCTCACGACGTTCTAAACCCAGCTCGCGTACCACTTTAAATGGCGAACAGCCATACCCTTGGGACCGACTTCAGCCCCAGGATGTGATGAGCCGACATCGAGGTGCCAAACACCGCCGTCGATATGAACTCTTGGGCGGTATCAGCCTGTTATCCCCGGAGTACCTTTTATCCGTTGAGCGATGGCCCTTCCAT
>Ga0208645_1000457_pt1 | contig 44126 bp, 52 predicted proteins | sample VirMetDEL_Sep_01_FD_184519 | JGI IMG/M metagenome (GOLD analysis project Ga0208645, IMG submission 184519) | Aqueous microbial communities from the Delaware River and Bay under freshwater to marine salinity gradient to study organic matter... | ecosystem: Environmental > Aquatic > Marine >... | reverse complement strand
GGTGATCTGTAGCAAATAATGCTTTGTTGTCACCACCTGGGTAGTTAGTACCGTCAAAGCCGTTGTTTAAAACGTTAGCAGCTTTAACTTGTTTTGTGTAAGACATAGCACGAGCTAATGCTTTAGTGTAACGAGCAGATAATGTGTCATATAAATTATCTTCTACTGCTTCTTCAGTTAATGAGAAGCCTAAAGCGATTGTTTCGTGGTTATATCTTGCTGTCCAAGCTTCTTGTGCGTTGTCATACGCAATTGCAGCACCTTCAGCCTTGTTAGGGGCAGCTGCGAAGCCTGATAATTTTGTTTCTTCTTCGAAACTTCTTTCTGATGATTCTGTTTCGTAGATTTCTTTGTGCTCTTCACCATAACGCTGATATTCCATTCCGAATAAAGCATTAAGGCCAGGAAGCAACTCTTTTAATAACTGAGCTCTTGAAATTGCCATGGTTTATTCTCCTTAAATACCAGTACCGTTAGTGTACGCATGAGACAATGGGTTAAATTTAACCAATATGTCTGTATATGTATCACCAACAGATGATGTTGTTGAGTCTACAAAGTCAATAATTTTGAATGCTAAAGTATTTGTTACTGCGATAGCTGAAGCATCCGCTGCCATTGTAGAATTACCTGTTACTGTGTCACCAGCTGTAGGGTTAACTACAGGAATGTTGATACCTAATGCAGTCTGAGCTAATGTATCGTCAGCTTGAATTTGAAATACAACATCTGGATCATCAATAACATAAGCAACAGCGTCAGAAGCCACTGTACCAGCTGGCCAATATTGCTTGAATAATTTTTGTTTAGTGCCTGGGTCTGTATAAGAACATCCAACGAACACGCCAACTGTACCAGCTGGGAATGCATCAGCGTTTGAACCAACTTCAGATACAATTTCTACTGTACCTGCAGCTACGATTGATACGACGCTTCCGTTGAAAATGTTACTATTATAACCAGACGCAATTTTTAATAAGCGAGTCGAACCAGCATATGGTTGACCACCTACTAAATTAACGGCCTTTAGACCGTAAGGTGCGGCTGTTGTTGCCATAATATCATCTCCTTAAAGATTTTAACCTTTGCCGAAAGATTTAGTAGACTTTTTATCGGAGAATAGAGGCATACGTGGGTCATTTTCTTTTAAGAAGCTATTATCAACTGCTTCTGCCTGACCTTCTGCTTTTTTCCTATAATACTCATTTCTCTGATCTACCATTTCTTGCGGCATTTTACAAAGTAGTAAGCCACCAACTTCTACAGCATCTTTAAAGTTGCCATTGGAGCTTACCGGTAAATTTATTTCTGGGTGCTCTGAATGTTTCACAGGTTCCCAGCCTTCACGCATTTTTGAAGAAGCATTACGGTTATCCGCCTCGTTAGCTAAAGTAATTCTAATCCATCTGTACGCCCAACCAGGTTTCTTTTTAAATTCAGGAAGTAATGATGGGGGTGCCCACTGTTTACTTCTTTGGTCGGTTGTTTCTCTTACTTCTAAATCTCTATCTTGACGTTTATCCATTTGCGTTCTCCGTTTTTAAAAGTTCTTTTGCATACTGTTCCGGTGTTAACTTAAATTTCTTAGCTAACGCTAGCTGAGTTTTAGTCAGCCGTACTTTTTTAGGCGCGGTACTTCGCGTAGCCGGAGCAACTACATTAGAAGGTTTGCGTTGGGCAGGTTTTTCCTCTTCCAACGAATCAGTCCCAAAATATTCTGGGAAACGTTTCTGCATCGTATCATCAATACGACGGTAATATTGGTCAGATGTTGGATCAACTCCACTACTGACTAATTTTTCATGCAACCCTAAAGCCAGAGATGTCATCTCTTGGTCTTTACCAAACCACGGGTTTTTGTCTTGCCAAGCAATAGCTTTATCATCGGGTTTAGTAACTTTGGGTTGTAATAAACTTGCTTGCTGTGAATTTACACTATTTTCATACTCTTGTAAAGCCTCTTTACTAAATTGAGGTCTCATTCCTAATGTTTGTTGAAGTTTATATTGTGCTTCCCCTAATTTAGTTTGAGCTTCAATAATTTTTTGACTATCTCCGGCTTCATAAGCTTCTCGATAATCTCGTTGAGCAATTGCAATGACAGTTTCATATTTCTCTTTTAGAGTTTTAAGATAATCTTCTTCACCCGCGCTTAATGTAGTTTTGAGTTTTCTGTTTTCATCTATAATATGCTGTGCATATTTAATTGCTTCTTCACGTTCACGAGCTTCTGCTTCTTTTGCACGTCGTTCATCATGCCAAGCTTTTTTCAACTGAGCCATTCTTTCCTTGACTCGTGATGAATATTCTTCTAGATTATCTTCTTCTAATTCTTGTTTTACTTTATCTGGTAGTGGGTCACGTCCCCTGTCTTCTGGAGGAGTATCATCTTCCTCTTCAATTTCAAATTCAGGTTCAGCTTTAGCTTTTTTAGATTCCTCTTTTTTAGCTTCTACTGCCTCTTTATAATCCTCTTTATCCTCTTTGGATTCTAATTCAACTTCCGTCGTCTCTTCATCCTTGAGTTCTTCAGGAACTTCATTTATGATTTTCGCCATACTTCTTCTCCTTATGCGCGTTCGTATCCACGTGGGTCATCGACCACTGCTTCTACGGTATCGTCGTTAATAATGCGGAACTCTTTACCATGAATTTTGATACGAGTACCAGAATATGCTCTAGTGATTACGAAGTCGCCTTCTTTACACCAGGGTCCTGTAGGAAATCTGTCTTTATCTTGATAAGCCATATCTCCTAATTTGATAACAAATAAAACCACAGTTGAATGTTCTTCAATATGTTTTGTTTTATCTGCCTTAATCAATCCACTCTCATACTTTTCATCTACAGAAGGTACTGCACATAAAACGCGATACCCTTTGACTTCAGGTAATTGAGTTGGTTTTTGTTCTTGTTTTTCTTCTTCGGCTTTTACTGCTTTGCCTTTGAAGTCTACAATTGTTTTGTTAGGAGTTATGATTTCAGTCATCATCGTCCTCCTGTATTCTTGCTAAATCAGAAAGTAGTCCTTGAACTATATCAAACCCTCTAACAATTCCACATGCATGCATATATTGTGCGTGTTCTTCTGCTCGACCCATTGCTAAGTCTTCAACAAACACTGCGCGTTCTGCGGATATTTTTTCTGCAATGACTTTGATCTCATCGATCGTCATAGTTTATTCCTTTCGTTTATTTGCCTCGATTTGTTTATTTTGTTGAATTACATCAACTCCAATCTTAGTGCCAGCTTTCAGCTCTTCCGATTGAATTTTTTTCTCCTCCATTACTGCTTCGGCTCCGAGTTTAGCTCCTGCAATTCTTTCTTGTGAATCAATCCTCATTTTTTCTAGCTCAAGTTTTTCTTTTTCAAGTTGAACATCAGCCATCATCTTCTGAGCTTTTGCTTGAGCTTCTTGTTCTTTGATTGCTAATTCACGTTGTTGTATTTGTGTTAATGGATCTTGTGCTTGTTCTGCAGCTTGTTGCTGTGCCATTTCTTGTTGGTTTTTACCCAGTAATTGTTGTGCTGCACGCGATACTAATCGTGATACTTCAAGTTCTGCATCTTCAGGAAGAACTTCATTTGGTTTAGGTAATGGTACGCCTAGTTGTTCTTCAATTTGTTGTCTATATAAGAATGCTAAATGTTCTGCAACGTGAGCGTCGAGTGCTGCTTGAACCTCACCTGCTTTTGGACTTTGTCCAACAAGTTGTTTAATTTTAGGATCATCTGCAAAGGCTAAGTGTGCATCAATGTGAGCTTGATGGTCTTGGTATAAGAAAGCTTTTACAGGTTTTAAATTAATTATATTCATATTTTCAGAGATAGGATCTGCAGGTTTAATATCTTCTTTGTTAGGTATTAGTTTCTCTGCATTCTTCACTCCAAGAATATCTAACATTTGACGGTTGAGCTCAACCATGTCATAGATGTCTGGGTTAGCTTGTGCTAACTGCATAACCGCTTGATACTGAACAACCTTCTGTGACATTGTTGCTGCATTAGGATCAGATACAGGAATGACTGTTACTTTATCATAGTCTGATTTTTTAGCTCGCCGATCACCTTCACTTGGTTCATAGGAATATTCATCATCAGTGTAGTCTCTTATAATACCTTTAAGTAACTTAAATTCTTGTTTCATTGCATAATGAATACGGCTTTGAACTGCACTCATTACTTTTAATGTTCTCTCTAAGATAGCTAGAGTTGTACCAACTGGTGCGTTTGCTGACATATCAGAAACTTTTAAATCAGCTGCAGAAGCAAACCTCCTTCCCTCTTCGATGATCTGGTTCATGAGCTGATTTAAAACTTGACTTGGCTCCTTGTAAGGTAGAGGCATAATGTTGTCTCTGATGGTGCCACTTGGTACATCAACATCTCTAAACTCAGCGGGCGAAATAGGAGTATCGTCCCCCTTAATCCTCAGACCACGTGATTTAAATCCACCTGGTAGATTTGATAATGTACCTGCGTCAACTAGCTGACGTAAAATCATGGTTCCAGATTTTGCAAAAGCTCCAATTAAATGAATTAAACCAAAACAATAAAAACCAAAACCAGGTACATACCCATAATGCACAAAGTGTTGGCGTTTTTGTTTAGTTTTATCATCTGGGTTCCAGTTACGTCGAATAGATAAAATCTTTTGTGTTGATCTTTCGATTGTTACAACATAAGGTAGCGCTATACCTGTAGGTTTGCCGTCGTCTTCGTCTTCATAGCCTTCTAAGTCTAGATCAACATGCATCTCTAATACTTTGAAGCGGTTGTCTGTTGTTGCGTTGAATCCCATCTTCTCTGCAATTTTTTTCTCAACTTCTTCTAAGTTATGTGATGGTTCACCTAAGTCAATATCACGGTAGAAACCTGCGACTTGAAGTTTGCGTAATTCGTTTCCTGTTTTACGCATAACGTGTGTGACTCTTTCTGCTGATTCTAAATCTGAAGCACCATAAGGCACAACTAAATCTTCAGCAGGAATATACATAGAGACTTGACGCTCTAGTGATGGGTCATAATAAACTTTTTTAAATGCGTTACCTGCTAAACCTAAACCCCATAACATTCTTTCATGTTCAGGTCTGTACTCAGCCATCTTTTCAGTTAGCTGATAGTTCATATCTTCTTTTACTCGGTCAGCAGCTTCTTCTTTTTCTCTAGTTAGTTTTCCTATTACTTGTGTTTTAACTGGTCCAGCAGCTGGAAACGTTTCGGTCATTGTTTCAGCTTGAAACTTAACTAGGGTTTCTGTCATGAGTGGGTGATAAACATTACACGCACCTTCCCATGGTTCACTTCTATCTTCTAATTTAAGTCCTAATAAATCTAAACCCTCAACGTATGTATCTAACCAATCACGTCTAGCAGTTAAATCACCTTCGTAGTCTTCTAATAACTCATCTGCTAATTTTGCTAAATCATCATCTTCTATTTCTTCAGCTAAGTTCTTATTAAACTCATCATCTTCCATTTCATCTTTGCTAAACTCAAGCTCGAGTCCGCCCATCTTGATACTGACTTCTTCTGGGTCTTCAATTTCAATTTCGACATCTGGCTCCATATTAGCCATTTCTTTCATCATGTCGTCTAAGCCTTTAGGAGCTTGTGCTACACCTTTGTCTATGTCATTCACTGCCATAATTATTCCTTGTTATATATCTTTTGACCCGCCTTGAACAGGTTTGTTTACTAGCCTACTTAATGTTTCTGCATCATACATTTCTGCATTACCTAATTCTCCAAACGGAATCGGAGATGCAGCTTCTGTTAAATTTTCTTTTAGTTCATTAGCATTAGAAGCTGTTGCTGCTGCAAGTCCCGCCCCTACCCATGGAACTTTTTTCATTAACTTAGTAATTTTAGTTCCAAAATGTATTCCTTTCCCTGTATCACCTATATTACTAGCACTATTATATATTTCTACTGGGTATTGTCCTACTGATGGCTTAGTAGAATAATTAACAGATTGTAATACTGTCCCTGCTTTTTTAGGGCCATAGTCTTGAATTAATACTAAATTTGCTCTGCCTGTAGCTTTACCATCAATAATCTCTGGTTCTAATTTTGTAGCCATATCTGGGTTTTGGAAATATCCGCCTAAAGTATTAGTAGTTTCTTTATCCATAAAAATTGTTTTACCAGACCTAGGTTGTATTCCGGTAGTTTTATCTTTATGCATAGCACCACTTCTGTTTCTTATAGTCGTAGCATCTCCGTAGTGTGCATATTCAGAACCACGTTCTGTTACAAATCCACCTAATAAATTTTCATCCATTTTTAATTAGCTTCCTAATTTGTATCTCTAATAGATTCAACATTATTAATAAGAATAAATGAACATAGTTAATGACTCTCCATGTCCACCACGTTAACTTCCAAGTTGTATTTAATATCTTATAAAGCATATAATCTTTTTTGATTATAGCCTCGAAACCCAGGGATATCATCTTCTTCATCACTAGGTAATCTAATAAACCCACCTTGTCTAAACCGCATAAGTGCTAATGTGGTTGCATCGACCAAGTCATCATTTGCACCTGATGGGAAGTCATTACACTCTTCAATAACTTCATGCGCCCATCTTCTATCTGGAGCCCAGACAATACCTGAACTAAATAAATCAGATATAGCATTGACTCGACTAATCTTGTCCTGACCTTTTCCTGGTGTAAATTCTCCAACGGGTATACCCATCCTTCTGAACTCTTGGTAAAGTGCAGCCCCGTTAGATTTTTTCTCAACAACAAAGGAGTCAGGTTCCCAATCTCTATATTCATCTATGCAAAGTTGCTTTAACTCTGGGAATTCTAGACGTTGCTTTATTGCATTCAATAATATTATATTATAATTATCAGTTTCTTCGTTAAAAAATACACCCCAAGTGGTTAATGCGTTGTAATCTGCTCTATTATTTGCTTCTTGAGCCGCATCTAACGTCATTATTATGAAATCACACGATGGTGGATCATCTTTTTCCCATATTTGCCACCATTCTCGCTTAATTAACGCTCCTTCTTCAGATACTGGGTTTTGTAAGTACTGAGCATTCCAATATCTAATGTCTAACGCTGCACGTCTAGACTGTAATTCTTGTAATGACCAGAACTCTGGCCATAATGGTACTTCTTCACCATTTTTATCTTCTAATATTGCTGGAAATTCAACTACTTCCCAGTCATCAACCTCATCATTCTTAATCATCTGGTTTACAATCTGCCCTGTCAGGTCTAATTTAGACCATCGAGTCATAACGACGATAATGGCTCCTCCGGGCATAAGCCGTTGTAAGGGACCTGATTGAAACCATTCCCAAGCGGGGAGGAATACATCTGGTTTTCCGAGTTTTGCATCTTGTTCTGAGTGAGGGTCATCGATGATAAAGAGGTCAGCCCCTCGTCCAGCAAGAGCGCCGCCCACACCAATGGCAAAATACTCACCATTAAAATTAGTACCCCATCGCGAAGCCGATTTAGAGTCTGCTTGGAGCTCAATATTTGGAAACACGTCTTTGTATGCGTCACTACCCACGAGGTTACGGACTCGGCGACCAAAGTTAACCGCAAGGTCAGCAGTGTGAGATGCCATAATAACCTTTTTAGCCGGATGCTTACCCAAGAACCACGCTGGAGCCAGGTAGGAGATAAGCTCACTCTTACCGTGTCTCGGTGCAATATTGACAATAATCCTTTTCTTTTTGCCATTTGCAATATCTTCAAATAATTGCGCCAGTCGCCTATGATGGTCTCCTATAATATAGTTAGGATACACGTGTTTAATAAAATCTAAAAACTTTTTTGCGCCTCTATCTTTAGTTAATTCTTTTTTATAGTCTGTAAGTAGTTTAAGGTTACGTTGTCGTTCTGTTTCAGACATCGTTGGTAGAGCTTTTTCTAGTAATGAGAGGTCTTTTTGACTAATCATCATCATCCTCTAATATTTCGCCATCAATTACCTTACCTTTTAATTCTTCAATGGTCTTTTTCAGCTCTTCTTCTAACTCTTTACCTGACTTAGTAATGTGTGTAACTTCAGTTTTCTTCTTAAATGCATCGACTCCATCAATATCTCCTATCTTTGCCCACGCAGATATCCTATCTCTTGATGATTTAGCTAAGGATGCTTCTTGTAGTAGTCCATTCAACACGGATAACTTAATATCAGCTAGGTCTTTAGCTACCATATGACTAGTTTGCGACACTAATCCGGCTAGGTAAGCTATTGTTTCGTTCGGGTAATTACCGTATTCAGGGCGAAACTCAGGGTTGGACATCATTTTTTCAGCTGCTTTAGTAGCATCTTCCATTTCATCTTCAGTAGGTTCTATTACTTCTCCCCTAATATCTGATATTAACTTAATAGTATTAGCTCTTATCTTTAATTCTTCATCAGGCGATAGTTCAGGTAACGCCTCGCGAGCGTTTTTAGGTATAGGAATATTATCTTCTATATGAGGTACTACGATAGTTTGATTTGTATCTTCCATGTGTCGCTGATTACACCCTTACATTATGCAGCTAATAAATTGAATTGTAACATAATAAATAAAAAAGGGTATAATGTTAAAATGTTTGAGTGGGTTTTATATTTGTATTTAGATAACGATCGACAGTACATAGGTAACTTCGATTCCTGTGCCCATGCTCATCAATATTTTCAAGAATGTGTACAAGGAGAATTTAAACAATGGTCAACAGCTTGCATTCATCAAGACTACATTTATCTTCCAGAAGGTTTTACTCCAGTACACCCAAAAACATGTCTATAGAATGGAAAGACATAGAGATTGGTCCCATTAATTTATACACTATAGGAGCTTTGTGGAAAAATGCCATTATTTAAATTACACGTAAGAAGAAATTATTTTAAAAATGCTGTTGTTGAAGTTGAAGCAGAAAACGAAGAGTTAGCATTAGATATGTATCATGATGAAGCTGGTGCTGCTCGTCAAATGCTAGAATATAAACTTGCAGAAAATGAATATATTTATGAGATGGATTTTGCAGTAAAGGCTAAGCCAGTAGATACGCCTTCTGAGGAATGAGTTTACTCACTAACGAAAACCTTAAACTTCTTTACAAGACTTTCTGTCGCATGGAACCATTTGATAAACTCGACATGCCCCATGCTCATCAAATTAAACTTAAAGTTACTCGACGCAAAGATATTATGGGAGAGTTTGCTCCCGAAGAAAATACTATTTATATTAGTAGTGCTAAGAATGCTCACTTTGATACTATCTGCAAAACACTCTTACATGAAATGGCACATCTATACTGTTACAAAGTAAAAGAACAAGAATACCATGACCATGAGAACAAACGTTTCAAATCCATCATCAGACATATAGCCTCCGTTTACGGGTTCGACCCTAAAGAACTTTAGCAATTATATTTATAACTCGTCTAGCTTTATTTTTTGTTGGCGGTGTTGCACGGTGCCAAGTATTACTTTTAAATATAATACCTGTGTTTTCTTTTGGAGTGAACCTATATTTTTCTTCTTGATGTTTATTATATATAACTGTGTCCCCATCTGAATCTTCTATATAATAAATAATTGACATATACCCTTCTTCGTCTATATCTGTATGTATTGCTTTTTCTAAATCATCTTCGTTATGAGGTTGTCTTGGAAGTAAATTAAATTTAGCTCGGTAGATTTCTAGTTGTTTACCTAATAATTGCTCTGCTTTTTCTATAATTCGCATCACAATACTAAAATAATAATGGTTGGTGTTCATATTACCATCTTTATAGGCTACGTGTACGAACTGATACAGGGATTCAGCTCCCTCATTGTCACGATAAGCGGTTGATGCATGGTAATACCAAGGAAATATACTATCATCAGCCAACATCTGTATAGCTAAATGGCTGTATTCGTACTCGTTTAGGGGTGCTTCTACTTTTATAGGGGTCATCCGTAGATTATATCAGGCAATAAATGACCAAGCAAACATCCCTAAAAATATTATAAGTATTCCGTAATGAAAAATTTCGTCTAAGTTCATAACCGACATTGTACCCGCCGGTGAAATGTTTTGCAGAAATAGGAATCATTCGCAGGTACCATTGACGGGGGGTATTAGTAAACTAAGGGGGTAGGGGTGTTTGGTATTCAATTTTTTTCTGATTATTCGTGTAAAGCTTAGTGCGTAACGCACGCTTGGAGTCCCACGTTTATTTTGGGGGGTAGGGTAGGGGTAGGGTTTTAATATATGTCAATCAAAACCTGACACTATGTCAGGTTAGTAAAATAAAGTTTACTATACTTGGATATTTTCTTTCATTTAAGACATAATTACACCATGTTGCGATTGATTAACACAGGGTTAATCATGGATGGCATATTTTATAAGGAGTTATAACGATGGAAAATATCCTATCGAAAGCTGTTTTAGCAACAGTTAAACAAAATGCTAAAAATGAAGTTATCGCTAACGATGCAAGTAACAATGCGATGGTCGACCAAGCTAAAATTCTTATGGGCTTAACCCCTAAGAGTAAAACCAAATCTGCTAAGGAACTCGCAGATTGGAAAGAGTTAGCAAAATCTACTTGCGATAACCTGCCAGAACTTAAGGCAGAAATCAAAGAAGGTAATATGGAAGGATGCCTAGAGAGCAAAGAGTATAAAGATTGGCGTATCACTTTATACTTGCATGGCAATACTTACTATACCAAAGACATGATTGAAGTTAAGGCTAGTAAGGAAGGCTTCTCATTAGAGCAAGATAAATGGGAAACTTTTGACATGGCTTTTCTCTATAAGCAAGATTACAAGGCTCTTGCTCTAGTGCCTAACAAGGCTGGTGTGAATAAAAACCCGATGGACTCACGCGGTCCATCATGGAAAGAAATCTGCCAACCGCATAAAGAGAAGTTTGCCAACGCTGTTGATACTGCATACAGTAGGCAGATGACTAAAATTGCAAGAGAGTTTGGTAAAGAGTTTGGTATCTTGGTTGATGAGCCTTCTGAACTTGAGAAGGCTACTAAGAAGACCATCGCTTACCGCAAGGCTATGCAAAACCTAGAGCTAGATGCCGGTCAAAATAAACGACTAGTAGCTTGGCTAGATGCCTATCCGTTACCTCTCAAGTAACATAGCATCATAGTAACATCACTTACCCTGACCATGCAACGTGGTCAGGGTATTTTTTTGCCTTGAGTTTGCTACCCAAACTTAGATACCAGTTCTCCACGCGAGAGCCACGCGAGAGTGAGAGCCTGACGCGGTGTCAGGTTTGGTTTCTTCTATGATTATCTTAGCTGACACAATTTATATTTGGCTGCCTTGTGATTTCGATACCAGTTCCTGCCGCGAGAGCGAGAGTGTCGCCTAATTATATCAAACCTGACACTATGTCAGGTCGGCTGCGACTAAGTTTATAGCTTGTTCCACTCGATTTGACTTTGTTCCACTTTGTAAACGAAGTTTGGAACATGATTTTACTTTGTAAATCAAGAGGTTAAGCTACTTTGTTCCAATGTTCCACTTATTTTTGACATGATATGCTAGTTTGTAAACTTTTTAGACATCGTTCGTCTTGATATGCAAGTGCAAAAACCCACGTCGTCCTACAAAACCACTGGAACATTGGAACAAAACACTAACTAACTAATAACTATATAATATAATATATAATAAAAACAATAACTTAGCTCTTTGCAAAACCCTCAATCTTGTTCCTTTAGTAAACTTAGAACACGCAGAACATTGGAACAACCTTATAAATCAAGCACTTACGAATTCTAACACCATCTTATATTAACCTAGTCTTTACTAATAATACAACACCGATTTGGAACAAACATAATCTTGTTCCATTTTTAGCTTTGTTCCTTTAGTAAACTTTGAGTGGAACAAGATTTGGAACATAACTTTACAACCCACACCAAACAACACCAGCTCATAAAACTACACGTCATCTAATAATATCTTACATCATACACATACTAACAACCGTGTTTCTAAGCTACTCAAACTAGAAAAAGTACCCTAAATATGAACTACGAACCTGAGATTTCGCAGACCCTAATATATTTAGTGTGTCACTAAATTGTATATTACTTGACTTATTAGTAAACTTATGGTATACTATATATAGAGACTGAAAAATTATTCAGAATTTCTTAAATTTACTTTTTACGACCTGACATGGTGTCAGGTTATGATTTTAACTAGGAGAGAATCATGCACAAACAAGAGTTAGAAAACTTAGAGAAAAGATTAAGAAAGTATCGTAGCACAGTACCTGACTTCCTACTGATGGAAGAACGTAGAAGAAAGGTTGACTTATTATTATCTTATATCATGGTGTTCTTAGTTGTGGTGTTACTAATTAGTATCGTCATGCTAATTCACTTCGTTCAGAAAGGGATATAACTATGAGCCTACCGAGCATAGAAGATGAAGCATATCAATATTATGTCAACGAGGTTGAGGCTAACTGTCCTACACTAGCCGACAAAGCTAAGATGACATACAAGGTGTTGATGCGGTCAACAGGGGCAGATGAGATGTTGACGGCACAACGATACGCAATCATTGAGTTGATTGAACATTATATTGAACACGCTGATGTATCCGAGATGGTATCAATCATAGCGGACGGAGTAAGAGAGGGGGTTGAATATGAGTAAAACAGTATGTTATTCATGTGGTAATGAATTCTCTAGCGATAGAGCCAAGCTAGGTTTCAAGACTTGTCTTGATTGTGGTGAGGTTGAGGCGAACAAGATAAAGCATTGTGTTGCACCAATGCACAAGTCAAACTACATGTTGTTTACAAGAACCGATGACCTGAAAGGCATCAACAACAAAGGGGGACTTATTAAATGAGTATCACAAACAGTAAGGATTTGTTGACTATACTAGAAAATAGGAAACGAATGAAAAAAGATTCAGGGGTAAGTGATGTTACGACTGAAAAGGAGTTGGGCATGTATGATGATGACGCTCAATTATTTTTACAAGAGATAGAGCAGTTTGCTCAGAAAGGAGACTTTGATTAAAAATACTGTATCACTTAATTGTATATTACTTGACAAATTAGTAAACTTGTGGTATACTATATATAGAAACTGAAATATTATCTTAAATGATACTATTTTTCTTTTACGGACCTGACACTATGTCAGGTTCACTTTTTTGGAGAAACTATTATGCACAATGATATAGAACTTAAAGCACCGAATCATTTAACATCACTAGCTACATCAGCAGTGTTAGTCTCAGTTGATGTGAATGTTTGGTCAGCAACAAAACAAGACAGAGGTATCTCATCAGAGGTAACGAAGTCTAAAAACGCAGACAGTAATGCAGGGCGGTTCGTTAAGAATCTACTTGCAAACAATGTCTATCACAAAGACCTAATCAATTACAGACAGACAATCTACAATTGGTTGAAAGCTAAGACATACCGATGGAACAATTCGCAAGACTTGTTACCTACTATCAGCTTAGAATCTTTTAAACAAGAGTATGACAAGCACCAGACAGAGTTTTACAAACTGTTAGAAGACTTCTGTAACAGATATGACACTATTAAATCAGACATGGCTTTTGCACAGGGTGATATGTATAACGCAGAAGACTATCCGAGTGTCGAAGAAGTCAAAGCAAAGTTTGGTTGTAGGCTATACATATCCGAAGTGCCACAACAAGACTTTCGATGTCAAGTTGCACAGGATTTGGCTGACGACCTGAAGATTAATTACCAAAGACAATGCGAGGAGATAGTTAAGAATGTATTACATCAACAAACAGAAAGAATCACAGATGTCATGGAGAGTATCGCACACTGTTGTGGAACGCACGAGGTTACTACCAAGAGCGGAAGAACAACGACTAAGAAACGTAAAATCTATGATAGCACCATCGAGAAAGCGAAAGACCTTTGCCGAGCGATAAGTGGTTTCAAATATGTAGACAACGAACATAGTCGTAAACTTGTATCAGTTGCAAGACAATTAGATGATGTCCTACAGGGTGTCTCTACTGAGGCTCTACGAGAGAGCGACTATACACGAGATAGAGTGAAGACAGACATTGACGACATTCTATCTAAATTTTCATTCTAAGCCTGACATGGTGTCAGGTTGCATAAACGAGGAGAACGATATGCACACACAAACCGTAACAATTAATGAACTACGCAAACTTATACCGACAATCGGTAAAGACTTAACACCAATCATTCAGTCCGAGCCTGGGGTTGGTAAGACTTCACTGCTCGGTATGCTTGAGGAAGACTTGGGTGATGGATACGATTACATCTATGTTGATTGCCCTGTCAAAGATATGCAAGACATAGCTATGACTATTCCTAACCATGAAACACGAACACTTGAAACCTACGTTGGTTCATTGTTCAAACTAGATTCACCGAAACCAAAAGTCATACTACTTGACGAGTTTATGAAAGCACCGAAACTATTACAGGTTATCTTTACTAGACTAATGCTAGAGAGATTCATAGGTGATACACCACTACCCAAAGGCAGTATCGTGTTTGGCACATCAAACAATCAGTCAGACGGAGTTGGTGATACTATGATGGCTCACGCATCTAACCGAGTTTGTATCTTGCAAATGGCTAAGCCTACAACAGAGGAATGGTTAGCATGGGCTACGAATAATAACATCAGTGCTTTGATACGAGCATGGGTTCACATGTTTCCACGATGTCTTAAGAGTTACTTAGATGACAATGAGACAGACAACCCTTACATCTTCAACCCTAAGAAAACACAGTTGAGTTTCGTCTCACCACGTTCTCTTGCCAAGTCATCAGTCATTGTGGAAAACCGAGACATACTAGGAGAGGTAGCCACAATGTCAGCATTGACAGGTACATTGGGTGCAAGTGCATCAGCCGACATGTCAGCGTTCCTATCGTTAGAGAAATCATTACCTAACATGGACGACATACTACAATCGCCTGATACTGTTGAGATACCCAAAGAAATATCAGCACAGTTGATACTCATGTTCCATGCACTTGATAAGCTAGAAACACAAGACGACTTGTCTGAGTTTATGAAGTATATCAAACGTATGAAGTCAGCCGAGATTCAAGCTATATTCTTTACCATGTTGGTTCGTAACAAACGCACCATCAGACTTGCACGAGGTAATGAAGAAGTTAAAGATTGGGCTAAGAACAACAACGAACTATTTTAAACCTGACACTATGTCAGGTAGGAGAATTTAATATGAACCAAGAAACAAGACTCAAGAAAGCACATATTGCTTTGATGAAACATCCTGAGACTGCTTTGTATTCAGGTGTGATTATGATGGGCGAGAGTAAAGTTGTTGATGATTGCCCTACTGCTTACACCGATGGTATGAACAAGATGTATGGTAGAGAGTTTATATCGAAGTTATCCGATGAGGAATTACGAGCATTGATACTTCATGAGAACTTACACGTTGCATTGAAACACATACAACGATTCAAAGCAGAGTGGAAAGAAGACCCACAGTTATGTAACGCATCAGCAGATTATGTTGTAAATGATGTGATATGTAACCTAGCGGACAAAACATTTCTCAAATTACCTAAGGGTGGTTTGTATGATGAGAAGTATCACGACTGGTCTGTCCGAGAAGTGATGAACGACTTACGACAGAAGAAAGATGAAGATGGTCAACAACCTGAGAGTAGCATGGACGAGCATGGCTTTGACGATGAAGTAACAGATGAGAATGGTCAACCTATGACTGCTGAACAACAGGAACAATTATCAGGGCAAATTGATAGAGCCTTGCGTGAGGGTAGCATACTAGCAGGACGTATGGGAGGTAGTGTTCCGAGACAGATAACCAAGTTACTCGCACCGAAGGTAGATTGGAAAGATGTCTTGCGAGAATTCATTACATCACACATGCGAGGCACTGATGAATATACATGGCGAAGGTACAACAAACGACTTGTCGCTAATGATATATACATGCCAAGCGTAGAAGATGAGGCAGTCGGTGAGTTGACTATTGCAGTTGATACGTCAGCATCTATCGGTGAGCGTGAACTTAATGCGTTCTCGTCAGAACTGGTTTCAATCTGCTCGGTAACTGTCCCTGAAAAAATCAGAGTTTTGTGGTGGGATACTGAGGTGCATGGTGAGCAAGAGTTTCTACCACATCAGTATGACATGATTAATAAACTACTGAAACCAAAAGGTGGAGGGGGTACTGAGATTAATTGTGTCACTGATTATATAAACAAACATCAGATAAATTCTGAGGCTATCATTGTGTTCACCGATGGACACTTCTTTAATAAGCCTGAGTGGAATATATCTACACCGACATTGTTTGTTTCAACAGAATCAGAAGAGTATATTCCTGATAACTGCAAAGTTGTCAAACAAGAACTTGAACCTGACATGGTGTCAGGTTAGAAAAGGAGAATTGAGATGCCTAAAATAAGAGAATTTGATAATCATTATAGTAATTACAAACCGATGAATAATGAAAGTCTATTTGATACAGTGGTAAATATATTAGAGAACGAAGTATCTTGCGGTGATGGTGATGGCTTAAAATCATTACTAAAGTGGGTTCCCGCTCATGTATTATTGGGTTTTGTAAGAGGTTCATGGGACGAACCACAACCGCATAATGGTATACCAGCTAATGAACTATTAGATGATGACGACTACGCAAAAGGAGAACCTACTTATGAAGAATAAAGTATATAGAGTAAACATAACACAATACTGCAAACCTATTACAGTGTTTGCACAAACAGAAGACCAAGCAATCTTAAAAGCACAAGAAGAAACAACGTGGGAAGTGCATGATGCTGAGTTTCAAGCAGAGGAGATACCATCATGACACAAGCACTAATGGATTGTGATAAAGATTATATTGTAGCTGAGACATTAGCTAGATTTACCAGAGAAGAACTGATTGAGGCTCTTATTGAGTTTGAGGAAGACTGGATAGATAATGCTAGTCCGAGCGACATAAAAGAAGTGCTAATTGATATGTGGGCAAATGGTTATAACGGAAAGGGGTGGAATCATATGACTGATAAAGAGTTAGCATACGAGGCAATTGATGCCCTAGACTTTCTAGGGAAATATAACACTGAGGAGAATAAGTGATGAGTAGCGTTCGAGGACACAAAGTAATTATAGAAAGAGAATACGCAGACTATTTCACATTGTTGTTTTGGTTTGCGTTGGGTGCTTTTTTCGGTATGGCAGGACACAAAGGTTATCTGATGTATATGAGTTTTTTATATGATAAACCGATAGAGTATTTGTGTAAAAGAGATAAGGTGTATGAACAGGCTAGTCCATCAAGCACTGTTTATATTAAGACAGAACAAGAATGTATAGAAAGGAATATGTAATGACAACAGAACTATTTAAACAAAACGAAAAAGTATTTCATTCGTGTATCGGGGACAGAGATAACTGTGATGAAATTATACAACAGGTGAAACGAGATGAAGTGTTTGAACTAGCTTATACATTGAATGCTAAACACAATCACAAAATCATGGATTACATACCTATGACTATGTCGTGGGGTAATGATAGTCCAAATTACAACGTAAAGTCTGATAATAAAAAAAGAGCAGTGGTTATGGGGATAGATAATATGCCAACATACTACATATATTATCACTCTGACGGAAGTGAATCAGTCTATGGGTTTACTTCACCAAAGAGAATCAAAGAACGTGGCAATATGCACACTATAACAAGTAAACACTTAAAGAGTATAATTAAAAATATTGAAAATAGAAAAGGCTTACCTGATAATATAAAAAATGACGTGCTTAATTATCCTGAGTCTAAAAATCGTGGTGGTTGGGGTAATACAAGAGTGCAGAATCTTGTGAATCATATTGTAGACTTACAAAAAGAAAGTAAAAAATTAAATGATGTATATATGAATGGACATGTCTTAGGTGAGATACTTGCAGTAGCACTTAAAACTCAAGATAAACTACCTCAACATACTTTTAACCTAGGACTTCAAAAACTACAAGAAATTAAAAACCATCAACAAGCCATTCAAGAAGGTGTTGAAGGTAAGCTAAAGATATTTGACAAAAATATTAAAGTGATTGGTAATCTGTTAGGTTCAAATGTTTTCTATGAATATACCATGAAGATATTTGATGCTGACACTGAGCCAAAGGTAGACATACTATCAAATATTATATCAACAGGTGATGTAACTAAGCTACCATCTTTCGAAGAACTGTCAGGTGTAATGTCTATGTGGAAACTTACAGTTGATGACTTGATAAAAGAAGCGACTACATATGGACATAGAGAGGTTCATCATGGATACTTTATTGACATAAACAGTCAAGATAGTTTATACTCAGAAGACTTACAAGTAATTGCAAGACAATCTGACACAGGATATAGCAACCACAAACTAAGTGAGTTACTATTTCTTGAAGAGTAGAAAGGTATGAATGAACTATATAGGCTTAGAGCCTGAACCACACCCAAACTTGGTATCTTATTACCAAGTGCCAATACAACATACTGATGATGGTAAGTATATTGTATATCTATTAAAAAACTTCAAAAGGGTATTCACATCGGATACCCTACCATCATATATCAAATCAAAATTAACATTCGCAAATGCTTTATATCTAACAAAAATATCTGATGATGATGTAGAGCCATATCATTTTTATATCTTTAATGACAACGGTGAAGAAGAAACTGCTTGGAGAGTTTCGGATAGTAATTACACAGTTGTATTACCTATTGATAACTTATTAGAATTAGTTGGATTACAGGACAACAATGACACCAGAGAAAAAAGTAAAAGAAAAAGTTAAAAAAATTTTAAATAAATTAGACTGCTACTACTGTATGCCATCAACAGGGGGATATGGTTCTAGCGGAGTGCCTGACATAATTGCTTGTTATCAAGGAATATTTATAGGTATAGAATGCAAAGCCAACGGAAACAAACCCACCGCACTTCAACAAAAACATCTACGAGACATCAGTGTATCAGGGGGTAAGTCTTTAGTTATTGACGAAACCAACATAGATATGCTAGAGTTTTACATCAGGGGTAAGCAAACATTCAATTTCAAACCTGACATCATGTCAGGTCAGTAAAGGAGGATTTATGTCAGAAGTTGATATCGTAAACCAACCACCTCATTACAAAAAAGGTATTGAGACTATCAAGGTAATTCGTTCTAAATTAACTATGGAAGAATACATAGGATATCTGCGTGGCACAATTATTAAATATATCACACGTCTAGGATACAAGGGACATGACGAAGATATGATTAATGATGTAGGTAAGATTATATGGTATGCAAAAGAACTTGAAGATTATTTAAAGGAGAAGGCTGATGAGTGATGATATTTTTATGCGAGTGAAAAGGCTTCTTGAGAACCACGTCGAGGTCTTAAATAAACATAGTATCGGTGATGAACATGCAGAAGAAGCACAAGATATTATTGATGAACTAAATGTATTAATTAAAAACAAAGCGTTTATTGAACACCTAGAACACGAGATTGAAGAAGAAGAACGTAAGATGGTTAGTGATGATATCGCTAATGAGATTCTTAGCGGAAAGTTTTGTGTCGGCGGCAATTGCGAAGATTGAGAACTGGTATCACTTTTTGACCATTGATGTGCGAGGAAGCCAAATGGATAACACATTTACCCATGCTTTACTAGACTTTGAAGATAAAATAATTAAAAAATATAGGTGGACAAACAAAGAATATCAATGGTATATTGAAAAACATCCATCCGACAAAATAATTAAACTGGACAAACCTGTGTATAAGTCGGAGTATCACAGAGCATTAGAACTAGTAGGAGAATGTTTATTATGAGAGATAATAGAAGATTAAGTTTTGAAGAAAAAGTAGCACGAGTTGAAGAAGTATTAAAGAAATACCCAAACGCGACACGATCAAAGATTACACAATGGACTGGATACAAAGGTCCTATACTAGATGAAATGTATGAAGCCGGAGTAAAAGTCCCAAAGAAAAAAATAACAAGAAGTAACAACACAACTTGGATGAAACAATTAGGAAGTTTAAGTGGCTGATGAAATAGATAAAGCTAATGACCAAATGGAAAAAGCTATGGCTTTGACCATGAAGACATTGAATACAGAGATAAAAGAAAATGATACAGGCGAATGCCTTTGGTGTGGAGAACCTGTAAAAGATAAACGTAGATGGTGTAGTACTGAGTGTAGAGATGAACAAGAAAGGCATAATTAGTCCATGTACAGATATATGTAAGTATGAAGAAATTAACGGAGAGCCAAGATGTATAAGTTGTTTTCGTACCTACGAGGATTTAAATAATTGGTTTTACATGACAAATGAAAGCAGACGAGAAAGAATTAAACAGATTAAGAAAGATAGGAGAGAGTATGAACGTCAGCAAAAAGACAATAAAGATATGGGAAAAGAATCTTAAACAAGGATATCGATTTTTTCAACCACATAATGCAATTCAATTAACACCAAGAACATTACGAGAAGCTTATGCCCTTAAAAACTCAGGGAAATAAATGCAACAAATGTTCTAACCCCGCCAAATACTACGACAAGAAAAAGTGGTGGTGTGGCTTTACGTTTGAAGGACATGGATATTGCAAAGCAGAGAAAGAGAGCAAAAATGACAAAAGATGAAATAGCAAAAATGACAAAAGATGAATTTATAGAGTCGTTTAAAGAAGCATTGGAAAGATTAGGATTAGAATCAGAAGTTATAGTAACTAGAACAGGTACTACAGATAATAGTGTACAATTTTCAATCCCTCAAAGTTGGGGAGCAGAAAAAACAGAAAAGGTATTTAATACAGTACGCGAATACATGCAAAATAAAAATAAACAAAACAGAGAGAAAATGCACTAATGCAAATAGTAACTCTCGACTTCGAGACGTTTTATGACAAAAGTTTTAGTCTATCCAAACTAACAACAGAAGAATATATAAGAGACCCTCAGTTTCAGGTAATCGGCTACGCAGTCAAAATTGATGAAGGTTCTACTAAGTGGTATACAGGTTCGCACGAAGAACTCAAAGAAGAACTAGATAAAATAGATTGGGATAACTCAATGTTGCTTTGTCATAATACTTTGTTTGATGGGGCAATATTAAGTTGGATATTTGATCTACAACCATTCGCATACTTAGATACTCTTTGTATGGCTCGTGCTATACACGGTGTCAATGCCGGAGGAAGTCTTAAAGCTCTCGCTGAACGATATAAAATAGGACAGAAAGGAACTGAGGTTCTGGATGCTCTTGGCAAAAGACTAGAAGACTTTCAAACACATGAATTACATCAGTATGGTGAATATTGTAAAAACGATGTTGATCTTACTTATAAACTATTCCAGGAACTTTCTAAACCCTTTCCTGTAGAAGAATTAAAACTGATAGATATAACACTCCGTATGTATACGCAACCAACATTAAAGATTGATGATGGCTTGTTAGTTACTAGGTTAGATGAAGTAGTAGAAGAAAAACAAAAGTTATTGGCTGGGCTAAAGATTAAATTAAACTGTGAAACAGAAGAAGAAGTTCGTAAGAAATTAGCAAGTAACAAACAGTTTGCAGAGTTGTTAGAATATTTAGACGTAGAAGTTCCTATGAAAGTTAGTCCGACAACGGGTAAAGATACCTACGCTCTTGCTAAAAATGATGAAGGCTTTATCGCACTTACAGAACATGAAGATCCATTTATACAAGAATTATGTAGTGTAAGACTAGGCACAAAATCAACCATTGAGGAATCAAGAATAGAGAGATTCTTAGATATTGGTGCGAGGAACCGCTCATTGATACCTATTCCATTAAAATATTATGGAGCTCACACAGGTAGATGGTCAGGTTCAGACAAAGTTAACTTTCAAAACTTACCAAGCCGTGATGCTAAAAAGAAAGCATTAAAGAATGCGATACTGCCACCTGATGGTCATGTGATAATGAACGTGGATTCATCACAGATTGAAGCTAGGATACTGGCATGGTTGGCAGATCAGGAAGATGTAGTAGATCAATTTAGAAAAGGTGAAGATGTATATTCCGTGTTCGCATCAAAAGTCTTTAACAAAGAAGTATCTAAGAAAACACCTAAAGAAAGGTTTATTGGTAAGACTTGTGTTCTCGGTCTAGGTTATGGCACTGGGTGGTCAAAGTTACAACATACTTTGAAAACCTCCCCGCCCGGTGCTAACTTAGATGATGACGAATGCCAGCGTCTAGTGAAAAAGTATCGCGAAATTAATAATAAAGTGATAGAGTTATGGAAAGACTGTGATGATGCTTTAGATCATATATCAGGTTCAGGTGAGAGAAATGACTATTACTTAGATAAATATAAGTGTGTTCTCGTAACTAGAAAAGGATTAAAACTACCGAATGGTTTATATATTCAGTACCCTAATTTAAGATGGGATACATCTGAATCACAAGGTAAATGGGTATACTCTAAAAGATATGGTGAAGTCTCTATATGGGGTGGCTCAGTTGTAGAGAATATTGTTCAGGCATTAGCTAGAATAGTCATAGGTGAACAAATGATTAAGGTAGCTACTAAATATAAGCCTGTGCTAACTGTTCATGATGCGATTGTTTGTACTGCACCAGAAGAAGAAAAAGATAAAGCATTAAAATTTATTATGGATACTATGTCTGTACCTCCTGAATGGGCAAAGACTTTGCCTGTAGATTGTGAAGGAGCATACGCAGATAACTATGGAGATTGCTAATGGGAGATGGTGGAAAAGGAAGTCAACAAAGACCAACGGATAGAAAAAAGTTTGACGAAGGTTATGAAAGAATTTTTGGTAACAAAAAGGAGAAGAAATGAGATTTGATGATAATTATTTTAATAGATATGGAAAGAAAAAATGGCAAAGATAGTCAGTAGCGATAAGTCTCATGAGTCTTTGCATAAACGAACATCGCAAGGTGGTCGTATACCAAAGACAAGTACAATGAATAAAAATAAAAAATCGTGCTTTAAAAGGTACAGAGGACAAGGAAAATAATGGCTAATTTTACATGGAGCTACTCTTCGTTAAAGCAATATCAAAATTGCCCTAAACAATACCACGAAATACGAATACTAAAAAACTACAAGGTAAAAGAAACAGAGGCAATTATATATGGTAAAGCTGTTCATGAAGCATTAGAGTTTTATGTAAGAGATAATAAGCCACTACCTAAAAACTATGAGAGATTTAAACCCATGGTTGATAAGTTAATATCAATACCGGGAGATAAGTATCCTGAATATGAAATGGCTCTCACATATAATAAAGAACCTTGTGCATTTGATAATCCTGACAGATGGGTAAGGGGTATAGCTGACTTAGTCATAGTGGATGGGTCTCATGCTTTCATTGTTGATTATAAAACAGGAAGTAATAAGTATCCTGATCCTAAACAGTTACGTCTCATGGCTCTAATGTTGTTTACACATTTTCCTGATATTCAAAAGATTAAAGCTGGTTTATTGTTTGTTATGCACAATAGTTTTATCACTGAAGAATATCTTAGAAAAGACATGGACAAATCTTGGGCCATGTTTGAACAACCACTAAAAAGATTAGAAACATCATATGATAATGACAAGTGGCAAGCAAACCCAACACCACTATGTAAATGGTGTCCGGTAGAAAGTTGTGACTTTAACCGGAGTTAGTTGTGTATAAGAGAACATGTATTACATGTAATGCGAGGTTTAAAACCAACCACCCTAAATACCTCAATTGTTCTAAAGAATGTAATAATATTTATAGAGTAAACCAACGTTATGAAAGAGAAAACAATGACTGGGAAAGATATTTTAAACATTTATTATCCACTAAAAAAGATCACTCTTTAACTGTTGCACAACTAATAGGCAAAGTAGCAGAGCAAGATTATAAATGTGCACTGTCAGGACAAGAGTTAACTTGCTATCATGTAAGAGGTAAGGTGATCTCAACTAACGCAAGTTTAGATAGAATAAATCCAGGAAAAGAGTATAATTATGATAATGTTCAGATTGTCTGTAGAGCAACAAATAACTTTAGAGCAGACACATCTGTTGATGAATATATTAATTGGTGTATAAAGGTAGCATTTCATGCCCTACGTAAATAAAAAAAGACCCTATAAAAAAGAATATGAACAACAAAAGAAACGTGGCGAACATGAGAATCGCATGGAACGTCAACGTGCTCGTCGTAAGATAGATAAAACAGGGAAAGATGCTAACGGCAACGGTAAAGCAGACAAGCGTGAAGGTAAAGATATAGCTCATCGCAGAGCATTATCAAAAGGTGGTAAAAATAAAAACGGCGTGACTATTCAGTCCAAATCTAAAAACCGTTCATTCAAACGTAACTCATCAGGTAAACTTGTTTCAGAGACAAGTCGCAAAGAAATAAAAAAGAAAAAAAGATAGTAAATTCATAGTTGACTTTGTTTAACTAAGGTGTATACTAGAAATGTTAGAAGAAAGGTATACATAATATGGAGTTGTTAGATAATAAAGTCATATCTATTAAACTAAGAGACAAATCAGCACAAATAATTTTAGATGACATTGAGAAAAGTGATGTCATAAGTAGAGAAAATGGTGTTACAAATGTAGCAGTATATTGGGGTCTAGATGAAATGACTAGGCTCAACCAAATCATGAGGTTCAAAAAGAACTTACCCTCTCCTATAATAAGAGACTATGACTGGACGGGGTTATATAAACCATTTGACCATCAAAAAACCACCGCAGAGTTTCTATCTATAAATAAAAAAGCTTTTTGTTTTAACGAAGCTGGTACAGGTAAAACATCTTCTGTGCTATGGGCGTCTGATTATCTAATGAAACAAAATAAGATAAAAAAGGTTCTTATCATATGCCCTCTATCTATTATGTATTCCGCATGGCAAGCCGATGTATTCAATACTTGTATGCACAGAACCTCTGTTGTTTGTCATGGTACAAAAGTCAAACGTGAAAAAATATTACAAACAGATTATGACTTTTACATTATTAATTATGATGGTGTAAGTATTGTACAAGATGAAATAAAGAAAAAAGAGTTTGATCTTATTGTAATTGATGAGGCTAATGCATATAAGTCTACGACAACAAGTAGATGGAAAACACTTAATAAAATATTACAGACACATACAAGATTATGGATGCTCACAGGTACACCAGCTTCTCAGTCACCACTAGATGCTTTTGGTTTAGCTAGGTTAGTTAGTCCAGACAGAGTTCCAAAGTTTAAGAATGCTTGGCGAGACAAAGTAATGTATCAAGTCGCTAGGTTTAAATGGCTACCAAGACCATCAGCGAAGAACGATGTCCACAAAGCTTTACAGCCAGCGATTAGATTTGCAAAAGATGAATGTCTAGACCTGCCAGACGTAATGTATCAAACAAGAGATGTTGAGTTGACGCCTCAAGCGAGTAAATATTACAAACAGCTTAAGAATCAAATGTTAATTGAAGCCGGTGGAGAACAAGTGACAGCAGTAAACGCTGCAGCTGGGTTAAATAAATTATTACAGATATCAGGCGGTGCAGTATACACAGATACAAAAGAAGAAGTTAGATTTGATATTAAACCTAGATTATCTGCACTACTAGAAACAATACAAGAAACAAACGAGAAGGTGTTAGTGTTTGTACCATACAGGCATACCATACAGTTTGTGTCTGAGTATCTATCAGATAATAATATTACAAATGAATTAATACATGGTGATATCTCTGCTACTGACAGGGGACACATCATTCAAAGGTTTCAAAGTCAGGACGAACCTAAAGTTCTAATTATACAACCACAATCAGCATCACATGGAGTCACATTAACTAGAGCAAATGTAGTTGTGTTTTGGTCTCCTGTTATGTCTGTTGAAGTTTATCTTCAGTGTATTGCTAGGATGGATAGGGTAGGACAAAAGAACAAGATGACTGTTGTTCACCTACAAGGTTCTGATGTTGAAAAGAGGATGTATGCGATGCTACGAGGTAAGGTAGATATGCATACTAAATTAGTTGATTTATACCGTGAGGAGTTAAACACATGAAATTAGATATAGAAAATATAATTAAACAAGAGTCGGATGAAGCATTTGATAAACGTGTAGGTATAGCTGATGCTACTGCTATAGCTAGATTACAAGCAAGGATTTTCGATGCTCATGATCTACCTATTAGAGGTGAATACACAGCAGAAAAAAAGAAGGTGTTAGTTGAGAACGGATTTAAAATTATGGAAGGAGAAAATAGTGAAGTTAGATAGTGTAGTCAAAACTTATCTAGCAATTCGTGATGAGAGAGACAGACTTTCTAGAGAACATGATGCGAAGGACAAAGAGTTAGCAAATGATCTTGCTGAACTTGAACAAGTATTACTCAATTCATGTAATGAAATAAGTGCTGATAGTATTAAGACTGAAGTTGGCACTATTATTAAAAGCACTAGAGAAAGTTTTGTGTGTGGTGATTGGGATAACTTTAAAAAGTTTGTTATGGATAACGATGCCATAGAACTTTTACAACAAAGAATTCACCAATCAAATTTTAAAGAGTTTTTAAGCAATCGGGAAGACGAAGGGTTACCTCCAGGTATCAGTAGTATGCGAGAGTTTAAAATAACAGTACGTAAACCAAGTAAAAATTAGGAGAAAAGTATGTCTAATGAATTAGCAAATATTATTCAGAACAATTCAGCTATTGTTCAAACAGGGTTAGATGAAGATACCCTTGCCGTTGCTGGTGGTAACACTGGCAGTGGTAGTAAACGAATCTCTATTAGAGGTAAAAACTTTCATAAGGTAGTCAATGGTAAAGAAGTTGCTACAGTTGAAGAGAACTATATGGATGTAATTATCGTTAAGATGGCTCATACAGCGGCTAGAACTTACTATGCATCTACTTACAAAGAAGGTGAAAGAGTATCACCAGCATGTTGGTCAGGTGATTCAAACAATCCTGATTCAGAAGTTGAGAACCCACAAGCTAAGTCTTGTAATGAATGCCCTCAAAGCGTAAAAGGTTCAGGTATGGGCGGTCAAGGTTCTGCATGCAGACTGTCTTGGCGTATAGCTGTAGTGTTACCTAATGATCCATCAGGTGATGTATTACAGATGGTGCTGCCGGCTACATCTGCTTTTGGTAAAGAACAGAACGGTAAGTATCCATTCAGACCATATATTCAAATGCTAGCTAATAACAATGTAAGTGCTGGTCGTGTTGTTACTCGTATGCAGTTTGATGCTAAGTCTTCTGTACCTAAACTACTATTCTCACCTATTGCGGCTGTGCAACCTGAAGATGTTGAGTTATTACAAAAACAATCTAAGAGTCCAGCGGCTGAGTCAGCAATTAAAATGACTGTATATCAATCTGATACAAGCAGTGCTACTCAAGAGACTACTAAACCAACAGTGGAAGCTGATGAAGTAGAAGAGCCTCAAGTAGTTGCTCAAGCTAAAGCAGAGAAAGCAAAAGATATTACAGATATCATGGACAAATGGGGAGTGAAAGACTAATGGCTAGACCTTACAGTGCAAAGTTTTTAATTAAACTGTCAAATTCAGACCCTGAAAGAGTCGGCATACAGTTAGCAAAGGCATGCGTTGATGCACATTTACCAGCGGCTTGTATTGCTAGATTCTTTGGGGTATCTAGAATGGCAGTTCATAAATGGTTTCGAGGAAGTTACATCCGAGAAGAAAAGTGTATTAAGATACAAAAGTTTATCAAAAAAATAAAGGACGATCTAAATTCTGAAGCTTTACCCGCACAAGGTTTAAAAAATGCGGAAAGTTATTTGAGTTCAATTAAAACTGATATATTATAGAAAGTCTAAATATGATAAACGAATTTTATAAAAAAGTATTACCAAGCAAAGGTATCTATTGTATAGGTGCGGCTGATGGGAGGATGGTACATCATTTTGTAGATTCTATTGACGAAGTTTCTACTAAAGTTAGTAGTCTATTAGAAGATGGCACTCACATGTATTTTGCCGTTGGTAGTTTTAATGGACACAGTAGAAGACAAAAAAACTCTCTATATTTTAGGTCTATTTTTATTGATGTTGATGTAGGCGATGGTAAAGACTATAAAAATAAAAAAGAAGCAGAAGATGCTTTAGATAAATTTATAGTAGATGAAGATTTACCACAACCTGTAAAGGTAGATTCTGGTAGAGGTATACATGCATACTGGTGTTTAGACGAAGACATACCTTCTGAAGAATATGTAGAACTATCTAAGAAGTTTAAAGATTTTTGTTTAGAAAAAGATTTACATATAGACACAGCAGTTATGGCAGATTCAGCTCGTATTATGCGTTGTCCTGATACATTTAACTATAAAGAAGATCCTCCCCTACCTACTAAAATACTTAGTGACAATATACCAGTCTACAATATAAGTATTTTTGATTTTCTGGGTAGCACTCAACCATCATTAGAGAGTATATTAAAAGAAGCAAAAGGTCCTATGTCTGAGGACCAACGTAAGATGTTAAAGCTAGATAACTTTTCGTCAAGTTTTACTTCAATTGCTAAGAAGAGTCTACAGGGTAAAGGCTGTGCTCAGATAGCTAATATATTACAAAATGCTAGCTCCTTAGAAGAACCTTTATGGTATGCTGGTCTATCTATCGCTCAACACTGCGATGACAGAGACACTGCTATACATGCTATGTCAGAAGATCACCCTGACTACGATAGAGATGCAACAGAGAAGAAAGCTAATCAAACACAAGACAAACCTTTTACATGTACTGCGTTTGCAGATTTGAATCCTAAGTTTTGTGAAGGGTGCCAACACAGAGGTAAGATAACTACACCACTACAACTAGGCAAAGAATTTAAACCAGCACCTGTTGCTGAGAACTTTCAACTGCCTAAAGAGTATGTTGGCGTAAGCACACCTGTTGTTTATGATAGTTATCCAAAAGAAATACATCCTTTTGTTAGAGGAGTTAATGGAGGTATTTACTTTGAGTACCCACAAGAGTTTGATGAAGAAGGTGAACCACTTCCTAGAAAGAAACCCTTGTTAGTTTTTCCATATGACTTAGAACCTATTAAAAGAATATATAGCACCATAGATGGCGAGTGTCTTGAAATGCAACTGATGTTACCTAATGACGGTAAAAGAACTTTCTTGATGCCTATGAAGCATGTGTATGCAGTAGATAAATTTAGAGACACAATAACAAGTCAGGGGATTTTATTTAGTCCTAGTCAACAACAAGGAAAGTATCTTATGGAATATGTTTACAAGTGGGGAGATTATCTTGTGGCTTCTACTAGAGCTGACATCATGCGTATGCAAATGGGCTGGGTGGAAGACAAGTCTGCTTTCGTTATAGGTAATAAAGAAATAAATAATAGAGGTGAGGTTTTAAGTAGTCCTACATCGCCTTTATGTAAAGGCATATCAAACTTACTGGTAGAGAAGGGTGACTTTGATACATGGAAAAACACAATAAATAAACTTAACATGCCTGGGTTAGAATTACACGCGTTTACTATGCTAACTGCGTTTGGGTCTCCTTTGATGAGTAAGACTTCTACAAATGGTGTAACTATATCTCTTACAGGGTCAGACTCTGGTACAGGTAAAACAGGAGCATTGTACGGTGCATTGAGTGTATGGGGTGATCCTCAAAAGATGAGTGTAGGCGGTACAGGTCTAGCTACAGAAAATGCTATAACAGGTAGATACTTAGCCATACATAATATGACTTTTGGTTTAGATGAGGTTGGTAATCTAGAGGGTAGAACTTTATCAAATATAGTACATAAGATATCAACAGGTAAAGCTAAACTTCGTATGCAGGCGTCTGTAAATGCTGAACGTGATTATGAAATGTCTTCTTCATTGATAGCTGTGTTTACATCTAACCATGCTTTGTATGACAGGATAAATACGTTTAAGAAGAACGCAAACGGCGAGATAGCTAGGCTTATCGAGTTTAATATGAAGAAAACAAAGCCTTTCATAGAGAACCCTACGCTTGGTGTAGACTTGTTTCAGCCTTTGCATGAGCATCATGGCCTAGCAGGGGTTGAGTATATAAAAAGCCTATTTAAATATACAGAAGATCAGATAGCAGAGAAAATAAACAAGTGGATTAGAAAAGTTAAGATTGACTTTGGTGACGATAGTACATATAGATTCTGGGAAAATGCAGTTGCGGCTACGTTTGCTGGAGCTGAAGTTGCTATCGAAGCTAATATAGTCAGATTTGATTTGAATAGAATTTACAGTTCTGTTATGAGTGAGCTTATAAATATTAGAGACAACGTTGTTAAGGTCAATGATATTGATTATGAAAGTATTCTTGGTGAGTATATTAATAAAAACCAAGCTGGTATTCTTGCAATAGATGGAGATAAATACCCTATGGAACCGCGTGCTCCGTTAGTCATCAGAGCAGAACTTGATAATTCTTTATTATGTATAGAGAAAAAGCACTTTAGAGAATATCTAGGTGAAGAGGGTATAAGTATCCATGATTTTATATTTAAGATGAAAGAAAAAGGTTATAACATCAAGGACCATAAACGACGTATGGGTACAGGATGGAAAGCAGCAACTGGTTTCAGTGCCGTGACCTGCGTCGAGATTGATACTACAAAGTTTTTAGAAGAGGTAATAAAAGAGAATGAGGCTAAACAATGAGCCTGAATGGAACTTTCCTTTAGACTGGATGAACATAGGTGATAGTTTCTTTATACCAACATTGAAGCCATCATCTATGATATATTCAATTGACAGTGGAGCTAAACGCGCGGGGATTAAGGTCAAGATATATGAAACTGTTAAAGATGACTACCTAGGCGTTAGAGTTTGGAGAGTACGTTAATCGCCAGAAGCTAGACCTAGCTCAACCATATTAGCTATTGTTCTCTTATACATTAAGATTTGGTCTTTTATTGGGTCTAGTCTAAGTTTTCTTTCTTTTGCAGTCAATCCAGGCATTTTACGTATAGTCTTAGCTTGCTCATTTAACTCATCTAAATCAGCTTTTAAAGTGTTGTAGTCCTTAATAACAATTGGACCTGCTGGGAACTGAGATAATATTTCAGAATATTTTATTGGGTTAGTTTCTTTAAATAAGTTTATTTTTCTATTTAACTCATCCACTTTTCTAACTGCATCAGCATACTCTCTTTGTTCTATATTTGAATATTTACTTATAAAACTATCGAAAAACACAGTGTCTCGTTTAGGATCAAACTGCTTATCACCTTTTAAAGTCAATCCTAAACCATATAAATCATGAGCTACTCTACCCACTGCATCACCATAGTTGTTAGCAAAGAATGCAATAACGTTAGGAGACCAATCTATCGCTCCGTTTGACATCTCAGCTAAACCTATTGAGATGTCTTTATATAATTCTGCTACATTATCACTACCACCGTATGCACTACCATATTTTCTAGTTTGTAATGGGTTATAAATATTTTGACCAAATGCATTCATATTCATAGTGTATTCAAATATAGGTTTTGCTACACTAGGCATAGCAGTATCAAGAGCCCACTGAAATGGATGTTCTATAGGAGACATTCTTGAGAATGGTAGTGGCATGAAAGAATCAAGAGTAATGTTAGATATGTTAGCTATCATCTCTGACATACTATATTTATCTGCGCCACCATATGCCGCAAGCTGTGCTCCTATAGCTGCAAAGCCTCCAGGTCCAAAGCCCCAAGGTAATTGTAGTACATCACCCTTTTCAAATCCTGGTATCCAGCTTATATCAAATCTAGCAAATCGAGTCCAACGTGCTGGATCATCTTCTCTTGTTTTATTATCATCATCGTCACCTAACATAGCTGCCATATGCCAAACAGCGTAACCCATACCTACACCAGCAGCCGCCATACCATACGCAGCTTTTCTTCGCTTATCAAAATTTCTACTCCAGTTTTCTAATGCTTCTGGGTTACCTTTTATTATGTCAGGTAAGTTACTTTCAGCTACATCTTTTCTTTGTAATGCAGCATCCATAGATTCAAAGGCTCTTACAATACCTACAGCACTTGGTCTAAAGAACATAAACCACGCACCCATGAAATCACCATATATACCTCTTTCTTCAAAGTTTGATAGTCGTTTTGCATATACTACTGATCTTTCTATTGCTGCTCTTTCAATGTCAGCTGGTATTTGTTTACCTGTTCTACCTGGAGCATTCTGCGTTAGATAGTTTTCTTTATGAGTCTGATATGCAGCTGCACGGGTAGTAAGTTCAAAAGTGCTCATCCATACATCAAAGAAATCTTTTACGGTTTGTTTATTTTTAGCTATTCCTTTCTGACTTCTTGCATAATTTTCTTGAAGTCTTTCATATGCAGTCTCGATAGACAAGGCTTGAGAATATGAAATCATACCTCCGTTTTGTAAATACTCATACATACTTTCTGGTAGAGTTTGTCCTTTTGCTTTTTCTGACGCTACATATGCTTCTAGTTCTTTTATTCTACCTTTGGTATACATGTTCATTACTTTAGCAACTCTTATAAACCCACCATTGGTAATAGTCTTAGCTATTCTTTGTAAGTAACCTCCCATATCTTTTATGCCTAGATCAGCACTAATATAAAATATGTTTGTTATAGCATCTCGAACAAAGTTTAAGGTTGCAAAAGGAGGATTGAATCTAGTATGTAATTGACCTAAGAATCCTGTCATTCTATTCATGAAAGCTACAAATTGAGGATTATCTGCATAAGAACCTCTAATTGCTTCTACTAATTTTTCATCTTTTATTTCTATTACTGCAATACTACCGTCGTCTAGGAAATGTAAGACAGTATTTTTCTTTTCTATGTCTTTTTGTAACCCCTCATCATTTGTATATCGTTGTTCGTAAGAATATATATTTAAAACCTTTCCATCTATAGCTTTACCTCTTTTTTGTTTACCTGTTATAGGGTCTGTATATTCTACAGTTTGAGTAACTGCATTATAGATAGATTGTGTATAATTAATTCTTCCAGCTCTTGCAGCGGCTCTAGACGCATCTACCACTACCTGAACTATTGGATCTGAAGTTTCTCCTTCATTACCTTCAAACGAACTTTCTAATTTTTTTAATTCTCTTGATAGCCTACCACCTGTAGGATTATAAAAGCTTTCAGAAGTTGAATCATAATCCCAATTATTGCTTTTTTTAAATGGTATATAGTTCTTCCATCCATAGAATTGAATTATATTAAGTGCTTGAGGACTAGCGTAGTTTGCTTCTTGGTTTAGTCTCAAAGTCTCTTTATTAATTACATCCATAGACTCTCTAAATTTATTTATTACATTATATAGTTCAGGATCACGGTTCTTTAAAATTTCAAACTTTTGTCTTTCGGCATTAGCATCTTCATGTGACATTTCAGAAACGTTGTACCTAGAATTAGTTATATCTGCTGGACCTCCTTTTTTATTGGAGAAATAACTTACCCCTGCTACACTATCAATAGATAATTTACCTGAAAATCTAGTATTGGGATTAGCTAATCTTCTAAGCATATTTTTATATTTTTCTAAATCAGCTATTTTTTGTTTGCTATCCTTCCATACTTTAGTAGTGATAACATTCATTATCTCCGCCCGTAGCTCAGAAGGACTTGTTGTAGTATTACCTTTTTTTATTATTTTTTCATTACTTAGAGGTACATCTAGTAGATATTTTACTTCTCTTCGTTCGCCTTCGTGTAAACCAGTAAATATTGTTTTTAGTATACCTTTTGCATCTTCTTCTGATAGACCTCGTTGTTCTTGTAGTTTTAAATATTCTCCTAATGAATTAGAATAGTTATCCATAGAAGGTTGAAGTTGTTTCATATAAAAATCAGATAAACCAAATGCTCTAGTTAGTTGGTCAAACACATTGTTAAACCCTTCTACACCAGCTAACAGTAAACCAGACCTTTCTAGTTTGTCTTGTAACTTTTTAATATCAATTGATCTATTTGCAAAATTTCTTATAGCATTAGTTAAACCTTCATCGCCGTTCTTAAAGAATCTTGAGAATGAATTTTTTAACCTATTACCTGAACTTCTTGTTTGTTCTTTATATAATTTAATATTATCATTTTGAATTTCATCTAAAGTTTTTCTAGGGCGTTGCTTACTTTTTATACGAACTATTTCTGATACAAGTTTTATATTGTCGTCGCTCATCGAAGACTTTTTATCTTCATTAATACTAGGGTGTATTGAGTTTTCAGGATACATTGCTTTTAATAATGCACGCATACCTGGAGGTAGTGGCTTTCTAGACTTGTTTGTGTAGTTTCTAAACCTTTGTTTTTTCTTCCACACCTCCATCCTTTCTGGTTCAAATTTTACATTAGGAGCCATACCTGCATTGAATAGTCTTTCTGATACTCTAAAAGTGTCTTTTAATAAAGTATTATCTATATTTCCTAACCCTAATAATTCTGATACCCATTCAGTAAAAGTGTCAAACATTGATTTAAATATATTTGATTCTTCTGGTAAACGGTACCCTTGAGACTCAATACTAGGTATTTCTGTTAAGAATTTTTGAAAACGTGGATTTGAAAATGCCTCTGCTATAAATTCAAAAGGATCAGAAAGCCCATATAGATCATATTCAATTTTTCCGTCTTTATCTGTTGTGTATTCACCTCTATTAAATGCTTCTCGTCTTGCTGATTCAAGCATTCTACTTAACGCCACCTGCTCTGAGTCAGTCATGATATTTATCATACCGTCTACTGTAGCCGCATGAGTGAGTTCATGGACTAATACTTTTAGAGTCCGGTAAGTAGACTGACCGTTTGATTTTCTTAAAACAATTCGTTGATCGTATTTTGCTCCTGGTACATCATACTTAACAGGTACACTTACAACTTTACCAAAAATTTTTACTATCTCATTGTATGTTTTTCCAGAAGGAGTATAGAATCCAGCAGAGTTGCTTTTATCTTCTTTGGTTACTCTTCTAAATTTACTAAATATATTAATATATTCTTTTTCTGGTAGAACAACTGTTGATAGCGCCTTCATACCTGGAACTGATTTTAGTTTATTTAATATAGACCCTAAAGTTCCATATGCACCAATGTTATTGTTAATTCTTTGTACTTCTTGTGTATCACCGCTTGCCTTAGCTTCTTCTAATTGAGCCATTAATAAATCTATTACAGAACTTATATAATTTTCTAATTCTTTTATAAGTCCAACAGTATCATTTTCATTCTTTCTTATTAAATACTGAACATCATTTTCTGAACCGTCAGAGAAGGCATCCTCAATAGTTTTTACTACATCTTGTTCATCACCTCTGCTTTCAAATGCTTCGTTTATAGCTACGTTGAATGGATTAACTGCCGCTGGTATTTCATTTATAATATCTATAGCTGAATCTATATCTGAGTCTATGCTCATCTCATCTATGGCTTTGTTTATAGCTGCTTGGTCAAGCTTAATATTTTCTTCTTGTATTTTATTTTTTGCAGTTTTTTTAAGTTTGTCTTTTATCTTTTTAAGTTCTTGTTTGTCTTTTGCTTGATTTACTGCTTCGGCTAACAAGGTTTGTTCTAAATCATCTATTTCAGTTACTAGGTCTCTAGCTTCTTGAAGCAAGTCTTTATTGTCTTGTTGATTAGCAAGTTTATCAGTATAGTCACCACCTCTTTTAAACATAGACTTATACTGACCAATGTCATTTTTTATATCAGCTATTGAGTTATATCTACTATCTCTTGAAATATAATCAGCTACTATAGCGGAGTTAATAAATTCATCTCTAATCTTTTTACGACGTGCTTTATCTTTTTTATCTACGTTCTGACCAGAACCAAACGTTGATGGAGTAGATTGAGAATCTGCTGCTTCCTCAAAGATATAATCTCCTATAGCTCTTCTTATAACTTGATCCATACTTGTTGCTCCTACGAAAGGAGCATCTACACCTTCTACACTTCCTGTTTTCAAGAATGTAGGTATAGTTCTTAATTTTAGTGATTTAAGTTTGTTTACAAAGTCAGGATAATCTTTTATTCTACTTGCATATGCATCAAACTTCGCTGCTCTTTTAGCTCTTGTCTTTATCTCTAGAGCAGGTGTAGATGCTTGACCTTGATTAGCTGCTTTCTTTGTATATTCATTAGCTATTTTTTCAAAATTCTTTTTGTCACTATTTAACACATCAAACTGTGCTTTAGTTAGTTTCTTTCTTAAAACAGCTTCTACTGATTCAGGAGCTACTGTCTCGCCAAAAGCTAGAGGATTAGAAGTTTTGTTAAGGTTTCGCCCTTTATCTCTAAGTAAAAAGTCTGTTACAGTTGATACATCAGTATTAGGAAGAGTAGATTTTTGTCTAACTGTATATGCAATTGTCTGTCCACCAACTGATTCTTCATGATTAATATAGTAGTCATCTAAGTTATTATTAGTTACAAACTCTGATATGCTAGTAAGATTAGATGAGGCGTATAAAGGTAGAGCATTTTCTTGGTCAGTAGGATTAGATTCTGTATCTACTACTGTTTGGTCAAATAACTCATTAGAATCTCTTTTGTTCTTTAGATAGGTATCAGCTGCTCTTCTGCCTTCTGTTTTAAGTATGTGATTATATATTGCTTCTGATTCTGCTAGACCGTCTGGAGTTATACTGTATGGCTCTGCTTTTGAAAAGTCTAAGCTTTTGTTTAATACTATTTGTTCTTCTAAATATCTTTTTAGTCTTTGCTTAAATAATCCAGTTTCTCTTTCATTCCTAAGTGATTGAGTAGTAACTTCACCAAGATCTAACCGTTGTTGTATAGGGTCTTTTTCAAGCTCTTCTAAAGCCATCTTAGAATCTATAGGTCTATCTGTAAATAGAGGCATCTGTTGAGTAATAGGATTACCATCTTTATCAGTACCTATTACTACGTCTTGTGTGCCTGTTTGGATTCTTTCAAATCCTTCTCTTGCAGGTCCTAGTGCAGAGAGTAAAGCTCCCGTTCCTCTAATAACTGGGCTAACATCACCTGCAGGGCTATCCATTGGTCCTCCGACAACTTCTCCAAGTCTTTGGGTATCGGGTAACTGTTCTCCGGATATAGTAGGCTCTGATTCAGGTATTGAAACGCCTCTTCTATCTGCGTCTTGCTGAGATTGCTCAGGTTGTCCAGCTGCTCGTAGTAATTCATCTTGTTTCTCCTTAGTTGACTTTTCTATCTCTTGTATCGAAGGTAGTTTAAAGTCATCCTGTTGTAACTCAGGTTCAGGCGGTATTACTATATCCGCATTATCTAAGTCTATGTTATCAATGTCGGACTGCGCTAAATCAGCGTTTTCTCTTGCTTTGGCATTGTCTTCGCGACGCTTAACTTCTGCCTTTTCATATTCCCACCCTTTCCTACTTGATGGTTGGTCAGGAGGAGTTGGTTCTGGACCTTTTGGTTTTGGATCGCTGCTTACTTCAGGGTCTGAACTATCGTTAGATGACGTTGTAACTGTTGATCTTATACCCCCTATAGTAGCAGGAACAATAGGCATTGCAAAGCCTGCAGCTGCAGCGTTAATATATTCTTCTAATGCGGCTCTATCATCTAATGGTAAGTCAGCACCATATCTTTCTAAAGCAGTCTGTACTGCTTCGACTGGAGCTTCTTTTATACCTGTGATACCTATGTTTTTAGCTATATTTAAAAGTAGACTTTGTGTAGGTTTCGCTAATTTATCTAATGAACCAAGACCAATTTTTATTCCTATGTAATCAGCTAATGCATGAGCAGTACTTAAAGCAGCTAACTTACTTGTGCTTAGTTCTTTTATTTTTTCAAGTTGTAATTCAGGGTCTTCTATATCTTTGATAGCTTCGTCTACAGCTCTACCTGTAACTTCACCAGCACCAAACTTACCTGCCATACCTGTTAAAGCTACTTTACTACCAGCTTTTTTGTAGATGTCTTTGATAGCCTGTTTACCTACTTCAGACTGTAGTATATCGCCTACTTCTTTTCTAAGCTCATCTTTTGTTAAGTCTTTAGCTTTGTCTATAAGACCTTTTTTAACTAACTCTTTACCGACAAACCCAGTCAATGCTCCGCTAACTGTACCTGCACCTGGTGCGACTGCACTACCTATCATAGAACCTGCAATTGAAGTTACCAAAGCTTCACCAATCATACCTACACCTTGACCAGCTACAAACGGAACAAACTCAGTCAATACAGAAACTAATCCTTTATCTAATGCCTTGGTAAACTCATCTGTTTCTTTTACACCTCTAGCGCCTATCTTACGTTCAGACTCATCCATATCAGCAAGACCACTTTTTATTAAGTCATCACTGCCTGTAGCTTTACCTGCTAATACTTTTGCGCCACCTAAGATACCACCATATTGATCTTTATATTGACCTATACCACGAAGAAAGTCACTGCCTTCTCCTTCTTTTAGTATTTTGGGTTGGTCAGATTGTTGACCGAATAAGCCTTGATTTGAAGCGTCTTGCCTAGCTTGTTCTACGCGTTGACGTAGTTGGTCAGAATCCTGCGATATATTATCTGGTATATTATTTATTTGTATACCATCTCTAGTAATAACTGAGTAAGGCATTTAGAAGTCCGTTGAATAAACAGGTTGACCGCCTGCTGTTGTACCAGGGTTTACAGGCTGTCCACTTTGAGTTCTAGGAGATCGAGCAGATCTACCTAAAACGGCTTCTCTTGCTTCTTGCATCATAACTCCTATTCTTTCATTAACCCTTGCCAGTGCTTTCTGTTTTTCTGGACCATCTTTCATACGTTCATAATTTTCTCGTTCGGTATATAACTTACCTATACCCATTTCTTTTGCATATTGTAATATTTGAGCTTCAGATTTAATATTGTACCCGTAAGCAGTAGCAGATATCTCTTTACCTCTGAGTTCAACATCAGCTGCAAATTGAGTTTTAGCATTTTCAAGCTTCCTTCTCTCTTTTTCAAGCTGAACTTGATAATTTCTGTTTTCAGCTGCTTCCATACTATCAAAACCTTTAGTAGCAATAGCGACATCTTCGGCACGCTTGGCTCTTTGTATTTCACTATCAAGTGCAAATATTTTTTGATCTAAACTATCTATAGTATTTAACTCATCAGCATATGATTGCAATCCTTCTACGCCACCCTTAGCTATGTTTTGTAAAGCGAACGGAGAGTCTCCAGCAGCCATAGATAAACCTGCCCTTGCAAGAGCCATGTAAGGAGCGTCTTCACGTCTTCGTTCTGCTTTACTTTCTAACTCTGCTAATCTAGTTTCTAGTTTAGGAGTAACTGTGTCTTCTCCTATAAATTCTTTAAATGCCGCTGCTCTTTCTTTACCATAAGCTTTAGGGTCATCATAGGTTAAACCAGTCGTGTCAAACTCTGGTGGGTTAAACCTTAGTCTGTCATCTGTAGTCTCTACGCCTGTATCAGGTGCTGTCGGTTGGTCTACTGCAGCTTGTTCCGTTGTTGAACCATCATCAGAGTCACCATTCATTAAACTATAAGCCCCTAGACCTGCGCCAGCTAAAGAAGTTTTAGGGTATTTTCTAAATATACTAGGTCCATATTTCGCTACATCATTTGTCACCTGTCCTTTTAGTCCCGTTGTTGCTAACGATGTGCCTGTAGAACCTGGCATTTTAGAGCTAAAAGTTCTACCAAGTAATCTATTAAGATATCCTAAACCTGCTCTACCTACTCCCATTAGACCACCTAAAACATAACCTTCTGATCCATCTTCATATACTGGGTTTTCACCTTTTTTAATAGCCTTATCTCTAATTTCTTTTTCATCTACTTCACCGCCTTCTTCAAAAGCTATGATACCGCCACCAGCATAGTTCTGACCTACATTACCTGCAGGTAAAGCACCAACACCTGAGCTAGCCATCATTTCTGGAGTTATTTCTGGTTGTGGTTGAGGAGCACCCATACCTGTTTGAGGAGGTGCAGGTTGATTTTGGGCGACCATGTTACCAATACCCATAGGCATATTTTCAGTTACAAGTTGTTCAGCAATAGACGCAGGTTGTTCTTGCATTGCTTGAAACTTTTCTTCACTATCTTTACGTCGTTGTAACTCACTTAATGCTAAAAAGCTAGGTACTTCTCCTGTTGGGTTTTGTACATAATTTATAATAGCCTCTTTAGGCATTCCTTTTAGTCTGTCTTGTATCTGAATAATATTCATATTTAACCCTTACCTAATATGTTATATAGTCCTAGACCAGCTAGACCTAAACCGCCGATCTGAGATGCAAGGCTTGGAGCTGGAGCATATTGTACTTGAGTTGAACCTAAAGCTCCCGCATTACCACGAAGAATATTTGATTGATATTCGAGTAGATTGCGTTGATAATTTTGTTCTTCTTGGAACTGTTGATAAGCTAAGTTAAGTTGTTCTTGTTCTAATGCTTGTTTTTCACCAGCTGTTGCAGCTTGTGCTTTTAATCTTTCTAAGTTAGCCATCTGCTCTGTAGCACTTAATGCGCCTGTTGCCTTACCTGTTTCAAGACCCGTTTGTAATCCCGCCAAACCAATATCTTTACCAATCCCAGCTTGAAACTGTTCTCCTTGTTGACCTAGTTCAGCTGCTTGTAATCCCGATTGTATATTAGTTTGTTGCGCTTGCAACTGCCTTGCTTGATCAGCTTGGAACGCTTGTTGAGCTTGTTGGAAAGCTTTTGATCCACCTTCAGCTTGTATTTTATTTAGTAAATCTTGAGTTGCACGATCTTGTTCAGTTTGCATTAATGCTTGTCTAGCACCACCAAAAGTACCTCTTCCAATAGCGCCCATAGAAGCGCCTGCTCTTTGAATATTTGCTTGTCTTAATGCTTCTTGTTTTTGTACATCAACAACAGCTTGTGTATAAGGGTCCATATATTGTTGAGCTGCACCAGTATCAAAAGTGCCTGTAGTCGCTGTACCTGGAGTGTATTGTGTTGGGTCATAATTAAAAGCTTGATTTAAGCCTGTAGCACCAGCATACCCTGCCTGACTACCGACTGTACCTAAAGTACCTGCAGCAGTTTGAAAGCCTTCAGGCGTGGTCATTCCTAAAGCTTCTTGTTGGACTTGCTGTTGCTCAGGAGTAAATTCGGCTAGTCTTTCATCTTCATAGGGTACAAATTTTTTCATTCCGATAACTTTACCACTACTATCGGTTTTATATACTTGTTTACCAGACTGTTTTAATAGTTCTTGATAAAAAGGTTTTGCGTATTCAGGTAAGTTAGTAGAATATGACGTAGACTGCTGACTGCCACCGCCGCCGCCTTTACCTCCACCCCAAAAGGTACAGTATTCAACTGCAAAGGTTAATAATTTCCATAAATTAAACATAGTTACTCCACTGGTAATTCATAAAATACAAACTTTTGTTCATATCCATCTTTTTTAAACACCTTTTCCCAACCTGGTCTGCCATATGATTCTATTATATTACATTCATTGTCACGAGCAAACTGCTGTAAAACTTCAAGCATAGGTTTTTTCCATTTAGGCAGTTGTTTACCACCTGTAAAATGCATTATTAGTGCCCTTGTTTGTGGATACTGAGAAATTTCTGTAACCACTGCACCATAAATGTTTTCAAAATCTTCAAAAGCTATCCATAATTGTTGAAGATGTCCTTTTCTTAATAGCTCTTGTTTTATATCTTCTTCGGTAAATCTGCCATATGTAAAATCAGCAGCACCTTTCATATACTCTTTAATACTCGGCCATACAGCTTCAATATGTTCTGTAGGTATCCATGTTACTTGCATTTACTGTAGAACCTTTCTTCCCACTTTTTATGTTTGAAGTAGGCGCTAATTATATAAGGTGTAAATAATGATATCCATCTACACATCCAATTAAAAAACTTCCAAGGTTGTGATAGGGGTCTCATAATATCTAAAAACAATATGGCTCTAGGTTTATCTGTATTGTTTATAGCCATATGGTCAAAGGTATCATCAAATAAAACCAACTCACCTTCTTTCCAGTGATAGGGCTCTTGCTCTACCAACAATGTACATTCATTGTTACCCGGAACCACTGCACCTAAATGCATTCTTAATATACCAGACCAGGGTCCTTTATGAGGGTTTAAATAACTTTTTGGTCCTAGTACTGAAATATAAGCAGATTGTATGTCTTTGTATTTACTTAATATTTCTGTTATTTTTGGTGCAAACCTTTCATTACGTTTGAACCTAATTCCCATAGCTTTGAAGAAAAACATTCTCCAGCCATCATCCTTTGGGATATATGCTTGGTTTGGTGAGACATCTTGAAACACGACCAAGTTATCATAGCTTTTCAATATATCCTTTATTTCTTTTTGGACCTCTTCAAAGTTATCCTTGAGCTCTTTAGCTACTGGAAACACAAAGGGATCAAAAAACTTTTTATCACCTAAAAGCGAATACTTATGAAACGCTTTTCTAAACACTCGTTCACCAAGTAATTTTTTAACTTGCATTAAGCAGGCATAAACCTTCCTGGATTAATTTCCTTACCTTGTTTTTTAGTTCCTGTTCGAGCCATACGAATTTTATCCATCATTTCGTATAAACGCTTAGCCCCTGCATCAGATGAACCATTACCTAAATGGCTAACTACATCTGCCGGCACTACAAATTCACCATCTGATAAACGAGCTTCTTGTTCACCTTCAATTGTAGCTTCTATTTCATCAGACATACCATCGCCTACTTCACCGCCTGTTTCTAGGTAACCACCAGCTTGTAAAGATTCTAAGCCAAGAGGAGCATATACTGGTTCTTGATTTCCTGTAATTAAATTCAAAGCAGTACCTATTGCTTTAGGCCCTCCACTAACTTTAACTCCTAGACTATTACCTAGTCCAGCAGGCATGCCCATATTTCTAGTGTCATTACCTAAACCACCAGGAGCTACCCCAGGCACACCACCTCCGCCCCCTTGCCGAGTATTATTACCTAGTCCACCAGGAGCTACATTTGCAATACCTCCACCCATATAACCTTTTACTCTACCGCCTTTAGCTAAAGGTTCTAAACCTAAAGTTTGAGGTTTAGTAGGAGGGTTCATTTGTTGTTGAGCGAACCCAGAAGCTAATGCTGAAATTGCTCCGGGATTTAAACCCTTACTATCCTCTTCTTGTCCACTTGGAGCTAAATTTGGGTCCATACCACTTTGTTGGTTTTTTTCAGCAGTGGTTTTGCCATCATCTAATATATATTTAAATTGTTCTAGAAACTCAACATCAGTTATATCACCATCTGGACGAGCTACAAAGTTACCACCTACATCAACAATACCTTTTACTGGGATTCTTCTTATACTCGACCCTTTCCCAAAACTATAATTAGGGACTACCCCATATTCTGCTAGTGTAGCAAGTTGGTCAGGAGTGTATTCAGCTCTCTTAAATGCGTTTGTACCCATATTTAAAGGCATACCACCTGTATAGGGTTTAGTAATAGGAGTATCATTTAAGGGTTCTTGTTCCCCTGTATTTAAATTTAGGGTCGTCCCACCTTCCGCATATTTTTGTACACGTCCGCCTTGTGCTAGTAATCTTAAGCTTGTATCACGATTTAGATAGTCGTCAATTCCTGTATCCATACTTAAGTCTAATCTAGCATTAGGGTCATATTTATCTCTGCTATCACTTAATTTAATAGGTTCAGGATCAAATGCACCTGCTCCGCCAGCGACGCCTAGCCCTGTAATACCTAATTTACCTAGTCCCATTGCAGTGTTTCCATCACCTAATCTATCTACACCGGCCATAAAACTTGTATCTTGTGGTACTGGAGTTGATGATAGGGTTGATAGAGGAGATAAATCTATACCACGTGTACTAGTGATACCTGGCGCTCCTACATTTAAAAATTCATTTCCTGCTGATGATCCTAAAGTACCAGCAGTTTGGTTTCCTAAATTAACACCAAATCCAGATGAAGGCACACCTTGTCCTATTATATTTGACGTATTTATTGAACCTAAATCACCTGGTATCCCTACATTTTGAGCACTTTGTAATAAGTTTTTTCCAGTAGCATCTGTTGCTGCTCTTAAAGCATCAGCATTTAACTGAGCGGTTGGTACTGTTGGCGCA
>Ga0208645_1000456_pt1 | contig 44135 bp, 61 predicted proteins | sample VirMetDEL_Sep_01_FD_184519 | JGI IMG/M metagenome (GOLD analysis project Ga0208645, IMG submission 184519) | Aqueous microbial communities from the Delaware River and Bay under freshwater to marine salinity gradient to study organic matter... | ecosystem: Environmental > Aquatic > Marine >... | reverse complement strand
GCTAAACAAGATGTAGATGATTTAAGTATGTCATTTGAAGATTTGGTCAAATTACAACCAACCTTACAACAAGCATTAAATCCAACGACCTTTGGTAGATTCACAGTTATTAATGATCTCATTGGTGATGTTGATAAAGCAAAAGATAGATTAAATGAATTAATTACAAATGATTTTGCTTTACTTAAAAGCACTTTAGAAGAAGTTGCTCAAACAAAACTACAACTTGAAATGGGAATAAATCCTGAAGCCTTTGGTACTGTAGGTAGAGATAAGGATGGCAATCTAATTGCCGATACTTTTAAAGCAAGTGATGCTCTTATACAAAAAAGAAAAAGTGAGATATTTAAAGAGCTTCTTGGTGGTTATGACACTTTTGAAGGATTAACACAGGCTATAACAGATTATTTAGATGATACGGATGAAGTTATTGCTGCAACAGATTTAATGGCAGAATCAATAATAAAAGGCTCACAAGCATTTACTGATGATTTTGTTGACTCATTAATGAATGGGGAAAATGCCTTAGAGAGTTTTAAAGACTTTTCAAAAAGTTTGGTTAGTGAAATTATATCTATTTTTCTTAGATTAGAAGTTGTCAACAGAATATTAGCAAATATATTTCCAAATGTTGCAGGCATTCAATATGGTGGAATCATAAGTGATGCAGGGGTGACTACTGGCAAAAAAAGTGCAGGGGGCGGTTCTGCTTATGCTAATCAACCAATGATTGTAGGTGAAAGGGGCGCTGAATTATTTGTGCCGCATAGCGCAGGCAAAATAATGAACAACATGAACACAAAAAATTCTATGGGTGGTGGGACAACAGTAATAAATCAATCTATAAACTTTGCTACAGGTGTTGTGCCTACAGTAAGAGCAGAAGTTATAAAAATGATGCCACAGATAGCAGATGTAACTAAAGGTGCAGTAGCAGAAGCTGCAATGCGTGGTGGTAACTATAGGAGAATGTTGCAAGGTGGCTAAATTAATATCAATGCCTACAAGTCCAAACTTCGTAAGAAGCAACTGGACTCTTATAAGAACAGTAGGAACTACAACGAGTCCGTTTACTGGTAAAACCAAGACTCAAGAATTTGATGGCGTGTATTGGACAGCAGAAGTATCACTACCACCAATGCGAAGATCGCAAGCCGTTGAATGGCAGTCTTTTCTTTTAGAATTAAACGGTACAGTCAATCACTTTAAATTTGCTGACCCTGATGCACTTACAAACACAGGAACATATAGCACAGGGCATCTTACATCTGAGCTAAGAACAAACAGTAGCTCAGTAACACTTTCTTTTAGTGGTTCAACTATAACAGCAGGTGCTTCTACTTTTGGAAGTGCAAAGGTTGGTGATTTTATAGTAGTTACTGGTGCAACTAATGAAGATAACAACGGAACGCATAAAATAACAACAGTAACAAGTGCAACAGTTGTCGTAACAACAAGTACATTTACCACAGAATCTAATACAGCAAGTTGCAAAGTAAGAACTAATGTAAAGGGTGCTACTGGATTATCGCTTCTCGCTTCCACAAACGCTGCTAGTGGCACTATAAAGAAAGGAGACTACTTACAGATACAATCGGCTGCAAACACCACAGGCACGCCCACACAGATAGTGATGGTTACAGAAGATGCAACTGCTACGGCAGACGGTGCAAAGGATTTCTATGGTGTAGCCATACAACCCAAGTTAAGATCAGATTTAGCAACAGGACATTACGCAGTATTCACAAATCCAAAAGGAACATTCAGGCTCATATCTAATGAGGTAAGTTGGTCAGCAGACCGAATATCTAACTACGGCATTAGTTTTTCTTGTATTGAGGTAATCTAAATGGCTACTAGACAAGGTTTAGATAGTTCTATCGTAAATCGTCTAGGAGCAGACGAACAAGCTTTATTTTTTGCAGTCAAAGCAGAGTTTGATACTGATGATATTTTTGTATGGTCAGGCACAGATGATCTTGTAATAGGCTCAGATACATATACAGGAGCAGGTAATTTATTATCAATAAGCAACTCAGAAGATAATCTTGAATTAAAGTCTAATGGATTAGTGGTTGCCCTATCAGGAATGGACACAACCATTGTCAATTACGCACTTACAGAAAACTATCAAAATAGACCTATAACGATCTTCATGGGATATGTTATGGGGGGAACAAATGAGGTTGCAGGAACACTTACTTTGTTTAAAGGTAGAATGACTAGCCTTGTTATAAATGACACGCCTGAAGGCAGCACAGTAACGATAGATGCAGAAAATAGACTTGTAGACCTAGACAGACCATCTAACCTTAGATACACAAAAGAATCACAAAACTTTTTACACTCAGGCGACACAGGTTTTAACCGTGTTGCATCCTTACAAGATAAACAAATAAATTGGGGTAAAACATCAAGCACCGCAGGTGGCGGCGGCGGTGGTAGCGGTACTAACGATCATGCAGGAAGTGGCGATCATTTAGCAAATACAAGATGAAGAAATTACCTAATTGGGAACCTATGTTTCACGACTTTGTAAAAAACAATAACTTTCCTTTTGAGTGGGGAAAGAATGATTGTTGTAAATTTAGCAATGCTCTTATCAAACAAATTACAGGTGAAGATTTAATACCCAAGAAGCTAAAATGGAAAGACGAAGAAAGTGCTATGAAAGCCATAAAATCATATGGTGGTGATTTAGAAACAAGCATAGAAAAAGCTTGTAATGCAAAAGGTGTAGGTGAAATAAATAAAGCCTTTATGACTTGTGGTGATCTTGTTATTTACGAACAAAATGGTTCTAGCCTTGTAGGTATGTGCAATGGATTTGGAATACTTACGCCAACGGATGATGGGATAGGTGTTGTTGATAGCGAATTAGCGTATAGAGTTTGGAGATTTAATTAATGGCTAAACAGATTAAACAAGCCTTAATTGCAACTATAATAGTTATTGGTGGTGCACTGTTAGCTCCAGTATTTGGTGGTACAGCATTAGCTTCAGGTGCACTCACAGCTTTAGCAGCAACAACTTTTGCAACAACACTTGTAGCAAGTGTCATAGGAAAGATGACATCCAAGGGAATTGATGCATCTGCAGGAAATTTTGGTACAAAATTTGCAACTCGTGCACCACTTGCACCAAGACAAATTGTCTATGGAGAATGTCGTGTAGGTGGAACTATGGTTCATATAGAAACCACAGGCACAGATAATTATTTATTACACATGGTAGTTGCTATTGCAGGGCATGAAATTGAAAGCCTAGAAACGCTTAGACTAAATGATATAGATACTACAACCTCAACATCAACAATAAGTGGTTCAACAGTCTACACAGTAACTAATGCTGATTTTACTAACACTGAAAATGACAATAATTTTGGTAGTGGTAGATTGGTTCGTTACTCTTTTGAAGATGGTAGTCAAACAGCAGTCAATGGTTTTATGGATGCACAGCTTGGAAGCATGGGTACAACTGACAAATTTTTAGGTGTTGCTTATGTGTATATACAAATGGTTTTTGATGCAGAAAAGTTTGGTGGTGGGATGCCTGCAGTATCATTCAAAGTTAAGGGTAAAAATATTTATGACCCACGAACAGGTGCAAACGCAACAACGGATTTACAAAGATCAAACCCTGCTTTAATTATTAGAGATTATTTAACAGATACACAATATGGTTTAAAAGCCAAAGCATCTGAGATAAATGACACTACTAATGCAGGTGGTATTGCTTCTGCTGCAAATACTTGCGATCAAAATGTAACTTTAGCAGATGGTGTAACAACAGAAACAAGATATACAGCAAATGGTTTTACTAATTTTAGTGCTAACGGAAATGGTGTTTTAGAATCTGTACTTAGCTCTATGGCAGGGAAAATGTCATATGTGAATGGACAATTTACAGTGTTTGCAGGTGCATCACAAACACCAACCTTAACAATTACTGATGATGACTTATTAGCACCAATTTCTATTTCTACAAATTCAAGCAGTGGTGATTTATACAACTCAGTGAAACCTATATATGTTGATAGAGGACTTAACTACATATCAACAGATGCAGAAGTTTATCAAGATTCAACATTCTTAAATGAAGACACTCCTAGTGGTGAAAGCACAGCAAATTATGTAAAGCAAATGGAAACACAATTGCCATTTACTGTTACGGATACTATGGCACAAAGATTGGGTCGCATAGCATTAAAAAGCCAAAGACAGTCAACATCTTTATCAGTTTTAGTTAGCTTGCAATTTATGAGGTGTCAACCGAATGATTGGGTGTACTTAACAAATGAAAGGCTTGGTTATACACAAAAAACTTTTGAAGTCTTGTCTACTAATATGGAAGTTATACAGGATGGGGATGTTCCAGTTATAGCAACAAGATTAGAACTTAAAGAAGTAGAAGCATCTGTATTTAACTTTGCAACAAATGATTACACCACAGGTCAAGCAGAAGGCTCTGATGTGTCAACAGGTAATTACAGTGTAACCGCACCGTCAAACCTTTCCCTTGCACAGCAGAACGCCATTGACGGCACAACCAGTAAGGTAGACATAATTGTATCTTGGACTAACAACGCTAGTGATAAAGTTGTGCTTACTGAAATAACTTATAAGCTGAACGGAGATGCAAACTACACATCAGACTTCACAGCAGGTAAAGGTGTAACAAGCGCATCTATTCCTAATGTGGTGGTGGGTAGCACTTATAATGTCAAGATACGACACATAGATGTTAATGGTGTGGCTAGTGCTTATACAAGCGTAGTAAGTATAGCAATAGCAGAAGCAGGAACTACACCAAACGCACCAACAAATTTATCAGCAACAACTGGCGGTACAATGATTCTTGTATCTTGGACTAATCCAAATGTGACTGATCTGCGAGCAGTTAAGGTTTATAGGAAAACAACTAATTCAACTCCAACAAATGATAACGATTTGGTTGAAACAATTGCAGGTGAGCCTAATGCAATAACGACTACTTTGTTTGGAGATCAAGATGGTCTTACAGCAGGTACAACTTATTACTTTTGGGTGCGAGCAATCAATCACTCAGGGCAACACTCAAGCTTTAGTAGTTCAGTAAACGGTAACTTTGCAGCAGCAGGCGTTGCTGATGGCTCAATAACAACTCTAAAACTTGCAGCAGAAGCTGTAACTAACGCCAAAATAGCAGTTGCAGCCATACAGGGAGATGTTATTGCAGCAGGTGCAATTACAGAAGCAAAATTAGGTGTTGATTCAGTTACTGCAGCCAAAATTGCAAATAACGCAGTTGATACAGCGCAAATAGTTTCGGATGCTATAACAGCAGCCAAAATAGCGACAAATACTATTACGAGTAATGAGATTGCTCCAACAACTATAGTGGGCGGTAATTTAGTCAATGGCACTATAGACACACTGCAAATAGCTAATGATGCTGTAACTAATGCTTTGATAGCAACAGATGCTGTTAATCAAGATTCTATTGCAGCTAATTCAGTGACAGCAACACAAATAGTTGCAGGAACAATTACAGCTAATGAAATTGCAAGTAATGCTATTACTGCCGCTAAAATAAACGCTAATGCAGTTACAACAGATAAGCTCGCAGCAAACTCCATCACAAGTGTAAAAATAGCTGCAAATCAAATTACAACAAACGAAATTGCAGCAGGAACAATAATTGCAGGCAACATAGCAACGAATGCGATTACATCAGACAAAATAATTGCTAACGCTATAACTACAGCCAAAATTAATGCAGGAGCAATTACAGCAGACGAGATAGCATCTAATGCAATTACAACAATTAAAATTGCTGCGAATGCAATTACAGCAAATGAACTGGCTGCAAACTCAGTAACAGCCGCAAAAATTGTCGCAAATACAATCACAGCATCTGAGATAGCAACAAATACAATTACAGCAACACAAATTGCAGCAGGTGCAATAGCAACAGATGAATTGGCAGCAGATGCAGTAACGGCAGCTAAGATTGTTGCAGGCACTATTACAGCTACAGAGATAGCAAGTAACACTATTACAGCAGATAGAATTAATGTAACTGATCTAGCTTTAAACTTTGAAGCGGCGACAGTTTCAGGGGCAACAATAGGTGCTTGGCAAAATAACACAAAAAGATTAAAACTGGTGGCTGATTTAGGAACTGAAGCAGGGGTATATCATATTTTTTGTAGAGTTTTTGGTAGCACTGGGCAGGTCAAAACTTTGTCAATAGTTGCAGGTGATGGAACTTTTGGTTCAGGTGCAAGTTTTGAGCTTAGAAGCGATATTGAATATTCAGATGATAGTGCTCCAACTATTCCAACAGCAGATCAGGGCTATGCTCAATATCATTCAGGACTTTCAGAGTATTGGTCTGCTATTGCAAGGTTTGATAGCGCAAATGAAATGGTGCAAAAAGATTTTATGGTTAGAAAAATAAGTGGCACATCAAGAACATTAAGACTTTATGTAAATGCTCAGGGAGATGGCAACAATAGATATTTGTCAAATGTTCAGTATGGATTCTATAAATTCTCGGAGATTTAATGGCAATACATAATTTTAATTACACTTATGCTCTTGATTCTGTAAACACGATTCCCTTAAGCATGACTGATAATACTTTAATTGTTAAAAATGTTTGTGTAGAAGTAACAGCAGTTGATCAAGCTGACAATACTCAGACAATGACTGAAAAAATGTATGCATCTTTATCAGGTGTTTATTCTTATAAAACAGATGGATTGCCTGATGATTTTATATTAGTAGATGACTTAACAGATGCCAAAGCTATAGAATGGTATCAAGCAACAACAACAACCCAAGATTTAGATGCTTACTTTACATGGCAAATTTATGGTTGGGCAGAGGTTGACCCAACACAATCATAGGAGAATATTATGCAACAAGACGGAAGATTTAGCGGAGACATGGATAGAAACGAAGTAGAAATGGACTTAAATAAGTTCATGGCTATGATAGAAGAAATCGGTCAACTTAAAGATAAGATTAGAGAACTAGAAGATGCTACTAATGTTAATCCTTGGCAAAAAGTCATACACCTAGCAAGAGCCGTAGACTCATGGCGCATATTCCCTAGAATATTTGTGATTGTATACATCTATCTAATGTATGAATCAGTCATATGGTTTATGAATCTACCTGAGCCTAACCTTGAACAATCAGCATTAGTATCTGTAGTCGTAGGCGCTATGGGTGTTGTGTTTGGTGTTTATTCAGGCAAGTCAGGGCAAAGCAAAAATTTCAAAGGTGAAGAAGATAAGTAAAAACTAGAAAAAAGGGTTCACCAAATGCCGTGTACTGCGTTTTGTTTGGTGGGTCTATGGTTTACCATTAACGGAGTTAAAGGGTTTTTATCATTCATGATCGTATGTCTTACCATATTTGTTATTTCTTTCTACTAGTTCCAAAGCATATTGATATGCCATTTTCCAAGAGTCTGAGTGATCTGTCATTTCATCAAACCATTCTTCTCTGTATTCATCTTCTCTAATATCCCAAACTTCACACTTAAAATATTCAAACCCACAATCGTCATCATATTCAAGCCAATCGTGTTCTTGACAAAGTTTTATTAATTTTTGTTTAGGTGAAACTCTTGTTTTCTTAATTGGTTTTGGTAATGGCTCTTCACTGCACTTAGCAAATGGTTTTATTCTTTTAGAAAGTTTAAGAAGTTTCCATGTGTAATCAAACTCCTTAAAGTCTACATTATTTTCATTAAGACTTTTTGCTAATTCTTTAAATGTAGGTTGGTGTGGGTGATATGCTACCAATAAACAACAATAAGCACTTACAAATTTTGGTCCGTGTATATCTTTACTTAGAAGATGTGCGTATTCATGCAAGATAACATTGTAATTTAATGCCCAATCTCTTTTAAGTAATATTCTTTTTCTTGAAGCATTACTTGTACCTCTGCCATTTGAAAAAACAACTTTAGTTTTTCTTTTTTGATCATGTATATGATAGAAACCACTTTTATCAAAAACTATAAAAGGCAAATTATTATCTAATTTCTGTATACACTTTTTAACTTGATCTTCAGTCAGGTAACTATTCCAAGTCCACCATGGTTGCGAGTGTTCCCAATCGTAAACTTTTTTTGCTTGATAATCTCTCACTTTCTTCTCCTATATGTACCATTGGAGAATGGGTTAAAGTTTTTTGGTTTACCATCTTTGTCTAAAATATAGTCAGAATGTCCATCTGCTTTTTTATGCAAATCTTCGTTACTGGATTTATATTTATAGATCTGATCATCTTTAATAAGATTGCATAAATCTTTGATTTGATCATGTAAGCAGGAAGTGCCTGTTGCTTGCCATTCGTATTGTGTATGTAAAGATAGCCAGTGTGATACTGTACCTTCACCAAAAACACCAGTGTCAGAGTAGCAGGTTTCCCAATCTACCATTTCTTTACCGTTATCTAATAACCTTACGGCTAATTTATTAATAGTTTTATTCATTTTATCCTCGTTTAATTTATATAAGGGCATCATAATAAAAAAAATACCTTTTGTAAACCCTTTTTGGAATAATTATATAAATATTTTTATCTAGTGCTAAACTGTTTCTATGGATGCTTTTACACTAATAGAAGATGTAGGGTTGCCTATAGCTAGTGGCTTGGTTATGGGCTATTTTATATTTCTTATCATGCAACAGATGATGAACGGCTTGGTTAATAAGATTAAGACTGTAGAGGGCATTGCAAAAATGCTTATTACTAGAGCATCAATAATGAATAACGACATGATACGAATTGATACAAGCGTTTCTAGTGCCTTGAATTTGCCACCTGACCTAGATCGTATAGCAAGGGCAGAAAACTTCGTAGAGGACGGCAAGATAGATGCTAGGCGTGATTAATGGATATAGTCGCACTTATTGATAAGTTTGGTTTTACCACAGTCATGGTCGTTGGCTTGGGCTACTTTGTTTATTATGTGTGGATTACCATAACCAAAACCATTGACCCTGCTGTAGCAGAAATGCAAAAGACTATTATTAGGCTTACCGATCAATTAAGGTTGTTAGATCAAGATATGATACGATTACAACAGAAAGTAAACACTGTTTTAAAATTAAAAGATTTTGAGGAAAAAAAATGATTGATTTTTTAATTAACTTACTTGTTGCATTATTATCAGCAGGACTAATCATGTCTTGGTTTGACGACAACCATCCGTTATGAAGAAACTAAGCAACGATCAATTAATTGCTTTTGGCTTGATAGGTTTGTTGTTGACTATTTTATTTTCTTTGGCTATCAATGCAGACGAAATGACACATAGTTTTAAAAGCCCTAGTTTCTCAGGTGTCGGCACATCCAGTCATTATTTGACCATAGAAAACCAAGAGTTCAACAGAAAGAAAGCAATTGCTGATGAGATTAAAGCCTATCAAGAAGATTTAGAAAGAGAAGCAGAAAACACCACACTGGCTAGGTTTATAAGAAACCTTGAAAGCAGGATTTATGCACAGCTTAGTAGACAACTTGTGGATAACCTTTTTGGTGAAACACCTAACGAATCAGGAACATTAGAGTTGGAAGGCAACACTATTGAATACTCAACAGACGGAGATTTTATAACTTTAAAAATAACGGATGCAGATGGAAACACGACTGAAATTACTTTGCCTATTGGGGATTTTTCTTTCTAGTTGCACCAACTGGTCCATATTAGATAACTACATTCCACCAGTTAGCCTAACCAAACAGGCAGAAGTTGGAACCTTAATTAACAAAGAACTAGCAAACATTGGTAAGCCTTTTATTAAGCCTACTATAGCTGTATACCCCACAAGCTTTACAGATCAAACAGGACAGCGTAGAAGCAACAGTAGTTACGCATCTTTCTCCACAGCCATAACCCAAGCACCTCATGCCTATCTTATTCGTGCATTGAAGCACGCAAGTGATGGAGAGTTTTTTGATGTGGTGGAAAGGGTTGGACTGGATAACCTAACCAAAGAAAGACAGCTAATCAGATCAACAAGAAAAGATTTTAAAGAAAGCAAAGACTTATTGCCCCTTACATTTGCAGGTTTGTTAATGGAAGGTGGTGTGATAGGATATGAGAGCAACATAAAGTCAGGTGGCTTAGGTGCTAGATATTTGGGCATAGGCTCAACCAAAGAGTACAGACAGGACATTGTTACCGTCTCTTTGCGTACCGTTTCTGTAAGTACAGGAAAAGTATTGACTGAAGTGTTGACCACAAAATCAATTCTTAGCGTAGCTATAAGTCAAGATGCTTTTCGTTTTGTTTCCAATGACACAGAGTTAGTGGAGATAGAAAATGGCATGGTTGAAAATGAATCTGTGAATATTGCACTTCAAAACGCAATAGAAACGGCAGTCTTAGAAACCATACAATTAGGTTTAAAGAAAAATTTATGGAGCATAATAAATGAAGAAATACTTAATGCTATTCGTGGTTAGTTTTTTGTATGCAGATAATGAGGTTTATGTAGATCAAGTAGGCGCAACTTTTAACTTAGATATAGAACAACTCGGTTCATCAAACTTGATCGGTGGTGCTAATGCTGTATCAGGAACTATGACCGCACTTGATCTTGATGGTACTACAATGACTTTAGACATCAATCAAATTGGTGATAGTAATAAATTTCTAGGTGATATAACTGCTGATACCTTTACAGGTTTTTTTGAGTTTGACGGTGATAGCAATACATTCAACATACAAACTGACCCTACAAATACTTATGGTGCTGACAGTGGTAACTTTAATGTAGATGTTACTGGTAGCAGTAATACTTTTACTTTAGATGTTGCAAACAATGATCTAGCAAGCACGCTTGACCTTGACTGGATTATCCAAGGCGACAGCAATACTTTTGATTTTGATATAGACTATGATTTGGCAACAAATTATGTAGATGTAGATGGAGATTCAAACACAATTAATTTTGACGCAGATGGATATTCAGGTGGATATTTCTATCTTGATCACACAGGTAATTCTCGCACATTCAACATAGATCAACAGAGTACATTAGCAAGTGATTGGTTACAGATCAATTCAAATGGCAGCAGTGGTACTGTTTGTGTCATTCAAAGTGATGGCGGTACAGTTACAAGTTGTTAATATTGGTGATGTATCAGAACTAACAGGCAACGCACAAGTATTAAGGGACAAGCCTTATAAAGCTGAGTTAGACTTTAACATTCAGCAAAATGATAATGTTGAAACCACCAATGGTCGCATAGCAATAAAGTTTCTTGACGACTCAACAGTCAAGCTTACGGAACACTCTCAACTCACCATAGATGAGTACATCTTTGACCCCAACCCATCTAATTCTAAGCTTGCTCTAAACTTTGCAAGTGGAACTGCTAGGTTCATTACAGGACAACTAGGCAGGATAGACAAAGAAAATATAACTATCCAAACGCCTACTGCAAATATAGCCATTCGTGGAACAGACTTTACTGCTACTGTAGATGAGTTAGGTCGCAGTCTAATAATTTTATTGCCTGATGCAGACGGCATATCTAGTGGTGAAATTATGGTTACTACTGCTATGGGTACTGTATTGTTGAATAAGCCTTATGAAGCAACCACGACCACAGTATTTGAAAGTTCACCAAGCAAGCCAGTCATCTTAGATTTAACTTTAGACCTAATAGACAATATGCTTATTGTTAAACCACCACAAGAAGATGTACTGCAAAAGGAAGAAAGCACCATATCTTCTGACAATGTTTTGGATGTAGACTTTTTAGAGTTTGATGGTCTTGATGCTGACTACTTTGCAAAGGATGAACTAGAGTTCACTGAGCTTGATATCAACTTTCTTGATGTAAATTTCTTTGAGGACTTACTAAAGATTATAGATGAGCTTGATAAACTGAATGAAGATGACCTTAATCAAGAGCAAACCATAACAAGGATTACTGGTACAAAAGTAGGACAAGATACTGCAACACAAATTATAACTTTGGTACAAGGTGAAGTTATTTCCCTGCGTAGACAAGTTGAACAATCCGCACAGGTTGATCTAAACTCTAGTCAAGGGTACACAGTTATATTTATACAGAACGGTGTTTCAAATACTGTTAAAATTAATGGTGGTGGCGATTCAGTGATAAAGATAGTGCAAGGCTCATGAAAAAAACACTTATATTCATAGCGGTTATATTTGGCTTGTCATTACCAATGGTATATCAGACAACGCCATACCAAACTTTAAAGCTTAAAACATTTGATGCTTTAATCCACAAGCAAGAACCCACAGGATTTTTTACAATACTTAACATAAATGAAGAAGATGTTATCAAAGAAGGTGGTTATCCTTTTCCAAGATCAAGACTTGCAGAAATACAAAAAAAACTTTATGGCAATGGTGCTATCGGTGTTGGTTGGGTAATAGCTTTTACTGAAAAAGATAGGTTTGGTGGAGATGCAGATTTTGCTATGTCTATGCGTATGACCTTCCCCACAGTATTGGCTATGTTTAATAATGAAAGCAATGATTATCCACCAACTACAGGAACGGTTATTTTAGGGGAAAACATACAAGGCATAAAAGCTAATGGGGTAAGACAAAATATACCTATGTTTCAAACATCAGCATCACAAGGGGTAGCTTCTGCACCTACTGAAGTTGATAATTTAGTACGACAAATACCTTTGCTTATGCAAACACCTGACGGATGGGTGGCTTCTTTTGGAACTGAGGTGCTAAAAGCATTAGCGCAGCAAAAGACTTACATTATAAAAGGCAGTGAAAACGGCATAGAAGAAATATCTGTTAGGGGAATACCCCCTACAAAATTAGATAAGTTCGGCAGACAATGGATTAGTTGGGTAGATACGCCACAAACAACACTGCAAGAAATGGATGTTGAAGGCAAGTTTGTTTTTGTTGGTGTGACTGCTAAAGGTGTTATGCCACAGATAGCAACACCAGTTGGTCTTTTAGAGCCACATAAAATACAAGCTGCACTATCGGAATCAATATTGCTTGATAGCAGTTCTTATGTACCAAACTGGAATTTAACAGGAGAATTAGGTATTTTTTTGGTTTTAGGCGCACTGACATGGCTTCTATTGAACGCTTTGGGTATAACATGGGGTTTAGTATTAACCAGTTTATTGCATTTATCTGTAGCTTATGGTGGTTACTGGATAATAAATAAGGGTATTTTGCTTGATGTTACATGGTCTTTAATCTCAGGATTTATTATTGCATCAACCGCTTTCTATTTAAGGTTTAGAGAGCAATACAAACTTAGACAACAAATCAAGAAACAATTTGAACATTACCTAGACCCAAGACAGGTCAAACAATTGCAAAAGAATCCTGATCTTTTGAAACTCGGTGGAGAGAAAAGAACCTGCACATTTTTGTTTACTGATCTAAGAGGTTTTACCGCATTGTCTGAATCTGTAACGCCTGAAAAAGTTACTTACATTATGAATAAAGTTTTGACAGCACAACAAATAGCCGTTCAAAAACATGGGGGCATGGTTGATAAGTATATAGGGGATGCAATGATGGCAATATTCAACGCTCCTTTGGACTTAAAAAATCACAGCATGGTTGCTGTAGCTTGTGCATTAGACATACTGCAAAATATCAAAGACCTTAATGAAGAATTAATATCAGAGGGTTTGCCAAGTATTGCTATTGGTATAGGTATTAATAGTGGCGAAGCCATCATAGGCAACATGGGAAGTGAAAATAGATTTGATTACACAGCTATAGGTGATGCTGTGAACACAGCAGCTAGATTGGAAAGTGCTACAAAAGAAAGAGAAGTTGATTTGCTTATAGGGGAGCAAACAGAAGTTTACTGTGGTTTTTATTTAGAGCCTTTAGAACCTATAATGGTTAAAGGTAAAGCAAAACCATTAAATATATTTACATGGAAATAAAAAAATTCATTCGTTGGTTTATAAGTTTATTTCAACAACGCTATCAAGTAAGAGTCTCTTTTAACAAAGAATATGGTGATGCAGACGACAAGGTTTATGTATGCAAAAAAATTCTTGTGCAAAAAGAAAACCATCTTAAATTTCGCAATTTAGACAATAAAGTTATAGAGTATAGAAGTGCAGGTGGACTAAATTACATTATTGAGGATATGTAATGCAACAGATTCTAGTTGGAATTATTATTATGCTAGGTTTAGCTACTTACTATTTCTATAGTCAAAATCAAATACTTACAGCCAACAATGCAGCGTTAGAGGGCGCAGTTGCAACACAAGAAGAAGCCATAGCATCCATACAAGCTGACTTTGAATTGCAAACACAACAACTGCAAGACCTGACAGTCAAAAGCCAAGCTGCACAAAAAGAATTGAATAGATATACACAGTTTATACAAAACTACGAGTTAGCATCTAAGATACTTGCTGACCCAGTAGAAATGGAGAGGAAAATAAATAATGGTACAAAGCATATCATGGAAAACATTGAGCAAATCAGCAGTGATGTTGACGGTCTTGATGATGGCTTACAGTTGCAGCCTACTTCCGACTAGAGAAATACAGGTAAGCGCCAAACCTATTGAAAGAAAGATAGTTCAACCTGTCATGCCTAGAGAAATTGACCTAAGGGAATTGCAGTGGATGACTGTTACGCCTGATAACTGGGAAGATCAATTGGCAAGAATAGAGCAACAAGAAGGTGAGTTAGTGTTCCTTGCTATGACGATTCCTGACTATGAAGTCATGGCATACAATATGCAAGAGATCAAAAGATACATTACAGAACTAAAGGATGTAGTTGTTTACTACCGAAAAGTAACAACTGAAAACCTTTCAATAGAAGAATAAATCTGATAGCCTTAAATTTTCATATAGGAGAATAATATGGGAATGATAGGAGAATGGATAGGAATAATCACAGGAGTAGTATGTTTAGCATCTATTATCTGTGCATTAACTCCGACTCCGAAAGATGATGCAATGATCGGAAAGTTCTATAAATTTTTAGAACTTATGGCATTGAACATTGGAAAAGCTAAACAGTAAAAACCAAAGGTGCAGAAGCACCTATTTAATTTATGGCAAATACAGTTACACCATTCGTTTATAACGCAATCTTAGAAAGGGTCGTAGATGGCGACACCGTTGATGTTACTCTTGACTTGGGCTTCTCTGTCCATCTAAAAAAACAACGCTGCAGGTTGGCAGGCATAGATACGCCTGAGTCAAGAACTCGCAACCTAGAAGAAAAAGCATTAGGTTTAAAAGCAAAAGAAAGACTAAAAGAACTATGCGTGGGGTCATTTAAAATACAATCATTAGGAAAAGGTAAATATGGCAGAATACTTGCAATCCCTTATACGGAAGATGGTCAAGACATTTGTCAAATGCTTATCAAAGAAGGTCACGCAGTTGAATACTGGGGTGGAACTAAAAAAGCAAAAGTCAGAGATGACGGAACTTGGGGTGAATAATATGCATATATCAGATGAAGGAATTTCATTAGTTAAAAAGTTTGAAGGCTGTAAGTTAGAAGCATATCAATGTGCTGCAGGTGTTTGGACTATAGGCTATGGCTCAACGCATGGTGTACAGAAAGGAGATGTTTGGTCGCAAGAAAAAGCAGAAGTTATGCTTATTGACGAACTAGAAGAATACGGCAAGTATGTAGAAGAATTAGTAACTCTACCTCTCAATCAATGTCAATTTGATGCTCTTGCTTCATGGACATTTAACTTAGGACCAAGCAACTTGCAGAGCAGCACAATGCTTAAGGTTTTAAATTCAGGCGATTATGAGGGTGTTCCAAATCAAATAAAGAGATGGAATAAAGTTAGCGGTCAGGTAAATGATGGTTTGATTCGTAGACGAGAAGCAGAAGCATTGTTATTTGAGGGTAAGCATTGGGAACATATCTAGATGGCTCTAAGCAAGACACAGAACAAAAGGCTTGGGGTGATACTAAGTGTTATGTTCAAAGAAGAAACGCCACAGGAGCTACTACAGGATGTCATACGGCATGGTTTCGTAGAGAAAGTTGATAATACTTTTCAACTCACAGATAAAGGCATTGATGAAAAAAACCGACTTTGCACCCTTAGTGGACTTAATATCAAGTATTCAAGCGAAAAATAATCTAAATCCAGTCAGCACCTTCGTACCATCCAACAAGGCTGAATCTCTCGCCCTTAGTTACCTTAGTGACTCTGTGATAAAGAAAAGAAGGAAACACTAGGATTGTTCCTTTTTCTCTTAGCTTCTTTTGATCTAGTTTGCCTATATCTTTACTAAACTCAAAGTCTCCACCGACATAATCAATACTGTCTGATAGTTGAACTGTAATGCTTAACTTACGCTGTGAACTATTATCGTAGATGTTTGAATCCATGTGATAGTCATAGAAGTCACCCTTGCCATACTTAGCTATTTGAAACTCAAAGTATCTATTTAATTGCACACCAAAGCATTCACGATTTGCCATAGTTATATAAGGCTCAATAATTCTATTAAGATATATCCCATGTTTAGAATCAAAACTACAAGGCAGAACATTAGATGATCTTACGGACTTATCAATATTAGCTACATTTCCTACCTTTGCTTCTTTGGTTTTGCCTTCAAGGTATAAAGACTTAATTGCTTCACAATATTCTTCACTGAGTTCTGCTTGCCATGAATAGCAGTAGGTGTTCATTAAGTTCGTGCTCTAAATAAATACAAAAGGTTTCTAATAGTTTGTTTAGGTAAATGTTGAAGATGCTTCGGTATTTTTACTCCCCTAACTATCACTTTTTATTCTCCACATTTTTATTGATTTATAAATAACCAAAGACAAGCTTATGCCCAACAAAAAAGCAGGTAGAAGTATTTGCCATTGCACACTTTCAACAAATAGGTAATCCAACCAATACTCTAAACCATGTTCTTGCCAATATTCTATATTCCAAAATGTTTCTCTAAATATAAACATTTACATTTCCTCGTCTATATCAGACTTGCTGAAAGCATATGCAGGTAAAACTATACAAAGTAGTAAACCTATTGCTCTCGCTAGTTCAAATATTATTAATTCAATAGTCATTATCTTTACCCCACTTACAGTTAATTATGTCCTCTAACTCATTAGCCGTATTTTCATTAATTATAAAATCAATAATAATCCAAGCCATCATCCATATTGCTACTGGCAATATAATCCAAAATAAATAATTCATAGTTCCCCCTTAATCCATAAAATCATTTGTAAAAATATAGCACAAGCACCATATAGTGCTAAAAATCCTATTACTAAATATATAAATGCTTCCATTAGTGTAATACCCTCTCTCTACAGCCATTCTTCATAAATTCTTGAAGATCATGCCAATCTTTTAAGGTTAAAATATCTGCTACTTCGTGAATAGGCATACTCATAAAGTCTGTTTGATATTTAATAGATAACTTAGCCACCTTGCGTTCCAAGGGTGACATATCTTTGAACTCATTATCTGACATTTTCTACCTCTCTAGATTTATAAGAAGCAGTTTGACCAGTAGACCATATTTGATCTACTCGTTTTTCTGCATCTGATTTTTTATTGTAAGTTGCTATTTTTTTATGCTCTCCATATCTTCCGATATGTGCAAAATACTGGTAGACGTCATAAACAATAGTTTTCATGCTTGTACCTCATTATATATAAAACCACTTAGGTTAAAATTATCTATAACAACTGTGTCACCCCATGTTTCATAAATTTTTTCTCCATGTCTGCCGTTACCCATGGGTACTAAGAAATAAAATTTATCATTTATAAGGTCATGTAAAACATCACCACTAGATGTGCTTCTTTTACCCTCAGGATGCCAAGATTCATCTATGTTTTGTGTTTGTGCAAATGCTTCGGATAAACTTTCCGTATGTATACAAGCAACTCTTGTATATGGTAGTTCGTTGTTGCCTTTAATTGAATGGTATATATCAAACATTTATACCACCATGAATCCTTGACCACACAATGCAGGTATTGCATGTGAGCCTAATTTATCTATTGCCCATTGTAATTGAAATATAGCTGTTACCCTTGTGCTGTTAGGTATGCCAACTATTATTGGTTTAGCTATATCAAATCCTAATTTAACTAATGCTTTTTCACAATTTTGTGTAGTAGCGTAAGTTCTTAGGTTATTGTTATTTTCTAGTATGTTTATCATTTTATCCTTGTTTAATTAATTTATAGGTACATCATACCAAATGGTGGACAAAAGTAAACCTTTTTTGGAATAATATTTTAAAAAGGTAAATCGTTATCATCCACACTTTCTTGCATACTTCTTTGTTCCCAAAGTTTTTTTGCCCAATCTTTACCAAAGCTTGCAGGAAGTCCAAAGTGTGTAAAAAATTTATATTCATCACCAAACTTGGTGTGTAACATAGCATGGTGGTGATAGCATAAAGGTATTGCATTTTTATCATTAGCTTTTAAAGACATACCTCTAACGCCGTCATATGGTTTTAAAAGATGATGTGCTTGCACTTCTCTGCTGTGTGAATAATAACCTGCTTTACATAAAAGGCATGGCAAAGTCCTTATCCATTCAAGATACTTTCTATCTTTAAAAGTTTTTTGTGGCAATTAAAAAGGTACTTTAGCTTTTACAGATTCCTGTGTTGTGCCTTGGTCATTGACTTCTTGAAAACCAATGCTTGTAAATGGAACTCCATCTTTGCTTTCTTTAGCCCAACAACCAAGTTTATACACAGTTTCATCAATGGTAACTTTGCCACCCATGTCGGGTGTTTTATCGCTTTGTTTATCAGTATTAAGATGCAACAAACCTGTAGACATCATAAACTCATACTTAGGCTCACCTTGTGCATTAAAACTTTTTACAATAGCACCATATTTTTTTTCGCCATTTATAACAAAGCTACCTTTTCTTTCTATGGTTGCATCATTTTCATGCCATAAGTAACCTTTCTTCTCATCATCATACTGTCTATCCATTTTTTACTCCTATTAATTTATATTCAAACCCTTTGCCATTTAATTGTTTTCTTTTCTCTATAACCTCACCAAATTTAGCTAGTTTATATTTTACCCTTGCAGGCTCTTTTCTAAGATTTCTTATGGCAGCCGAAATGGACGGCTCACCATAAAAAACATCTGACTTTTCTTTTATTACTTTTTGTAAATCCCAAAAAGTCCACCATTCTTCATTACGCATACATAAAAATACGCAATCATCTAATGTTAATTTAGGCATACATTTCTACCATAGTGTCATAAGATTGTTTTAATGAAACATCTTTAGATTCTATAGATAAATAGGCTCTTTCTATTTCACTAGAGTTTAATGTAAATAACTCTTTTCTTTTTTCATCATTAAGTAAAGCCATTTGCACTCTTATAGATTGAATATAATCTACAGGTGTAGTATCCATAGAAATTTCATCATCATCTATTCTTTTTAATAAAAAACCTTTTACTTTATTTGGTTCAGTTTTTTTTACTATTTTTTTAGGTGCAGATGGTTTGCTATTTATTGCATTATCTACTTCAAATGCACTTGCATATTCACCACCACCAAGACCACATGAAGCCAAGGCACGACCTATGGCACTTGTACAACAGTTTTCTAGGGCAGATGTTTTGTTAATATAACCCTCTGCTCTAAATTCTTCTGCAAAGTCTTTACCAATTGTGTACCAACCAGTTTCTTCTGCATTACAAATCTCTATCTGTGCTTCTACCACAACCCTTTCTAGGTCATGATGTATTATATTGGTAATTACACCTACCTTTGAACCTAAATGCTTTCTAAGGACTTGTAAGCGTTTGTCTACTGTAGTGTAAAACTTACCCTTTATCTGTACTTTATCTTCATTTGATAGGTTTGCTATTTCATTTATTGCGTCAATTAATTTATCACTCATTCTATTCTCCATAGTTTTTTTGCAGCATCTTGATCTACTGGATTTGACCATCGCCAATCGTCAAAGTCAGGGTAGAACAAACTTGCTACTTGGTTTATATCATCTGAATAAGAAAGAACATTCATCATAGATAATGCAGCCTTTCTCAGTTCAATGACTCTTTTTCTTACATCTGTAATTTCTATAGATACAACTTCGGCTTTCGTCTTGGTCACATGTATAAAATCAGCATAAGGTATGCTTTCTTCTGCAAAGGCATAGAGACTTAACTGACGACAGATGGTTGATGGCACTTTAGACATAAGGCGACCAGTGGTCTTTATATCTCTAGTAATACCATCATATTGAAGATCAATATACCCAATGACTGGCACAGGTATATCTTCAAATTCTACTTCAATTCTTTTTTGGCATTCTTGGGGTTTACCAAGTTTTGCATAAAACGGTATAGCAACTTCTAAATATCTTTGTAAATTATTTCTTTCTTTATCTACAGCATCTATGTCGTAGTCATGAGTTGCATTGTGATATTCATACAAAGAATCATAATCATATTCAGAGTTTGTAATTGATCTGTGTAATTTCTTTTCTATAGATAAATCATTTTCAAAAGATTTGCATATAGCATCATCTATAACAGTACCACGCCACATGGCAGGATTTGGTATACCTCTATGACCACTAACCTTGAGAATCCAAGATGCAGGATTAGTTATAAATTGATTTATGGCACTAGCAGATAAGTGTTCTATACCATGTACTTTAAATGGGTTGTTATTTTTCATAATCCGTAAGCCTGTTTAGATACATAACCTTGATTGTTTCTAGTTACAATTTTTGTATCTATACCTGTTTGGTTTTCTAGTTTGCCAATAACTTTAGCTATCTCAAATTTAATAGTTTTAATAAGCAGTTCAGACTCTAAATCGCTTATTACAAATCCCTCTGCATCTTTAAGAACTTGTCTTGCTACGCTATCCATAATGTTTAAACCACCAAAACATTTTTTGTATACTTGATCTTCTAAGTCAACAATAGATGACAAGATCAACAGTTTTGCTAGATGGTTAATATTTTTTATTTCTTGGTTTTGATATTTCATTTTATTACCTTTAATTTATTACCTTTTGGGGTAGTGTTTATTTAATATAGTCAGTATAATTCATTTATGGAATAATTAGAACCTTTTTATGAAATTAAAAAAATACTTAGAAAAAGAAAAACATACACAAATGTCTTTTATAGATCAGATAGAAATGGCTAAGGGTGTAAAAATACCACAAGGCACATTTGCAAAATGGATAACTGGCTCTCGCATACCTAGAAAAAAAGAAATGCTAATACTGTTAGATATAACAGAAGGCAATGTACAGCCAAATGATTTTTATATTGACTAATGAAAAAAGGCTTCACTTGTGGCGCTTTTGATTTATTGCATGCAGGACACATAGTTATGCTTATGGAAGCAAAAGAAAATTGTGATTATCTTATTGTAGGATTGCAAACAGATCCATCTTTAGATAGAAAAGAAAAAAACAAACCAGTACAGTCTATTTATGAAAGATACACACAATTAAATGCCATAAAATATATAGATGAAATATTGCCATACGATACTGAAAAAAGTTTATTGGATTTATTAGAAGCCACTGAAATAGATATAAGGTTTGTAGGCGATGATTATGCTGATAAAAAATTTACAGGTCATGGTTTGCATGAAACTTATTACACTAGTAGAAAACATAGTTTCTCTACAACAACTCTAAGGGAAAGGATAAAAAATGTTAGAAATTAAAAATCAAAAAATAAAAAATATAAAAAAACACGAAAACAACCCAAGAAAACATACTGACAAGCAAATAAACCAAATAAGCAAATCTATACAAGAATTTGGTTTTACAAATCCAATTTTAATAGACGAAAACAAAACAATTATTGCAGGTCATGGTAGATATATGGCAGCCAAAAAATTAAGTTTAGAAGAAATACCAACAATAACTTTAAAAAATTTAACTGATGAACAGATAAAGGCTTTAATGATTGCTGATAACAAATTAGGCATGAACAGTACATGGGATGAAGATTTGTTATGGAAACAAATAGAAGAACTTAATAACGGTACCTTTGATATAGAGTTACTAGGTTTTGATAAAGAACAAATAATACCTTTTGTACAAGACGAAGCACTAATTAATGATGTTTTGGCAGAGTGGGAAGGCATGCCTGAATTTGTATCTGAAGATAAAACCGCATATAGAAGTGTAATCGTGCATTTTGAAAATGAAGATGATGTTGTGGCATTTCAAATGAAACTTGAACAAAGTTTTAGTGAGAAAGCAAAATATATTTGGTACCCACATAAAGAAAATATGGATACAGAAAGCAAAAGATATGAGTAATCCTTATTATCCACTTTTTATACCATCTAAAGGCAGAGCAGATACTAGATATACAGCAAAATATTTAGACTATATGAAAGTGCCATATAGATTGGTAATAGAGCCACAAGAATATAAAGAATATTTATCAGAAGTAGGTGATAAGAAAAAATTGTTGGTTCTTGATATGTCATATAAAGAAAAGTACGAGTTATGTGACGATCTAGGTTTAAGCAAGTCAACTGGACCAGGACCAGCAAGAAATTTTGCATGGGATGTTTCTATAGCAGAGGGTTATAAATATCATTGGGTAATGGATGACAATATAAGAAGTTTTAGACGCTTAAATTACAATGAAAAAGTAAAGGTAACAAACGGCAGCATCTTTGCTGCAATGGAAGAATTTGCACAACGCTATACAAATCTTGGTATGTGTGGACCTAATTACACTTTTTTTGCACCTGCAACACAGAAACGACCACCTTTTGTTATGAATACAAGAATATACTCATGCAATTTAATAAAGAACGACATACCTTTTAGGTGGAGAGGTAGATATAACGAAGATACAATTTTATCTTTAGATATTTTAACGGCAGGAATGTGTACAGTGCAATTTAATGCATTCTTGCAAGAAAAAATTACTACACAAGTAGTAAGAGGTGGCAACTCTGCCGAGTTTTACGACAATGAAGGTACTTTAGCAAAATCTAAAATGCAGGTTAAGGTTTACCCTGACTATTCAAGAATTGTAAAAAAATACGGCAGAATACATCATTATGTAGATTACAACCCATTTAAAAAAAACAGGCTTATTAGAAAAGAAGATGTTGTAATACCAAAAAAATCACTGCATGAAATGAAATTAAAAATTTCTAAATCTAGCTAATATTAAAATTATCTATGTATGCAGTTTCCCAATCATCATCAACATTATGGTATTTAACAAAACACCTTTGATCTGTATCGTATTTAAACTTTGCTTCGCCTATTTTTCCATATAGGTCTTGTTCTCGTATTTTTCTTGTTATTACATTGGTTGAATTGTCGTCAAAGTCTCTATGTACTGTGAGAACTGCATCTGCTTGATTATGCCAATGTGCAGCACCACTGATGTCATATGCCGTAGGTGGTAAATAACTGCCATCATTTGTTTTAGGTAGTTTTGTAGGGTGTGCTATAACCCAACATACAACCTCATAAATTCTAGTAAACCTTTTACACAAAGAAATAAAATCACGAATATGCTCATCTTCTCTTTGATTGCCTTGTCTTACTGCTGAAACTTCGTTAAAAGGGTCAATAACCAAACCATTAATACCATGTTTATATATTGCAGATTTAGCAATAGAAAGTATTAAATCAATAGAGGGTATTGCATCTTTAGTTTCTATAAAGTAAAAATGCTTGTGTATAAAATCTAAGGCTTTGTTTAACTCTGCTTTGGTCATTCTATTCTTTAGACCTTCATCAAAAGGTTTTTTAAGATACATTTGCACCAATCTTCTTATATGCATTGACGTACTATGTTCAGGTGAAAACATTGCAAAAGACCAACCATGTGTTTCTGCAAGTTTTAATAATATTTGATCTGTAAATACAGACTTACCATGATTTGGTATTCCTGTAATAACATGAAAAGTACCTGTCATAACTTTGTATATATCGTCTAAGCCATCCATACCTATCTCTGTAGGTCTTTCGTAATTACCCTCATATAAATCATTAAGTTGTTTTGTGTAGTCGTTAGCTGTGTATAAGCCTTCAATTGGATAAGGTGTGGCATTTTCTATAACTTCTCTTAGTTTCATAGCCCCATGTTTTATTAATACATCATTAGCATCTTTGCAATTGTCGGGTGGTGTAACAAACCAACATATATCTTTACCAAATCTATGTAGCAATTCCTTATGTAAGGCTCTGCCACTGCTGTCATTATCAGTAAATAAAATAATCTTGGTAGCAACTAAGTTGCAATTTTCTAATGCTTTAAATCTAGCATCTTGCTTGTCAAACTTTGCTTCTTTTGGTGCGCCATTTGGTAAAGTAGTCGCATTGTCAAAACCACATTCACCTAATGCTAAAACATCAAACTCACCCTCAGTAAAAATTATTGTTTTCTCGTTACAAATTTTGTCGTAGTTATAAAGAATGGATTTTGCATTAGCAGATTGCCTAAATTGTTTATCTCTTGTTCTGTATTTTAGATTTGTTAGTTGTCCGTTTTCATCAAAATATTGAAAAACACACCATTCGTTTTCTTGCACTACATTAAATCTTTCGCATGTAGATTTACTAATACCTCTTTCTTTCATGTAGTCATAAAAGCTATCTGATGGTTTCTTGGCTACTGTAGGTGGCTTTGGTTGAATATAATTAGGTTTCTTATAAGGTTGATATAAAGAACCAGTACTGCTACCACCAGTCCATTCACAATGGTGGCACTTCCATAGAACAGTTCCATTGTCTATGGTTACAGATAAAGGATTATCCCTTGGATTATGTGGTGGTTGACATTGTGGACATTTGGTTTTTTGATTTCCGTCTTGTTGGTGTTTTAAATTTATATTATTTTCAATTAATGTTTTATCTATGGTCATATTATTATCCTGCTAAATTATTAAGGGTACTATTCTTAATGGTTTTTTCTAAAAAGTCTAAATATCGTTGTTGGTTTAACCATGTAGTTGCATGAGGTATAAATCTCTCCTCTGTGGTTAAGTTTTCTTGTGCAAATACTTTGGTTGCATAAATAATCTTTGAATAATGTTTTTCATCATATTTTGCAAAAGATACACTAGCTTGATACTTTCCAACCTTTCTTGGATAGTGTTTCCAAAACAACTCAAATTCGTGTATATATTCTTTAGTATCTTCTTTAGTATTGGTGGTAACTGGTGACCCCTGCCCCTTATCTTTCATTACACTAGGGGTATGGTCATCAACAACCATAGGGTTATTATCTAGGGTTAAATGGTAACGATTAGAAGTATGACCACCATTCTCTAATTTTCTATGTTCTACCTTAAGATAGCCTAGCTGTTCAAATTCTTTTATTGCATTTTGTATTGTTTTAGTTGTATTTAAACCAATAAGTTTTGCAATATGTTTATAAGATGGATAACAAGTACCCTTTTCGTCTGCATAGTTACCTAAGATAACTAATATTAATTTCTTGGTTGGCGATAAGCCATTAACTTTAAGTGCTTTGTTTAAGCATTCTATTGACATATATAACTCCTGTTAAAATAATGTTGTTTGTAACGGCACAACGCCTTGCTCTGCACCGTTTTCTTTATAAAACCATTCTATAATTTCTTCTTGTGTAAAATCTTTATCTGTATATACAAACTCTGATCTATAACCAGTTTTTGTTAATGGTATTGGCGTGTCATTTTCTACATGAAACTCAATATGATCCATACGACTATCTAAAGTTGTAAAATACTTAGGAGTATAAACAACCGATACTTCTAATGACATAAATGTAAAAGTAAATTCTACATCTCTGTTATATTTCATAAAGACAATTTATCTTGATCTACAAGATCACGAAGTTCGTCAGTTTTAAAATTCATATATTCTTCAAAGATCGGTATTAAATTATCTTTATCACTAAATGGACTTAATGCTATAGATGTTTTTAATTCTGATCTTATTGCAAGGAATTCCCAAACAAGCCGTTCATCAATATTGGCTTCAATATCTTCTAATATTTCTTTTGTTAAATGCATTATATTTTCCTATAAAAAAGGGGGCATATAACCCCCTGTTAATTAATTTAATGGTATGAACTTCATAAAGGGTTCTTCTCTATGACCTTCAGGCAACCACTCTAACTTTTCTGCAACTTGTTCTATAGTTAACATACAGTCAGTAGTACCACCATCATCTGTTTCGTTAGCGAGTATTGATCTACCACAATAGTTTTCTGCACCCAGTTTAAAGTACATGTTGTCTTTAAGTAGACCTTCATCATCTACATACATAATGACACCACCACCAAGAGGAACTATATCAAAACAACTACATTGCATTGCTTTGTAATAATCATCTAAATTAGATTCACCAATATCTATGTAAGATAGGCTTTGATCGTAAGGGTCAATTAGTATTACTTGGATTTTATTTTCTTCTTTCATTTTACCTGCTCTGTGAGCGTTTAGTTAATATAGGTTACATAGTATATTGTCCATACAATAAGTAAACCTTTTTTGGAATAATATATGTATTAATTATGTAATACCCTTTGCATATAATCTTTTTTGGAATATTATGTGTGTAATTAATGGTAAATAATGAACAGTAAAACTAAAACATCTAAACTTACAGACACTTTAAAACTTAAAATAAGAAATGAGTTTGTTCAAGGTATTGATGAAAACTCAGAAAGAGTCTTGTTTACTTTAGATGAATTAATTAAAAAATATAAAGTTGCACAAAGCACGATATATAGAATTGCAAGAACAGAACAATGGAAAGTGCAACGCGATCAATTCCAACAAGAGTACACAGAAAAACTTGATAGAGATAGAATCAAAGCAAGAGCAAAAGAGTCAATTAAATTTGATGATAATTCAATTAATCTTGCAAAAGCCTTATACAGCACAGTAGGTCAAGTAATACAAAATAATAATTTAGCAATACAACAAGGCAAAAAAGGATTGCCACCATCACAAATTAATTCACTTGCTAATGCAGCAGTTACTGCACAACGCTTAGCAAAACTTGCTCTTGGAGAAGCTACACATAATATAGATGCCACAGTCAACGAAAACACAGACGCATTCAGAAGAGCTATGGAACTGCTTGACACAGTTGAAGAACAACGCAGAAGCCAAGGCGATAGAACTACGCACTAATTGGCTAGAAACGGCTAGGGATAAACAGTTACAACCTGCGTATAAACATTACATATGGCTTATATTAGCAGGTCGTGGTTGGGGTAAGACTAGAACTGGTGCACAAGACATTGCTTTATATGCGCTAAGAAATCCAAATACCATATCGGCAGTCGTTGCACCAACTTCAGGTGATCTCAGGAGAGTATGTTTTGGTGGTCCAAGTGGTTTAGTCTCTATAATACCTAAAGAGTGTCTTTCAGTTACAAAAGACATGAAAGGGTACTCATCAAGTATAAGTGAAATACGCTTACATAACGGCTCAAAGATTGTAGGTTATGCAGCATCTGAGCCTGAGCGATTAAGAGGTCCACAGTTTCATAGGGCATGGTGTGATGAGGTTGCAGCATGGCGATACCCAGAAGCCTTTGATCAACTTATGTTTGGTTTAAGACTAGGCAAAAATCCACAGTGCCTTATCACTACCACGCCAAAGCCTACAAAAATTATAAGAGACTTAGTTGCAAGGGAAGATGTGGCAGTTACCACTGGTAATACTTTTGAAAATGAAGATAACCTAGCTGAAAGCGCACTTGCTATGCTTAGAGATAAATATGAAGGTACTACACTAGGTAGACAAGAATTATATGCTGAAATAATAGAAAATTTAGAAGGTGCTTTATGGACTAGTGCACTAATAGATGAAGCTAGACTACATGAAGATACGGAAAAAGAATTAAAACAAATTATTGTAGCAATTGACCCTGCCGTAACTAGCAATGAAGATTCAGACGAAACAGGAATTGTGGTAGTTGGCAAAGACCTTAATAATGAGTATTATGTACTTGAAGATGTTTCAGGCAAATATTCACCTGACGCATGGGCAAAAAAAGCCATTAATTGTTATTATGACTGGAGCGCTGATCGTATAGTTGCAGAAACAAACAATGGTGGAGATTTGGTGGAGAGACTATTAAGAGGAATGGATTTAAACATTCCTTATAGGTCTGTAAGAGCAACAAGAGGCAAGCTAATAAGAGCAGAGCCAATTGCAGCACTTTACGAGCAAAGGCGTGTTCATCACATTGGATATTTTCCTGAATTAGAATCACAAATGTGTAGCTATTTAGGAGAAACAAAACCAAGCCCTGACAGATTAGATGCTTTAGTTTGGGGTATAACCGAATTAAGTAGATCAAAGGGTGACGTAAATTGGAGAATAAGCTAATGGCAGAACAAACATTTCTACAAAGATTGTTTAACAGCAAACCTGTTGAGCAAAAAAATTCAAACATGATGGGTTACTTTGGTGTTGGCACTGAAGAAGCAAAGACCTATAAATACCAAGACTTAGCAAAAGAAGGCTATCTTAAAAACGCGATTGTTTATAGATGCGTGAATGAGATAAGCAAAGGTGCAAGTGCTGTGCCTTTTATGCTTAAGGCAGGTGATCAAATCATAGAAGAACATCCCTTGATTGATCTTCTTATGCGACCTAACCCACTGCAATCCTACAGTGAGTTCTTTAACAGTCTGTTTGGATATGTGTTGTTAAGTGGTAACGCTTACATTCTTAAGACTGGTAGCGACATGGGCGCACCAAAAGAACTGCATCAATTAAGACCTGATCGCATAAACATAAAAGGCAGTGGTAAGCCTATACCTGAAAAATATGAATACATGGTGAATGGTAGAGTTGCTCACACATATCTTATAGATCAAGAAAACGGCTTTAGCGAACTAAAACACGTCAAGCTATGGCATCCGCTAGATGATTACTATGGTCTAAGTCCGTTAAGTGCAGCAGCAGTTGAGGTAGATCAATTTAACATGGCTAGCAAGCACAATGTCAATCTTTTACAAAATGGTGCAAGACCAAGTGGTGCAGTTGTTTTCAAACCACAAGATGATGCAGGCTTTGCAGTCAATTTAACAGAATCACAGAGACAACAATTACTCACAGACTTAAATAACAGATTTAGTGGTGCAGGTAATGCAGGCAGACCTATGTTATTAGAGGGAGACTTTGATTGGAAAGAAATGGGTCTGAGTCCTAAAGACATGGATTTTGCAACCTTAAAACACATGAGTGCAACAGACATTGCTCTATGCTTTGGTGTACCTAGCCAGTTAGTAGGTGTTCCTGACAGTCAAACCTATTCTAATGTTGCAGAAGCAAGACTTGCTCTGTATGAAGAAACAATTATTCCACACTTAAGAAAGATCGCATCAGACCTTAACGAGTGGTTAGTTCCATTGTTTGATGATCGTCTCACATTAGAGTTTGACATTGATGCTATTCCTGCATTGTCAGAGAGAGTTAAAAGAGTATACGAAAATGTTACCTCTGCTGTAAGAGAAGGAATCATGACTAGGAATGAAGCAAGAGAACAGCTTGGATTAGAGCCGTTAGATGGAGCAGATGATCTATATATATCAGCTAACTTATTTCCTCTTGGTGATGAAGGCGTGGAAAAACCTGCAAATCCAGTTAATGAAAATGATTTAGAAGATTATGATGACGAAGAAACTGATAAAGAAATATTAGAACTCTTAGAAGAAGAAAAAGCATTATCAGATATAAATACAGTTCCTAACAATTCTATGGCAGAAGAAGCAGCAAGAGGTCTGCAATGGCGAAAAAAGTATAAAAGAGGTGGTACTGCTGTTGGTGTAGCAAGAGCAAACCAACTCATGAATAAGGAAAGGCTATCTATTTCTACAGTCAAAAGAATGTACAGTTTTTTTTCTAGGCATGAAGTAGATAAACAAGCAGAAGGTTTTAGTCAAGGCGAAAAAGGCTACCCTAGTGCTGGTAGAATTGCATGGGCTTTATGGGGTGGTGATGCAGGTTTCTCTTGGTCAAAAAAAGTAAGAAATCAAATAGAACGAGAAGAATCTAAAGAGTACGAACTTGAGGAACATATTGGTTTTGTTGAAGATGAAAAAGCACTTAGCGAAACAGTTAGAAATGGCTTAAAAGAAAAAGTTAAAGAGCATAATGAAAAATATGGCGATAGCAAAACTAAGAAAGTTACACTGGGTATGCTTACGCAAGTATTTCGTAGAGGTGTAGGTGCTTATAATACTAATCCATCAAGCGTAAGACCAAGTGTACGCAGACAAGGTGGTGCTGATCGTTGGGCATATGCTAGGGTTAATTCTTTTTTAAGAGCATTATCAAGCGGCAAATTTAAAGGTGGTAAACACGATACTGACCTTTTTCCTGATGGACACCCACTAAAATCTAAAGGACCTACAGATAGTCAAGGCAGACCGAAAAAGTGAGAACAGCCACTAAAAGAATAAATACTTTTAGACAGGGCAGAATTAATACACGCTTAGAGTCAAGAAAACAATTAGTTCTTAGAAATAATTTAGAAAAAAGATTTTATAGAAACTTAAATACATTATTTAGAAAGTTTTTAAATACACATTTACATCTATACAGTCAGTATGGAATATATGAAATACAAATTGCACAACAATCTCTTAATGAGGATTTTTTTCCACTAATGCTTGCGCATTACAAAAGAGTTTTTAAGGCGATATACAGAAGTAATGAAGAAAAGTACGAATATTTAAGAAAAGCTGATGAGGCATTTGTATTTGGTAGAAGTACAGATTTTGAGTTAGTTGTTAATCAATACTTTGCCAATAGGCAATTAATCTTAGCAGGCATTACAGAGCGCATGGCTACAAGAATAAGCAACTTAATAGAACAAGGCAGAGCAGATAATTTAACTTTGCCACAAATAGCTAAATTAGTATCAAGTAAATTTTTACCAGTAAGCAGAAGCCGTGCTGCACTTATAGCAAGAACAGAAACACATAATGCCGCATCTTTTGCAAACCATTCTTACCACGCAACAGTTGAGAAAGACTTGGGGATAAAAATGTTAAAAAAATGGGTAGCTACCAACGATGCTAGAACAAGATCAGCACATTCTGCAGCCAGTGGACAAACTGTGGATATGTCAGAAGATTTTATTGTTGGTGGAGTTCCTATGAGTTTTGCAGGCGATAGCAGAGGTGGTGCAAAAAATGTTATTAATTGTAGATGCGTAATAGTTTACGCAGATGAAAGAGACCTTTAATCAATAATATATTCTTGTGTTGAGTTGTGATCTATATATGTAATACGACCACTGTATGGTACCCAACCAATATGGTGATTTAAAGCATCTCGCATTAACCAACCACGCATTCTTTCTGTAGACTTAGACTTACATGGTACTTTGTCAAAAGAACTTGGTGCTTCGTTAATGTATCTTTCTAGGGCTTCTGTAAATTTCATAATGCTACCCCTTACCAAGTTTGATTAAAAAAGTTAGTAGGCAAATTTTCTGCTATTAAGTCTGCTACAACTTGCCACTCCTTTTGCGATAATGTATCGCTATCTATGTTAAATCTTTGACATACATCTGCAACATCGTAGTACCATTTAAAGCACTCTGCATCTGCATAAAGACAGTGTTCTTTAACTACAGCCAAAAGGGTTTCTTGATTTAAACCTGCAATGGTTTTTGAGTTGGTTGGGTTATTTAAGTTTTTCATTTTATCCTTTGTTTAATTAATATGAGTACATCATACTAGGTTAATTAATAGATGTAAACCCTTTTTGGAATATTATTTAGTGTGTATTTAATATTTTTGCATAAACAAAGTTCCTAATTGTCACCAATTCATCTTCGTTTATATCTTTAATGCTTCTAACTATATAAATTGATTTACCATGCCAATACCAACCAGTTTCTTGATCTTCATAAATATCATCTGTAGTAATAGTTTGGTTTAGAAACTTGCTTAATATAAGGCGATCAGAAACATTATCATCAGCATTTTCTTCTAAAATATAATAATCACTAGGGCAATAAGCATAATGCTCTGAGTTAGTATCACCAGTCATTTGTTCTATTGTTATCCATTTCATTTTTCTTGACCTGTATTTGTTTTAAGAATTTTATCTAACGCTGTCATTAAAGGCGTATCTTCAGATAGCATATTATGGTTACCATCTTCTATTTCTTTGTTGGCTTTTTCAAATATGCACATCTGTAATGCTATTACTTCTTGGTTGGTTAAATTAATATTCATAAAATTATATTGTGTAATTACCTTGCTCGGTCGTGTAGTTTACTGTTACGCCATGTCTAAAATTAAACTCACCTTTAATTATTTTATTCATTTCCATCCAACCGCCACCATCTGTACCATCTAAGTACATTTTTTTGACTAATTGATAATGAGTATGTCCATATTTTTCGGCAATGTCTAAACACTCTTTAGAGCGTTTGTAGTCGTGAGTTCTCATACCATCGGCAAATCTTGGGTAAAAATCACAACCTTTGCCTAATATAAATTCACCATCTACCTCTGTACCACCATACATAAAATAACTTATTAAAAATGTACCTTGAGTGTATTTGCGCATACCAAAACTGTTAAATTCGGTTTCTACTTTTTTATTTATTAATTCTTTATTCATTTTATTTTCCTTTAAAAAAAAGGTAGCTGTTAAGCTACCTTTTGAGAGTTATGTTCTATTACTCTGATGATGTCTTTAGAATCAAAAACAGTAAAGAGTTTTCTTACCATTTCTTTTTCGCCAGTCTCTTTGTTTTCTTGTTCTTTATAGAAGCAAAGAGTTGTACCAAGACCTTTAAGACCTTTAAGCATATCGCCTGTTACTTCAAAGTGTTTCATGGCTTGCTTAAAAGTGCAAAGTGAATCATCTTCTGTGTAACCTGCTTCTGCAAGTATGTCTAAGTTTCCACCTGAGTAGTAGTTGTTGGTTATTAAGTTTTTCATTTTATCTCCGTTTAATTAATATAAGAGTCATATTAAAGTGATTTGGACAAATGTAAACCCTTTTTGGAATATTATTTATATTTATTTATTTAATCTATATCTTGTGCTTATCCAACCCTTTATGTACTATATGTGGATATGCCTATTCCAAAACCTAATAGTTCTGAAAACAGGCAAGACTTTTTAAAAAGATGTATGGGAGATGACACTATGACGAGTGAATATACCGATTCCGACCAACGCCTAGCTGTCTGTACTAATCAGTACGATTCTAATAAAGAAGATTCTATAGAGAATGATGAAAAGCACATAAGAGCAGTAGAAGAAACTGATGATTCTTATATCATTGAGTTTGGCAAATCTAAGCCTAACTCAGAAGAAACTGTTGATGAGATGAACTCTGAGAAAGAAGTAGAGAAAGAATCTATTGAAATTAAATCAAGCATTAAAGCTTATCATGACGAAGATGAAGATAAAAACTATGGCACATTTGAAGGCTATGGTTCTGTCTTTGGTAATAAAGACTTAGGTAATGATGTTATTGAAGCAGGTGCATTCGCCAAATCATTAAAGAAAAGAAAACCACAGAATGTAAAACTCTTATATCAACACAAGTCAGATATGCCTATCGGTGTTTTTGATGAGATTAGAGAAGATGAACACGGTCTTGTGGTCAAAGGTAGGCTGGCTCTTAAAACACAAGCAGGAGCAGAAGCCTACGAATTATTAAAAATGGGTGCATTAGATGGTCTATCAATAGGCTTTAGAGTAAACCCAAAAGAAGTTTCATATGATAAGCGTGGTAATAAACGCATTATCAAAGAAGTAGATTTAATGGAAGTGTCCCTAGTAACTTTCCCGATGAATCCGCAGGCAACTGTCAGATCGGTAAAAGGTGAACAGTACTCCATTAGGGAATGGGAGAATGGACTGCGTGATGCATTCAACTTATCTCGTTCAGAAGCAAAAGTTGCTGCAAAGGCAGTAACTAAGTGTTTTGATCAACGAGAGGTTGATGAAAGTGCAGAACTGGTAGATGCCATAAAAGAACTAACTTTAACCTTAAAAACTTAATAGGAGTAAATTATGTCGGAAGATATAAAGAACGCTATTCAAGACTTAGGTCAAACTTTCAACGAATTTAAGAAAGTTAATGACGAAAGACTTGAACAAATTGAGAAAGGCGAGAGTTCAGCATATAACGAAGAAAAACTTTCTAAAATAGAAGCCAAATTGGATTCTTACGAGGAAATGAATCAGAAGTTAACAATTGCTGAGCAAAACGCTGAACAAATCAAGGAGCAAGTTTCCAAGATTGAGACTATGGTCACTAGACCTGACTCAGGCTTTGAATCTAAGCAAGTTGATGAGTATCTCAATGCTTTTGATAGATATTGCAGGAAAGGACTTGATGGTCTGCAACCTGATGAAAAGAAAGCATTAACTGTCAGCAATGACTCAACAGGCGGATATTTAGCACCACCTGAGTATGTGAGAGAATTGTTAAAAACAATTACTGAAATCTCACCTATCAGAAGTATTGCTAGAGTTCGTTCCACAGGTGCTAGAAGCATCCAAATCCCAAAAAGAGATGGACAATTCGCAGCACAGTGGGTTTCTGAAAGTGGTACTAGAAGTGAAACTACTGGATATACAGTCGGTTTAGAAGAACTACCTGCACACGAAATGTATGCATTGGTAGATATCTCTGAGCAAGACTTAGAAGATACAGTGTTTGACTTGGAAGCAGAAATGCAATCAGAGTTTGCAGAGCAATTTGCAAAAGCTGAAGGAACTGCATTTGTTTCAGGTAACGCAGTAGGCAAGCCACAAGGATTTATGGACGCAACTATTACTGAAGTAAATTCAGGAAGTGCTGCTGCTGTAACAGGTGATGGACTCATTTCATTGGTACACAACATTAAGTCTGACTACACAAGAAATGGTACTTTTGTTTTCAATAGAGCTACTTTAGCCTCTATCAGAAAGCTGAAAGATACTGCTGGTCAGTATGTGTTCCAACCTGGGATGATGCTCGGTGGCAATATGGTTAACACCATACTTGGACACCCATATGTTGAAGCTACTGATATGCCAAGTGAAGGTTCTAATACCTATCCAGTTGCATTCGGTGATTTCAGAAGGGCTTATATGATCGTTGATAGAGTAAATCTAGCTGTATTACGCGACCCATTCACACAAGCTACAACTGGTAATGTAAGATACATTGCTAGAAAGCGTGTTGGTGGTCAAGTAATTCAGTCAGAAGCTATCAATAAACTTAAATGTTCAGCTTAAGGAGTAAACTATGCAAGATTTAACACATAATATTGTCGTAAGTAACTCAATTATCAATGCCGTTAAAACTGCTGGTGCTAATGGCACAGGAGTTGACTTAAAAGGCTTTGAAGAAGCTACAGCCATAGTAGATGTTGGTGCAGAAGGAGATACTCTTTCAGGCTCAGTCTACTTTGAAATATCATTAGAGCATTCTGATGACGATTCAACTTACACTGATTGTGTACAGGCTGATATCATCAACGGAACTATTGCTGCAGGTGGTATTTGGTTGAAACTGGACGGAACCACAGATGGTGACCCAGGCACAACTGGTGGCAATTGGCAGATTGGGTATGTAGGTGGCAAACGCTATTTGAGATTGGTACTAGCTAAAACTGGAACTCACTCAACTGGTACACCTATCGCAGGCGTTATTGTAAAGAGCAGACCTCGTAATGCTCCTACAACTAATGTTGTACACAACGCTTAATTGAGCAAACTTTGGGGGGATTAATTCCCCCCATCTTTACAGGTAGAAACTATGTCAAGAACATTTAAAGTAATCGTTCCAAAACCAGCTTCAAGCAATGAGAAAGGAACTGAGGTTAGGCTTTACAAAGCTAACGAAATCATACATTCAGAAGGTCAATGGCAGGATGATGTCATGGAAGCATTTATTGCTAATGGTTGGGCAATGGAAGTTAAGGTTGATTCAGCAGAACAAACCATACAGGTAGAAGCGGAAGTTAAAGAAGTCAAACGAGCTAGAAACGATAAAGGTCAATTACAAGCAGACGACCCTAGCACTCCTGATGTGAATGAAGCATGGGAAGGTGGTAAAGCACCTAAAAAAACAACTGCAAAGAAAAAAACTACCAAGAAAACAACAAAGAAAGCATCTAGCTAAATTCTTTGTTATAGTTAAACGAGCAGATGCTTACAGAATGGTAGATACCATGCAATTTATAGGAAGTTTTAATGAGTGCAGGTTATCATCATTTCATCATAGAGCAGGGCGCAACATTTGGTCAGACCCTAACTCTTAAAGATTCATCAGATGCAGTTATAAATTTAACTGGTTTTTCAGGCGCAATGCAGTTAAGAGAAAATCCTGATGCATCATCCGCAGTATTAGAAATAACAACAGCCAACACTCGCATGACTATGGGCGGTATTGCAGGAACTATCACGCTAGAAGTCAGCGCTACAGACACAGCAGCTTTGACTGCATCAGACGGTGTGTTTGATTTAGAGATCACCAGTGGAGCAGGTGTTGTATCAAGGCTTATAGAGGGTACTTACAGCATACGCAGGAACATAACTAGATGAGTGCCGTAGATTCCATAACAATAACCAATACAGATCAAACCAATCAGATTGAGGTTACCTCTACTGACGGAATTACTGTTACCACTGTAGGCACACAGGGTCTAGCAGGACCAAGTGCAATTATGAGTCGTGGTTTAGATCAAACCACAGCAACATCAAGCAACAACGGTGCATTGCTCGTATACGATCATGGTAATGAGAAATGGACTGCTTCAAATACAACTGCAGCACAATCTCTAACACAGTTAATCTATAACTTGCAGTTAGGAGGTAGTGGCTCTACTGTTACAACCATCCTTGACGAAGATAACATGGCTTCTAATAGTGCAACTGCTTTAGCTACACAGCAAAGCATCAAAGCCTATGTAGACAGTGAATTAACAGCAGCAGACTTAGATTTAACAGACGGAGATGGTAATAACCTTTCTATTGACCTTGATTCACAGGTTTTAGGTCTTATTGGTGGAGATGGTATTGATTCTACTATCAGCAGTACAAACTTTACTTTTGATTTAGACTCAACAGTTGCTAGATTAACTTCAGCACAAACATTAACAAACAAAACTTTAACAAGTCCAGTTCTTAACGGCACACTTTCAGGAACAGCTTTTCTTGATGAGGATAACTTTAGTTCTAATAGTGCCGTAGCAGTAGCATCACAACAATCTATTAAAGCTTATGTAGATGCTGCAATCACAGCTGAAGATTTAGACATCACAGACGGAACTGAGATAGGTTCTATAGATTTAGACTCTGAAACCATGGGTATTCTCGGTGGCACAGGGCTTACTTCTAACCTAAGTGGTAATAACTTTACCCTTGCTATAGATAGTACCATAGCAACGCTTACAGGAACGCAGACACTAACAAATAAGACACTTACTGAACCAATTATTGCAACAATAAGCAATACAGGAACAATTACTCTGCCAACATCAACAGATACATTGGTTGGTCGTGCTACAACAGACACACTTACAAACAAAACATTAACCGCACCGAAACTTAACGGTTCTACACCTATTATTGCTACTGGAACAGAGGTTAATGTACTTGACGGAGACACCTCAGCATCAGCAGTAGTTATAGTAGACGAAGATCAAATCATTGTTAATGATAATGGAACAATGAAACAGGTTGCTGTTACTAGGTTAGATAACTATGTATCAGGAACAACAAAGACACTTACAAACAAAACATTAACAGCACCAGTAATTAATAGTGGTGTAATAAATACAGGATTATCAGGCACAGCTTTCTTAGACGAAGATGATATGTCATCTAACTCTGCTACAAAGGTTGCTTCACAGCAATCTATCAAAGCTTATGTTGATTCACAGGTAACAGCACAAGACTTAGATATAACTGATGGCACAACAACCATAGCCATTGATCTTGATTCAGAAACACTCTCTTTATTAGGTAGCACAGGTATAGATGCAACAGCTAGTGGCAATGGAGTTACATTTGCCATAGACAGTACAGTTGCAACATTGGCTGATGCTCAAACTTTTACAAATAAAACCATAGACCTTGATAACAACACTTTATCTAACATAGAAGTAGATAATTTTAAATCAGGGGTACTTGATACAGACCTAAACAGTGTTGCAGCTACAGATACTACTATTGCATCAGCCAAAGCTATTAAAACTTATGTTGATGCCAACATTACAGCACAAGACCTAGATATTACAGACGGTTCTACAACTATTGCGATAGACCTTGATTCTGAAACATTGTCTTTGCTTGGTGGTACAGGAGTTACAGCCACAGCTTCAGGCAATGGCGTAACCTTTGCAATAGGTCAATCAGTAGGCACAGGTGATGATGTTGTATTTAACCAAGTAACAAGTGATTTAGTTGGTAATTCAAGCACAGCAACAGCATTAGAGACAGCTAGAGCAATAGCACTATCAGGGGATGTTGTTGGTACTGCAAACTTTGATGGTACAGCAGGCATATCAATTTCCACAACGATACAAGCTAACAGCGTTGCATTAGGAACAGATACTACTGGTTCTTATGTTTCAAGCTTAGTTGCAGGAACAGGTATCACATTAGCAAACAATAGTGGTGAAACAGCTACACCTACCATATCAATTGGTCAAGCAGTTGGTACTACTGATGATGTTGAGTTCGGAACAGTTACAGCAAGTTTAACTGGCAATGCTTCAACGGCTACTGCTTTAGCAACTGGTCGTACAATCGCCCTAGCAGGTGATGTCGTGGCTTCAGGCGTTAGTTTTGATGGAACAGGTAACATAAGCCTAACCACAACAATTCAACCAAATAGCGTGGCTCTCGCAACAGACACTACTGGTAATTATGTATCAGGAATTAGTGGAACAGCTAATGAAATAGAAGTAACAGGTTCAGGCAGCGAAGATGCAACAGTAACAATTGGATTACCTGACAATGTAACGATATCAGGTAATTTGACTGTTAACGGAACAACCACCACAACAGATACTAATGAACTTCATGTTACAGACCCATTAATTAAATTAGCAAAAGACAATACAGCTAATTCATTGGATATAGGTTTTTACGGTCAATACAGAGCATCAGGTTCTACCAATCAGTTTACAGGCTTATTTAGAGATCAAAACGACAGTGGCAAATACAAACTCTTTGAATTATTAGAGGTAGAGCCAACAACCACAGTCAATACAAGTGGCACTGGTTATCAATCGGCTACTTTAGTAGCAAACTTTGAGGGTAATGTTGTCGGTAATTTGACAGGAACAATACAAACAGCAGCACAAGGCAATATCACGAGTCTCGGAACTCTAACTGCTCTACAAGTAGATAACATTAATATTAATGGCAATACCATATCCTCAACAGCAGGCACTGATTTAAACATCACGCCATTAGCAGGACAGCAAATAGTATTAGATGGTGCAATAGAAATAGATGCAGGCGTTGTAACTGGAGCAACTTCCATAACATCAACATCATTTGTTGGTGCATTAACAGGTAACGCATCAACTGCTACAACGCTTGAAACAGCAAGAACCATAGGTGGGGTATCATTCAATGGTTCAGCTAATATAGATTTAGCAGGTGTTAATACAACTGGAAACCAAGATACGACTGGAAATGCTGCTACTGCTACTGCTCTTGAAACTGCAAGAGATATAGCTTTAGCAGGAGATGTTGTAGGTTCAGCTTCTTTTGATGGCACAGGTAATATTTCTATTACTAGCACCATTCAAGCAAATAGCGTTGCTTTAGGCACTGACACAACAGGAGACTATGTAGAAAGCCTTGTAGCAGGAACTGGTGTAACTTTATCTAATAACAGTGGTGAAGGTTCTACACCAACAGTTGCTATAGGACAAGCTGTAGCAACTAGTGATGATGTAACCTTTAACACTGTAACGGCAGATATTATAGGTAATATTAATGGTGCTACAGAGTTTAGTGCACAAGCAGGTGAAGCACTTACAAAGGGTGATGCTGTTTACATATCAGGCATATCAGGTAATACACCTATCGTGTCAAAAGCAGATGCAGATGATTCTAATAAAATGCCTAGCTTTGGATTGGCTAAAGCAGATGCAAACCTCAACGCAAGTGTTGTAGTTATAACATTCGGCACTTTATCAGGGTTAGATACATCTAGCTTCAGCGCAGGTGATATTTTATTTATCAGCACAACCGCAGGTGGATTAACAGCTACAGCACCTACAGGTGAAACCTCTTTATTACAAAACATAGGTATAGTACAAAGATCACACGCAAGTGCAGGTTCTATTAAAGTAGGTGGTGCAGGAAGAACAAACGCAACGCCAAACCTTAATAATGGAAAAATATTCTTAGGTAATGGGTCTAATCAAGCAGTTTCAACAACACTTGATACAAGTGTAGTACCTGAAAACACAAACCTCTATTACACCGATACAAGAGTACAAGCTGTTTCTATTAACAATGTTGTAGAAGACACAAGTCCACAGCTAGGTGGCAATTTAGATGTCAATGGTAATGCTATAACAGGTAGCACTGTGCAAATAAATGGTGCAGGTGGCGAACTGATGATTTCTGCTACTGAAAATGGTCCAGTAGCTTTACGATATGACAACAATCTAAAATTAACCACCAAATCTGATGGTGTGGATATTACTGGAGAACTGCAATCTGATAGTTTGGATGTAGATGGTGATGCAGATATATCAGGCGACCTAAATGTAGTTGGTAGCACAACATCTAGTTCTTTTATAGGTGATGTTACAGGTAATGCTGATACAGCAACAACCTTAGAAACTGCAAGAACTATTGGTGGTACAAGCTTTGATGGTTCAGCTAATATTAATGTTGCTTTAGCTGACACTGCAACTGCTTTAGCAACTGCTCGTACTATCGGTGGGGTTTCATTTGATGGAACAGCCAACATTGATCTAGCAGGGGTAAACACTACAGGTAACCAAGATACAAGCGGTAATGCAGCCACAGCAACAACACTAGCTACAGCAAGAACAATTAATGGCGTAAGTTTTGACGGTAGTGCAAACATCACAACACTAACCGCAGGAACAGGAGTATCTGTTTCAGGAACAGCAGTTTCTATAGGACAATCAGTAGCTACATCAGCAAGTCCTACTTTTGCTAACATGACTTTAAATGGTACTGACTCTGTGAAAGTACCAAGCGGTACGACATCACAGCGTAACGGTAGTCCAGTCAACGGTATGTTTAGGTACAACAGTACCAATGCCGAATTTGAAGGCTATCAAGACGGTGCATGGGGAGCAATAGCAGGCGGTGGTGGGGCTTCTGCAATGGAGACTGACAACTTTACAGGTGATGGCAGTACAACAGACTTCACACTTAGTAGTTCAGTTGCAAGTGAAGATAACCTAATCGTATTTATTGAGGGTGTGTTCCAAAACAAAGCAACCTATGCAGCAAGTGGTACAACCATTGCTTTTGCAACCGCACCTGCTAACACAAGAAAGATTGTTGTATTTCATGTAAGAACTTCTATATCAGGCACAAGCATGGTGCAAGATTCATTCACAGGTAATGGGTCAACAACTGCTTATACATTAAGTGCTTTACCTAACAATGAGAACAACACATTCGTTTACATTGATGGTGTTTACCAACATAAAAATACATACAGCACTAGTGGAACAACACTAACATTTGATACTGCTCCTGCTAACTCAGCAGCGATTGAAGTAATGATGTTTGCACAGACAACCATTAATGTGCCTGCATCCAATAGTGTAACCACAAGCACGATAGCAGACGGCAATGTAACCACAGTTAAGATCAATGATGATGCTGTAACACTAGCTAAGATGGCAGCTTTGACAAGGGGTAGCTTAATAGTTGGAGATGCTTCAGGTAATCCAAGTGCATTAGCTGCAGGTTCTGCAAACTATGTTCTTACATCAGACGGCACGGATGTTTCATGGTCAGCTTCACAAGTAGAGGAATCACCTACATTCACAGGCAATGTTGCTGTTGGTGGAACTTTAAGCGTAACAGGGCAAAGCACACTAAGCGGTATTGCTTATCCAACATCAGATGGTACAAACGGACAGGTCTTAACAACTGATGGTGCTGGTGCTTTATCGTTCTCAACAGTAAGTGGAACTACTATTAACAACAATGCTGACAACAGAATTATAACTGGTAGCGGTACTGCTAATACACTAGAAGGCGAAGCTAATTTTGTATTTGATGGACAAAATGCAGGAATAGGTGTTAGCACAGTTGATAACACTTCCTCTGCTTCGCATACATTGCAACTTGCTTCAGTTACAGATAATAATTGGAGCGGTAGTTTATTACTGACTTCAGCAGATGCTTCAAGCATATATTCAAGAATTGTTGCTTCAACAGATGGGCTTGATTTAGTAAATACTAAGAACACTAATATGCGATTCTTTACCAACAATGCAGAACGCATCAGGATTGGTAGCAATGGCTATATTGGCATGGGTACTACCACAACGGCTGTTCCACTTACAATAAATCTTGCAAGTGATATCAACTGGCGTTTTCTTGAAGGCGGATCACAAGCAAGGTTGATGGCTATTAGTGATAATGGTGGAACTTATAAAGATGTAGGCATATTAGGTCATAACACTGTTTTTTATCAGCAAGGCACACAAGCAGCTAGCATTACTAGTACTCGTGATTTATTACTTGGTAATAAAACAGCAGTAAACCAAGCAACCACCTCAGGCGTTGAAATACGACCTACTGGCACAACCTTTAGGTCAGATTTTAGTGTGTCAAATAATGAGTTTATGATCTTAAACAATTTTGGTAGCCCTGCAGGAACTGCATCAATGCAATTCAGATATGACAGCAGTGTAAAAGGTTCTATTGGCATTACTTCAAGTGCAGTATCTTTTAACACAAGTTCTGATTATAGATTAAAAGAAAATGTAGATTACACATGGGATGCAACCACAAGATTAAAACAACTTAAACCTGCTAGATTTAATTGGATTTCTGATGATACCAATACTTTAGTTGATGGATTTATAGCACACGAAGTTACAAGCATTGTGCCAAATGCAGTAGAAGGAATAAAAGACGAAGTATATGACAGCGAGCATGAATTAGCAGGTGAACCCAAATATCAACAAGTAGATCATTCAAAACTTGTACCACTACTTGTAAAAACCATACAAGAACTAGAAGCAAGAATCACAACACTGGAGAACGCATAAGATGGCAAACACCAAGATCACATCAAGAGTTATAGCAGATGATGCGGTAACCAGTTCAGCTATTGCTGATGATGCAGTAACCAGTGCTACTATTGCGGATGATGCGGTTGGTGCAGATCAATTAGCTTCTAATGCCGTTGTTACAGCTTCTATAGCAGATGATGCGATAACCTCTGCCAAGATTGCAGACAATCCTGCATTTAGCGGTAATGAATCTATAACTATTCCTTTAGGTACAACAGCACAAAGACCAACAGGTGCAGTTGGCATGGTTCGTTACAACACCACTGAGTCAGAATATGAGGTATATAAAGGCAGCGAATGGCAAACACTTGACACAATAGCTTATTCATATTCAGCCGATTTTCTTGTAATAGCTGGTGGCGGTGGCGGTGGTTCTGATGGTTCTACTTCTGGTCGTTATGGCGGTGGTGGGGGTGGTGCTGGCGGTTACAGAACATCTGCTGGAACATCTGGTGGCGGTGCTAGTGCTGAAACAGCATTAACCCTTACAACAGGAACTACATACACCATTACTGTTGGAGCAGGTGGTGCTGGGGGTCAATTTTCTTCTGACAGTCTTACGGATGGCATTGCAGGAAGTAATAGCAGTATTGACAGTACCATTGTATCGCTTGGTGGTGGAGGTGGTGCTGGTGCATATGCTGCTGCAACATCTGGCGGTTCTGGCGGTGGTGGTGCTGAAGGTGGTGGCGGTCAAGCAGGAACATCTGGGCAGGGATATGCTGGTGCTGATAGAACAGGAAATGATGTAAATGGTGGCGGTGGTGGTGCAGGTGCTGTTGGAACTGCATCAAATGGTGGAAATGGTGTGGCTTCATCTATTACAGGTTCTTCCGTTACAAGAGCAGGTGGCGGTGGTGGTGCGGAATTTG
>Ga0208645_1000455_pt1 | contig 44141 bp, 45 predicted proteins | sample VirMetDEL_Sep_01_FD_184519 | JGI IMG/M metagenome (GOLD analysis project Ga0208645, IMG submission 184519) | Aqueous microbial communities from the Delaware River and Bay under freshwater to marine salinity gradient to study organic matter... | ecosystem: Environmental > Aquatic > Marine >... | reverse complement strand
TTCAGTGCTTTATATGAAAGCAGTCAAAGCACTTCAAGAAGCAATGGAGCGCATCGAAACCCTAGAAACACAAAACGCCTCCCTTGAGGCAAGACTAACCGCTCTTGAAGGAGGATCTTAATTATGGCACTTACACAAATTACAACCGGTGGTGTTGATGACAATATCAACATCGACAGTAATACTCTGAAGGTTGACGGTACTAATAACCGGGTTGGAATCGGGACGGCGTCGCCTGGGCATAACCTGGAAGTAAAAGGAAGCTTCCCTGACTTCGCAATCGTTGATTCTGATACTACAAACGACAAGTTCAGGATTCTGCATAACGGTGGTGGAACACAGTTGATGGTGGATCCCAATAATGTCGGACCTAACGCAAGTTATCTTTTGGTCTCAGTTGATGGCAGCGAGCGGATGCGTATCAACAGCTCTGGGCATGTTGGCATTGGAACCACTAACCCTAATTCCAAATTAACTCTTTCAACTGGGGACAAGATTTTTGTACCTACAGGCGAAACTCTCAATTTTGGTCACACGACTGGGTCGGTAAATACCGAGCGGATGCGTATCGACAGCTCGGGGCGGTTGTTGGTAGGGACAACGACTGCTAACGGCAGCATGACCGTGAACATGGGCACGGATAAAAATATTAGTTTTTCTGGCGGTGTTAGTGAAGTTGGTAGCGTTCCAGCTTTACAAGCAACTAACACGTCCGGAAGCTCTTTGGCGTCAATGGGTTTCCGTGCCACAGATCTGCGTTTTGCCACAGGCTCAGCCGAGCGGATGCGAATCGATAGCTCGGGGCGGTTGTTGTTGGGCACGACGACTGAAGGTTCTGGAAATGCCGACAACCTTACAGTTGCAGATAGTGGTCACTCCGGAATCACGATTCGCTCTGGAACGTCTAGCCATGGTTCTATTTACTTCTCAGACGCAACCAGTGGCGGTGGCGAGTATGACGGATATATTGAATACGAACACGCTAATCAAAGATTTAACTTCGGCACGGCAGGTAACACAAGGATGCGCATCGACAGCTCTGGCAATGTTGGAGTAGGACACACTAATCCGTCAGCGTTTGGCAAATTTGTTGTTAGTGGAACTGGCAACTTAGTTAATCTCAATGCAAGTAGCGGCGCTGCAAGTCTAAAATTTTACGAGAACGGTTCTGGCAGATTCAATTTAGATACTTTAAATGGATCAGTTGGCTTAGCTTTCAAAAATGGCAGTAGTGAATTTGCACGCATCGACAGCTCAGGGCGATTGTTGGTTGGAGCGTCAAGTACTCGCAACAAGTGGAACAATCAAACAATTGGCGCAAACCTTTTGCAAGTAGAGAGAGCAGGCGATGCAAATGCTGCTGCAATTTCTATTACTGCCAACTCAGGAACAACAAACAACACCTCTGCGGTGAGTGCGGCTGCTCGCTTGCTACTGGGACGTACTAGAGGCACAAGCGTTGGCTCTAATCAAGGCATTGCTAATGGCGACATCTTGGGCGATGTAAGTTTCCAAGGAATGGATGGCAGTGAATTTGTAGAAGCTGCAGCTATTCAAGCATTCGTTGATGGTGTTCCTAGTGCTAATGATATGCCGGGTAGGCTCGTTTTCAAAACCACCACGGACGGTTCAAGCGCCCCGAGCGCGCATATGATTATAAATCGCAATGGTGAGTGCCGAATTGGGCATGGTGATTCAGACCCTGTAAGCACTGATATGGTGCATAGCATCCAGGACCCCAACCTAGGTGCTGTTACAAGCAATTTAGCTCGTCTTGTGATGCAAGAAAGAGCTGGTAATTGGATTTCATTTAAGTCGGGCAGTGGAACTCATTACGGCACCATTTCTCAAAATGGAAGCGGTGTTTCTTACGGCAGCAACTCTGATTATCGCTTAAAAGATAATGTGCAGAATTTTACTGGTGGCATAAATTTAGTAAAACAGTTGCGCCCAGTTACGTTCAACTGGAATGAACTTAGTGGCAATTCCGACACAACCTCAACGCAAAGGGGATTCATAGCGCATGAGGTTCAGGCAGTGGAGCCAACCGCTGTTACAGGCGAAAAAGATGAAATGGATCGGTATGGTGATTGCTACGATGCAGAAGGCAGAAAAACTCAAACAAATGTTTTTGAGCGCCAAGCAAAAGAAGGCGAAACTTGGACTTTTCAATCAGAGGAAATTCGTGATCAACAGCTTGATCCAGCAAAGCTAGTTCCGATATTGACTGCTGCACTGCAGGAAGCAATCGCCAAAATCGAAACCTTAGAAACCAAAGTTGCAGCCTTAGAAGCTGCAGAATAAACCACTCTATTTTTTATTTACTAACAATGTCTACTATTACTTGGAAAGTTGCTAACCTTGACCGCACTCTCGCTGACGGTCGCGTTTCTACTGTTCACTACACCGTTGATGCACGTTCTGATGACGAAGTGTATTCCGCTGGTGCTTATGGTTCTATTGGTCTTGAAGGCGATGTGGTCACTCCCTACGCTGACCTGACCGAAGAGACTGTCGTTGGCTGGGTCAAAGCAGCCCTGGGTGAAGAAAAGGTTGCAGAAGTTGCTGCAGCACTTGAAGCCCAACTGACTGAACAAGCTACACCTACTGTTGGATCCGGCACACCCTGGTCCTGATAACCATTACCTTTTAGCACAATGATCACCCTTATCCGTCCAATCCTGTTTTCCTTTCTTCAATCTGACAAGGTCAAGCTGCTCATTGTAGACATGCTGACCAAACTGGCTGAGTCTACCGACAACGATGTCGATGACAAAGCTGTTGAGTTTATTCGTAACGGACTTTTCCCTAACAAATAATGGACTTAGGAGAGCCGCCGGTACTACCGTCTCTACGGCTCCCTGAGCCCCTTCTTCTACCCCGTCCGGTACTAGATGTCCCACGAGCGGATTTGCCCTCGTACAAGCCGCTTGTGGTGCCTCCTAGCGACCTTCGGCCACCTCCGGGAGTCAAAGGAACAACAGAATCCGACAAAGAAAAACCTAAACCTAAACCTCCTCCGGTCAAGTTACCGGATATTCCTCAAGACACACGAGAGGTAGACATCCCATTTACGGATGTAACTATGCCTCTCCCGTCTAACGAGATACTTGTCACGGCTGGTACTACAGCTACCGTGTCTGTTGCGGCCACCCTTACAGCAACAGCAGTCTTTAAGTGGACTGTAAATGTAATGAAGCCCGTCCTTAAACAAGCATGGACAAAAATAACAAAACGGAAGGGTTCATCAAATTCGTCGTCCTCGTCTGGTCCGCCGGACTCCTGACTGCTAGCTACGCAGGCTGGATGGAGAAGATGGATCCCACCTACGTCGCATCAATTCTTAGCGGCACTCTAGCAACTTTCTCAATTACCCGCGAAAAAAAGGAATGAAAAAGCTACTTCTGTTGCTGCTGTTGGCTGCGCCTGCATCAGCTCAAACTGTTACCCCGCAGTTTACCCAGGGGTCAATGCAATCGACTACCACCACCACGATTGACATTGAACGTACTATCGAGACTGAAGTCTTTGGTGGTGATTACAACTCATGGAGTGGATCAAACGTAACTCCCAGCTCAGATATTGCTGGCGACAGTACAACCTTTTCCGTAACCACGGCTGGAGATCCTTGGTCTCTGGAGATCACAACACGAGACGCAGGCGTTGTAGAAACAATCGACATCACAGAAAGCATCGACTCCACTTCTACCACTACCTCGCTCTCTATCTTCTCGCAGTAACACCTGCTTACGCAGAAGATCCCAAGGTACAAAACACTTCTAACCCTGTAGCTGCTGCCACGGGTAACGTGACTAACCAGGCAGTGCAATTCCAAAACAACGGTGCACCAAGTAGACAGATATTTGGTGCTAACAGTTCGTGTAACGGATCTACCATGACGTTTAGCCCCTTTTATATGGGTAACGATACCATACCGTACGAAGCTGACGGATACGTCCGTTCTAACAACTACGGTATGCAGATGTCCTTTATGATACCGCTTGACGGCGGCATGATAGAGCTGTGCAAACAGATAGCTAAACGGCACGAACAAAAGATGAGGCTAAACTACGAGATGATTCGTGCAATGAAGTGCACAGAAATTATGAAAGCTGGTTTTACTTTTCGTCCTGGAAGCCGTGTAGAGGTGTTGTGTCACGACATTATTCCTATCGTATCACTAAAAAATGATCGAAGCTCTAGTAAGCCTGTCGATAGCAGCGATAGCGGGCGGAGCAGCACTGAACAGCAGGCTGCACAACAGAATAAATAGCGTACATGAACGCATTAGCGCACTTGACCGCCGGCTAGACGGTATCGAACTTACTGTAGCTTCTGATTATGTTAAGAAGTCTGAGTTGTCCGATCTAATTAGCCGGATGGAAGATCACATGGTACGTATTGAAAACAAACTTGACCAGATCGTGCTTCGCAATGGCTAAGAAAAAGGCAACAGAGGATCAGTTTAACGAACTGCACAACCTCATTACAAAGGAGTTTCTTGCCCGCATCAAGTCGGGTGAGGCTACTACACAAGACCTGAAGGCAGCATGTGACTGGCTGAAGGCTAACGACATTAACGGTGTTGCCTACGAAGGTAACCCGCTGTCTAAACTTGCAAACGTTATGCCGCAAGTTGACCCTGAAATGGTACAAAGTAGACTCTATGGCAAACGGCAAAACGTCTAATTACTACAAATCAAACCCTACTGCCGCTGCTCGCCGTCGAAAGCAACAGCGTGCCTACAATAAGACCTCAGCAGGTCTAAAAATCAGAACTAAAGCTAACAAACTCAATCGACAGCTGGGTACTTACGGTAACCGCGACGGTAAAGATGCATCTCACACAGGACCTAACAAAGGTAAACTTGAAAGTCCTAAACGAAATCGCACTAGACCTCGCCGTAACCAAAAGTACGCATGACCCCTTTACTTCCTACCCCTGATCATTACCTTTACAACCTAATCACCATGACGTCTCCCGAAGCCAAGCGCCTTTGGAGGCGCAGCATTAAAGAACACTTTGGCTGCACATGTGTGTATTGTGGAAAAACTTATGAATTACATGAACTTACTCTTGATCACGTTCATCCTCGTAGCTTGGGCGGCGAAGACATCACATCGAATGTCGTACCAGCCTGTACCTGTTGCAATCAGGACAAAGGAAGTAACCACTGGCTCTCTTGGATGAGAGAACAGTTTGGAAAAAACCAACTTAGAGAATCTTTAATTTTATCTCACATTAGCTAATGGCAGATACCCCTAAACCGATACCATATTCTGAATGGAAGGTTAAAGCAGAAAAAGCATATAAACCAAATGAATACTCTGTTCGAGAAATGCTTCGAGATTGGGGGTACCCTTCAGATCGCCCTAAAGGTCAATGGACTTTTAATTTTCAAAAAGGTAGACTGCAAGGCAAACGTTACTCAACTAGAAAGCGTACGCGTGGCAGCGGTACAGGTGGACGACGTGAGCAATTAGCTCAAATATCTACGCCACCTGGTACTGATCGTCCTGCTTTTTTTGAAAAAATGGCAGAAGCAGGCGCTGCAGGCAGACAGGGTCATCACAGAACTCCTTTGTTTTTGTCTGGCCGTGCATTGTTAGAAATGTCTGAAGAACGTATTGCTCAATACTTTGAACGTTTTAAGCAAGCTGGAGTTGCTTTAGGTGACACCGCTGAAAACATTATGTCACTTGGCAAATCAGAGCACAGACAAGCTCATGCCGAAGGGGAAAGGCTTCAGCGGAAACTAAAGCAAATGGAGCAAAAGCCTAAAAAACAAAACAGAGTACAGCCTAGAGGTGGCGCTATGAAATTTATTAGCACTGCTCCTGACTTTTTTGACACAGGATTTCCTACACCTGGTGACGACAATCCATTTGGTGGTCGTACAATTGAATTGGATCCCCTTTTTAGCGGTGCTATCATACGCATACCTTAACCTATGACCGACGTTTTAACCGCCCTACAAGATGATTTCAAGCTGTTCCTGCAAGCCCTGTGGGCGCAGCTTGATCTACCGGAGCCTACACGTGCACAATACGCAATCGCAGACTATCTTCAGTCTGGACCTAAACGTCTTCAGATACAAGCTTTCCGTGGAGTTGGGAAGTCATGGATTACTGGAGCCTTCGTTCTTTGGACGCTTTTCAATAATGCAGAAAAAAAGATCATGATTATCTCGGCCTCTAAAGAACGGGCCGACAACATGTCTATCTTCCTGCAAAAACTTATTATTGAAACACCATGGCTTTCTCATTTACGCCCGAAGTCCGACGATGCAAGGTGGTCCAGGATAAGCTTCGATGTGAATTGCTCACCCCACCAAGCGCCAAGCGTAAAGTCGGTGGGCATCACTGGACAGCTCACCGGAAGCCGCGCAGATTTAATGATCCTAGACGACATTGAAGTTCCTGGTAATTCAATGACAGAGTTTATGAGGTCTAAACTGCTACAACTCTGTACTGAAGCGGAGTCTATCCTTACACCAAAGGATGACTCCCGTATTATGTACCTTGGTACACCGCAGACCACATTTACAATTTACCGTAAGCTTGCAGAACGCAATTACAGACCGTTTGTTTGGCCTGCCCGCGTCCCACGCTCTCTTAGCAACTACGAAGGTCTTATAGCTCCACAGCTACAGGAAGACATCGACATGGGTGCAGAAGCGTGGGATGTAACTGACCCTGATCGTTTTGATAATGATGATCTTATTGAACGTGAAGCAGCAATGGGACGCAGCAACTTTATGTTGCAGTTCATGCTTGACACGTCCCTTAGTGACGCTGACAAGTTCCCGCTTAAAATGCAAGACTTGGTTGTTACTTCCGTTAATCCTACCACTGCTCCTGACTCCGTCATCTGGTGCTCAGATCCAAAAAACGTCATCAAAGACGCTCCGATTGTTGGACTACCTGGAGATTATTTCTACAGTCCAATGCAGCTACAAGGAGAGTGGCACCCTTACCAAGAGACAATCTGCTCGGTTGACCCGTCGGGTCGTGGATCGGATGAAACAACAGCGGCTTATATCAGCCAACGAAACGGTTTTTTGTACTTGCACGAAATGCGTGCTTACAGAGATGGATACTCAGACAACACACTCTTGGACATTTTAAGAGGTTGTAAGAAGTTTAACGTTACTAAACTTGTTATTGAAACTAACTTTGGTGACGGTATTGTAGCAGAACTATTTAAAAAACACCTTCAACAAACTAAACAAGGTATTGATATTGAAGAAGTACGTGCTACGTTACGTAAAGAACAACGTATTATTGACAGTCTTGAACCTATCCTTAACCAACACCGTCTTGTTATTGACAGATCCGTAATTGACTGGGATTACAACTCTAATCCTGACGAAGCACCAGAAAAACGACTTATGTATATGCTGTTTTATCAAATGTCACGCATGTGCATGGAAAAAGGTGCTGTTAGACATGACGACCGCATTGACTGTCTTGCACAAGGTGTAAAATACTTTACAGATGCTATTGGTATTTCTGCTCAAGAGGCGGTTAACCAACGTAAACGTGAAGAATGGAACGACCTCCTTACTTCTTCTTTAGAAGATCCCCAAGGAAGTGCAAATCACCTTGTCTTAGGTATGAATTTAGACCAAAGACGACAAGCAAGAGGCTACAATAAAAACTCAGTCCCTAACTGGGTTTAATGCAAACCCTGCCTTATACAGGGGGAAGGGTGGACCTCCTGTACCGGGGACTCTTCGGAGTCCCTTTTCTACAGACCACCGCAGTAACTAGATTACTGAGACAACTTCTTTTATTTTTTTCATACAAGCCGCGACGGCTGAAACACTTTTACTACTGTATGTCCACCGTTAAACTCATCCATTACACCCAGGATGGAGATGATTTAGTGTCGTATATGGCACGTGTATCAAACCCCGATAATCAAAACAACACTGAGACCAGTGCTAAATTGATTAAGTACCTTATTAAACACCAACACTGGTCACCTTTTGAAATGGTCAGTATGTGTGTAGAGATCAATACCACACGATCTATCGCAGCTCAAATACTGCGTCACAGATCATTCAGCTTTCAAGAGTTTAGCCAGCGTTATGCTGGGGTAACCGATAAACCCGACACCCTCAGTGTACGTCGTCAAGATCATAAAAACAGACAAAATAGTATTGATGACATCGATCCATACACAAAACAAGACTTCCAAATAAAAGCAAGTCAAGTATACGATATGGCATACAAGCTGTACGACGAAATGTTGGCCGCTGGAGTGGCAAAGGAGTGTGCTCGTGAGGTCTTACCCCTAAGCACGCCTACAAGGCTGTATATGCACGGTACATTGCGGTCCTGGCTGCATTATACTGGGTTAAGATGCGCTAACGGGACACAGATTGAGCATCAACAGATTGCACAACAGTGTCGTGAGCTGATTGAACAGTGTTTTCCACAGGTTTACGCAGCATTATGATTGTTTGGTCCGTTGTGTGGATGGTGGTTGTACTGCTTATTGCGGTGTCTTACATCATCTATAAGGTACTTGATTATGACAACGTTATTTAATTACGTCGTTGGTATGTGGATGGTATGTACGCAAAGCTGGACTACGGTTGGGCTATGCGTACGTGTCTGGGAGTATATGCCTGTTTATGTCGGTGATTACATCCAGTTTGTCCGGTATGAGCCGTATTATGCTGAGAAACAGGCTCTTAAAAAATGACACAAATGTGTGAAGCCTATTAGCGTGGGGGCACGGACCCAGTTCCCCCCAGTGGGGTGGGTAGTATCATGAAATAACGGGGCACCCCCTAGTCATAGCAGCGGTTTAGAGCAGCTTCATACGGGTGTGCGCCGGGTTATACCGCGCTCAACCGGGCTAGCCGCGATCTAACTACCGCGCCCGCGCACACAACACCCGCCTCAATCTCTCGCGATCTGTTGGCCCGGTTAACCTACGGTTATCAATCAGCACAACACCGATAAGCAACGATGATAACCACTGCTACCACTGCGATCTGATGGGGTAATGTGACACTGCTGTCACCGTCCACCGACCTCATCGTGTATGCTGGATTCTGATGTCTGATTTGAAGGTCTTGATCTCGACTCTCCCTGTTAAGGGGGAGGAGAGTCTCGATCTTCAACCATCAGACACAGCCGGTGACCCTTCAGGCTGTCCCGTCTCTTCAGAACCTTGACAACTGCATAACTCGTTGCGACGCCTCGGTTCAGTCATCTGACCCAAAGCGTAGAGCCTGGAGGTGCTTGACCAGTTGGCCGGCCAGGATGTTACATTGTGTGACGGTTTCACCGTTAGCCGCAGCGCCTCATGCGGCATACAAGTATGCTCAAGGCACAGGGTTGTACCGATGCGACCCGCACTACATATGCACATCGGATAGGCAGACACGTGAGCGTCCTGCTGGGTGCAAGGTCCCGGCACTGTCATTGCTGCTCCCTAGGACGCAGCCATTTGTTCACTTACTTCTTCACATTTCATGTTCACTTATTCTGCAACTCGTACCTCTGCTGCTGCTGAGTTCGTCCACGTTGACCTGCTCCGTGGCGTAGCCATTGTGTCGTTCAAGAACGGCAACATGTATGAGTACAAGAACGTGTCTCGTCGTGCTATCGCTAGCCTTATGGCTAACCCTAACATGAGCATCGGGTTCTGGATCAACCACAACCTGCTTGACACCAAGCGTACCAGCTACAAGGTCATCCCTGACCTGACTGGTGCTCTGCCTGCTGCCTGATAGGCACAGCTCACGGGATCATAGCCCGCTGCCAGGTGCAATGCCTGGCATGAGCCTGACACTTAGGTGTCAATGTTCCATTGCTTACACACACATGTACAACGTGTCACCTATGTTCGACGCACTTGCTGAGCGCTTCGATGACATGGACGAGATCAAGGACGTGGCCGAGTATGGCTGCGCTGCTGGTGTCTCCGACTTCATCTACTCGACAGAACTGTGCGAGTTCTTTGACAGGTACGAGGACGAGATCGAGACTGAACTTGATGGTCTCGGTATCAAGTACGAGGACCTAGTTGATACCGACTTGTTCTACACTATGCAGGACATGAAGGAGCAAGCTGTGTGGTGCATCGTTGAGATGTACTGTCACAACCGTGTCGATGCAGCCTGTGCTGTAGCCTGATCCGTTCAAGCGGGTGGCAAGGTGCGAACCCTTGCCCAGGTATTGCCCACGCACTGAGCGGGGCTATGTATTATCATGGACAACATGAACGCTTATCAACTTAAGCAAGCTGATCCCAAGTACACTGCCTTCGACCAGAAGATCAGGGACGCACATCAAGAGAAGCGACGCATCAACACTAAGCAATGCATTGCAATGCGTGAGGTGTGCCAACTCAATCATGCACTGGACCTGGTGCGTCAGAAGTCCTGGGACTTCGAGTCAACACCTGCCAAGACTGACAAGGTGCTCGAAGAATCAACAGGCTCCGATGGAGAGGGTTGGTTCTGGACGTATCACAATGCAGGTGAGGAGATGGAGAAGCTCATGATACAGAAATGTATCAAGGTCGCCAACCTTGCTGCTAATTATGATGTCTGCTCTGAACGTATCTCTGCTTTGATTGATAAGCAGAAAGAATACGGCGACAAACTTGTACAACAACACAAAGAAAAGGAGGTAACTCAATGACATTCAATGTGATTCTTGAAGACAACTGGACGAACAAGCTTACGTTCGCAACAGTTGAAGAGTGCGTGGACATGGATGATTGTATCAATCACATCCACGAAAACTTTCCATCTCACACTATCGAACAGATCAAGGAGGTTGCCTGATGCGTAAGATCGAACAACAAATGATCAGCGCCGTCAAGAACTGCAAAGACTGGCGCAACGATAACACCGAGGTGTTGTACTCACCATCACGTGAGGTGTCGTGTGTGTACTTACATAACAATCTCATTGCTACAATTAGCAAGGACGACGTTGAGGTGTATGATGGTGGTTGGCAATCCAACACTACCAAGTCACGCCTCAATGCTATCATCAACGGATTGTGTGATGGTTACAATCAAGGTATCTATCAACACAAGTATGTATGGTACATTCATGATGACAATGAGGGTAGACAGCGCAGCATAAACGCTGGCTACATTCACACGGACATCCCGTTCGAGCACGGCTATCGTTTCAATCGTATCAAATGATCCACACTGACAAGTACTACGCACAGCCTACTGTGTTCAAGCTCACTACATGTCTCGAAGACAAGTACGTACAGCTGGACACACATGGTAACGTGTCAAAGATGCAAAGCATCACAGGTAAGATAGGCAACACGTTCATGCGTGCTGTGTCCTATGTATCCAACAACGCTGCTGCTTACCCTGACAAACTATGAGAATCGCACTACTTGCACTCACTGTATTTGTGGGATCATACATTGGTCTCGCAGGTATTGACAATCTCAAGGACATGCAAGACAAACGCATGGTCGCCTGTATGGCTGCAAACCCATCGCTATGTAACAGGTGACGTACATCTTCAAGGACATAGATGCATACCATCGCTTGATGCGTATGACTGGTGACTCACAGCTTGCAGCACAATGCAGGCTACCCATTGGTACCTGGTCATGTATCTTCAGGGACGATGATGGTATCATCTACAATGCAAACACTGACAACACATGGAGTAGAATCAACTGATGATCTGGTCTGAATCAAACATCATCTTTGCCATCATTGGTATGGTAGGATTGTTCAGCACTGCTGTCATCTGGCAGCGTGCTAATCGTATCACCGGGAGGTACTATGGTAAAAAGTAAATCACTAGATGATAATTACTTTATTAAGAATGCCATCCTTTGTTGGCTGCACCACTATGGTGATCAAGGTCACAGGTGGGATGACATCTACAAAGAGTTAGCCCAACGTGACACATACATTAACATGGAGTCTAATGATGCAAAGCCCAAGCCACGTCCAGCCAGACGACGTAAGCCCAAGGACCCAGCTACCACAGCTTGATCTTTCACAATCATCATTGCGTGAGTACGAGGTCACCCTGTCAAGTGGCGAGACTATGTACATACTTGCCGCCAACTCTGAGGAAGCCGCATGGGATGCCTTAGAGTTGTCCATGGACAGACAATGCAAACTAACAAACGTAAGACGCACCGATGAGTGGTAAAAAACCCTACTTTCCAAACAACTGGAAGAAGTTCAAGGACGCACCTGCCGAAGCCTTTGTTGATCACCTCTTTGTTGAGGTCATGGACTGGAAGGTAGCAGGTTGGGAGCTGCCGTCTGATGTAGCCTGTATGATCCGTGCCACCAACCTCAAGAGTGGCAAGGTCAAAGAGCACATCTACAAGCGTCAGCACGCTGCTGAGGCAAAGGTCATTGACTACATGAACAAACAGACTCATGAGTTCGTTGTCTGTACTCATGATGCCATCCACTACATTCACCCCGAACAGCTCGATGACGAACGCGACATTTAACTTTCTTTTGGACACTCTGATGCATGAGATTGAGATGCATCCACACCGTGACGAACTGATTCAACTGATCCGCGAACAGCAGGAGGACGACAATAGCGACACCGTTTGAGATTGACAGACAAGTCAAGCTTGAGCGTGATCAGATACGGCAAGGACTCAAGCAACTACAAGAGAACACAAGCAACCTAGAGCACAAAGAGTATGCATCCGCTAGTGTGTACGGGGTGGCTTCTATTGAGCAGCTTATGCCTCTTGTGGCTGATCGTATTCATGCCACTCGTACATCTATAAGAGAGCGTAAGAACGGCAGAGCTTTTAAGGAAATCATACAATATCTTTCTGATATTGAGCCTGAAGCTGCTGCTGCTATTGCCTGTAAGGTCACCTTTGATAAGGTATTCAGTCCCAAGCCCAAGTCTAACCTTGTACAGAATGTAACCGATTCAATCGGTGCAGCTTTGGAAAACGAGTGTATGATGCGTTATTATGAACGCAACGTACCTGGTTTGTTGAAGTACATCAAGGACAAGTATTGGCACAAGTCATCTGGTACACATCAGAAGGTGAAGAATGTAATCACCTTGATGAACAGAGCTGATGTCAAACACTGGCAGGCTTGGGGTATACAACTGCGTATCAAGCTGGGTGGTTGGTTGTTGGATTGTATCTGCGAGTCATCGCACTGGTTCATGACACAACAACGACGTGAGGGACGTAAGACCTTCAACGACGTGGTGCCCACGCCTGAGTTCATGGAGATCAAGGACCAGGTGCTAGCCAACGCTGAGCTGTTCAGCCCGCTAGCCTGGCCGATGCTGATTGAACCGAACGACTGGACCAACGAAACCCCTGGTGGCTACTTGCTTAACGAGGTTATGCGTGGTCATCACATGGTACGCAGGGGCAAACCCTGCCTTATACAGGGGGAAACACCAATCGACTTTCTGAACAGGATTCAGAAGGTAGGATATGCTCTCAACGATCACGTAGTGAATGTCGCAAAGACATTTCAAGAACGTGGTGTTGAAGTCGGCAAGTTCATCCCTGTTGTGGAGATGCCTCTACCACCCAAGCCTCCTGATATTGCGGACAACAAAGAGTCTCGCAAGGACTATCGGAGGAGAGCTGCTGAGGTATGCAACACCAACGCACAAGCGTTCATGAAGTCATGTCGTACAAGGATGACAATGAACGCAGTGGAGATCTTCTCTAAGTATGAGAAGTTCTATATTCCATGGTCGTTTGATTATCGTGGACGTGCTTACCCTATCCCTGCATTCTTGACACCTCAAGATACAGACTTCGGTAAGTCACTACTTAAGTTTCATGAACAGTCGTTCATGACACCCGAAGCTGAAGCATGGCTAGCCTTTCAGGTCGCAACCACTTATGGTCTGGACAAGGCAACCATGCAAGAAAGACAGCAATGGGTAAAGGACAATCAATCTCTTATCACTCGTGTCGCAGAGGATCCGATCAGGAACCTGAATGACTGGGATGAGGTTGATGAGCCATGGCAATTCATGGCAGCGTGTGAGGAGTATCATGCATGTGTAATTGCGTGTACTAGACATCACACATCCCTGCCTGTAGCTACAGACGCTACATGTAGTGGTCTTCAGATATTGGCTGGACTTGCCAAGGACGCATCTACTGCTAAGCTGGTTAATGTCCTGCCATCTGATAAACCACAAGATGCCTACAAGGTTGTCGCAGAGCAGGCTACGCCTCATGTACCGGACAGTATCAAGCCGTACATGGACAGGAAAACCGTCAAACGAGTAGTTATGACGGTGCCTTACAATGCTAAGCCCTACTCTAACCGAGGTTACATACGTGAAGCCTTGAAGGAGAAGGGTGTCGAAGTTGATAAGGATGACTTGACCGCTACTGTCAAGGCGGTACGTGATGCCATGGATGTTATTGTTCCTGGTCCCATGTCCGTCATGTCATGGATTGAGTCAGAGGTCAGCAATGCTATTGACCGTGGTCTCACAGAGATCACATGGACAACACCATCTGGTTTCTCAGTTACACAACGGCTGATGAAACCTGACGTCAAGAACATAGAGCTGCAACTACTAGGACGGTGTCAGGTAAAGGTGTCTACAGGTGACACGGACAAGGTTGATAAAGCTCACCACAAAAACGCAACAGCTCCCAACCTTATCCATTCACTTGATGCAAGCCTCCTGCACCTATCTGCACTACGCTTCAACGCACCGATTTCCCTCATACACGACTCGGTTCTATGTCGTGCTACTGACATGTCTGTTCTTTCAGACATCGTTCGTGAAACATACATGCACCTATTTGCGGAGCATGAGTACCTAACCACCTTTGCCCAACAGATTGGGGCAGAGACTGACCCACCGATGTGTAACACACTAGAACCTGCATCGGTTATTGATTCCACCTATTTCTTCTGCTAAATGGCACGCAACACTATTGTGACTGAACAGCCCGTCGTTCTGGAGGGCTACCAAGCTGTGATGAAACCTGGCAAGTTTGGCTTTAGCCTCAAGGCTATCGTTAGTCAGGACGTAATTGACCAACTCGAACCCGACCGCACTGAGTCCCTGAAGTGGGCTGAGTCTAAGCTCAAGAACCCGAAGCGTTCTGTGCTGAAGCCTGAGCCTTGGGAAGAGGTGTCGGAAGGTAAGTACATTGTCAAGTTCTCATGGAATGATGAGACTGCACCTCCGATTGTTGACACTGAAGGTACGCCTATCACTGATTCTGATACGCCTATCTACGGTGGATCCAAGGTCAAGCTGGCTCTGTTCCAGAAGCCTTACATTCTCAAGGACGGTGTTACCTACGGCACAAGCCTGAAGCTGAAGGCTGTGCAGGTCGTCTCCCTTTCCAACTCTGCCGGTGTTGACACTGGTGACATGAACGACACTGATGTGGCTGAGCTGTTTGGCTCTACCCAAGGGTTCAAGGTCGCTGACCCCAACGTTACCTTGAAGGAAGCGGAGCCTGAAGACGACTTCTGATGGCATTCCGATCCGGTCTCGAAGAGAGGGTCGCTGACCTTCTCGTCGAACTGGGTGTTAAGTACGAGTACGAAAGCACTAAAGTCCCATATGTAATCCAGCACAACTACACGCCTGACTTCATTCTTCCGAATGGTATCTGGCTAGAGTGCAAGGGTTACTGGGACAGTGCCGATCGAAAGAAGATCAAGTCTGTCATTCAACAGAATCCTGACATCGATCTTCGTATGGTGTTCCAAGCACCCTATAATAAAATCTCTAAAAAATCGAAGACAACCTATGCTGCCTGGTGTGATAAGCTAGGTATCAAATGGACGTCCTTCGCAAATATCCCATTGAACTGGCTTCTATGACCAGTGAGTTTGTTAGGCACATGGCGTGCCCACATTGTGGGTCGTCAGATGCAGCTAGCCTGTATGATGACGGCCACATTTTTTGTTTCAGGTGCTACACCCACACACCTGGTGATAGCACGGACCATGTTGTTCACAATCATCACATGCGCGATGTCCGATTACAAGGCTCAGCCGGAAGGCTGCAGAAACGGCGTATCTCAGAAAAAACCTGTGAGTTCTTCAAAGCCTACAAGGATGGAGAACAGTTACGCTTCCATTATTACAACAGCTCTGGCACGCTTGTCGGAGCAAAGATAAAAACTAAAGACAAAGACTTTCGATGTGAAGGTGAGGTCAACACCCTGTACGGGATGCAGAACTTCCGCCAAAAAACCACAAGCAAAACAAAGAAGCTTGTGATTGTTGAGGGCGAGATGGATGCATTGTCAGTATGGGAAGCACAGCCGAACTGGGATGTGGTGTCCGTACCCAACGGTGCAGCCGCTGCAAAGAAAGCAATCCAAAAGAACTACGAGTGGGTCAATTATTATGACAAAATCGTACTATTCCCAGACAACGATGAGGCAGGCCACAAAGCCGCGATCGAGATGGCGAGTGTCTTACCCCCTGGGAAGGCTTACATCGGCTTTCTGGAGGGCTACAAGGACGCCTCAGACGCTCTCCAAGCGCATGACGAAGAGGCAATACGTGCAGTTTGTAACTATGATCACACTCTGTACAAGCCTGACGGTATTGTTGACGCTAAATCACTCCTCGATGTAATTACAACACCCTCTCCACCATCAGATCATGACTATCCATTTCAAGGACTACAATCAAAGCTTCACGGGATCCGGTACGGAGAGCTTGTCACGATTACTGCAGGATCAGGGATTGGAAAATCGTCCTTCTGCCGTGACTTATGTACTCACCTGCTTAACAAAGGAGAACGGGTCGGTTACCTGGCACTTGAAGAGTCAAACCGCCGTACTGCTCTCGGACTTATGTCCGCAGCAGTCGGACGAAGCCTCCACCTTGGAGAGCATGATCGATCTGAGCTAGTAGAGGCGTTCGATGCTACGATTGCTAATTGGAACCTTCATTTGTTTGACGGTTTCGGCTCCTATGATCCTGATGTCATTTATAATCGTATCGAGTACCTGGCATCAGCTCTCGACTGTAGAGTCGTTTTCTTGGATCACCTCTCCATCCTCCTTAGCGGACTCGATGGCGATGAACGGAAGATGATCGATACCACCATGACCAAGCTGCGCTCTCTTGTAGAACGCACTGGTATCTCATTGTTTCTTGTATCACACTTACGGAGGACTACATCCGATGTCAACCATGAAGAGGGAGCACGCGTCACGCTCGGCCAGCTACGAGGATCCGCTTCTATTGCTCAACTCAGCGATGCGTGCATTGCACTTGAGCGAGATCAGCAGAGTGGATCTAAATCAGGCTCTACGACTGTGCGAGTCCTTAAAAATCGATATTCAGGCGAGGTTGGTGTCGCCTGTCAACTGAGCTACGATCTTTCTACCTGTAAATTCAATGAAACCCAAGCAGAACCAGAGTTCGACCCAACAACAGATTTCTAAACCTAATCCTCCCACGCCAGAGATGGTAGAGCGTGCACAATTTGTAGACAAAACTTACATCTGGAGACATGCTCGTATTCGATCTGGAGACTGACGGATTTTTAGATGATGTTACCTGTGTTCACTGTCTTGTCATCTACGACTCAGAAACTGACGAGACCATTTGCTACAACGATCAAGGCTCTTGCGAGCCGATCTCCCGTGGTGTACAGCGCCTTGAGGATGCTGAAATCATTGCCGGACACAACGTTATCGGCTATGACATACCTGTGCTCCGTAAGATTTACGCGTGGTTCAGCCCCACCGCCTTGGTTGTAGACACACTGCTTCTGTCACGCTTGTTCCACACCGACATGCTTGATGTGGATCGCAAGCACAAATGGAAGCACATGCCTCTGCAACTGCAGGGACGCCACTCACTCGAAGCCTACGGCTACCGCCTGGGCGAGTACAAGGGCAGCTTCGGTAAAGAGGCTGACTGGAAAGAGTGGAGCCAAGAGATGCAGGACTACTGCGTCCAAGATGTCAACGTTACAGTAAAATTATGCGACCATTTCCACCCTTACCTGATTGGGTCGCGCTAGAGCATCAAGTTGCACAGATCCTCACCCAACAACAACTGCATGGATGGTATTTTGACACAGAGGCTGCATGGAAACTTGCATCTTCTCTCAGAACAGAACTTGAAGAAACTTATCAGTTACTACGCGACAGGCACCCTTTCGTCTTTGGATCAGAGTTCACTCCTAAACGAAATAACAAAACATCTGGATACGTCGAAGGATGCTCATTCACAAAGCTCAAGGAACTAAATCCTACTTCACGAGACCATATTTCATGGATCCTGCAAACATTTCATGGCTGGAAGCCGAAGGAACTGACACCTACTGGGAAGCCCATCATCGACGAAGTGATTCTCAAGGATATTGGGACACCGATTGCGATGGATTTTCTGAAGTGTCTCGATATTACGAAGAGCTTGGGGATGATCTCGGAAGGCACGAACGCATGGCTGAAGCTATGTACGAGTGCTAATCGTATACATCATCACTGCTCAGTAGCTACAAACACACACAGATGTGCACACCGTAAACCAAACCTGGGGCAGGTAAAAAGTGACCAAGAATTCAGACAACTATTTCAAGCATCCCCTGGTCAAGTTATGGTGGGTGCCGATCTTAGCGGTATCGAGCTTCGGATGCTCGCACATTACCTCGCTAAATATGATGCGGGACGCTACGCGGATGTACTACTCAACGGAGACATCCATCAAGTCAACGCAGACCGAATTGGAATCAGCAGGCGCCAAGTTAAAACAGTCACTTACGCCTTCCTCTACGGTGCAGGTGACGCCAAAATTGGACACTCCTTTGACTCTTCCTTAAATGATCGCGATGCGAAACTACACGGCAAGGAGATCAGGCAGGCGTTTGTTTCTGCTATTGATGGACTTGCGGAACTTTTGGAGGCAATCAAAGCGGCGGCTCAGAAGGGCTCTGTCAAATCTATAGACGGACGCAGGATCGCTGTTGATAGTCCACACAAAGCTTTGAACTACTTGCTCCAATCAGGAGCTGGTGTGGTTGCGAAGCGTTGGATGGTCATCAACCACGACAACATCAAAGAGTTGTGTTGTTCACAGCTCGCTTTCATACATGACGAATTACAATTTGAATGCCACCCCGACCATGCCGCAGACCTATCAGCATCCCTGGTACGCTGCGCTGAAGAGGCTGGCAGATACTACAACATGCGACTCCCAATCGCAGCCGAAGCCACCAGCGGTAAGACCTGGGCAGATACACATTGATGAAGTTACTTATTGACGCAGACTACATTGTCTACAAAAGCTGCGCTGGAGCTGAAGAGGACTACGATTGGGGCGATGATGTCGTCATGGTCGTTAGTCGGTTCTCCGATGCGATGAAGAACGTACAGCGAGAGCTGACGAAGATTAAAAATGAGTTTATGTGGGACACACCCGAACTGGTGCTGTTCTTTTCTGACTCTAAAAATTTCCGCAAAAAAATTTACCCCGATTACAAGGGACATCGGAACAGAAAAAAGCCCTGCGCTTACAAACGTGTCATTGACGCACTACGAGATCAGTACAAGGTCATCCGTATGGCCGAGCTGGAAGCAGATGACGCCATGGGAATTTATGCTACGGCTAATCCTGGTAACATTATTGTATCTCCTGATAAAGATATGCGTCAAATCCCTGGTAGACTATTCAACCTTGATGAAATGGTTGAAGTTACTGCAGAGGAAGGACGACGTTGGCACCTGATACAGACACTTGCCGGTGACCAGACTGATGGTTACAGTGGCGTGCCTGGTATTGGAGTCAAGCGTGCTGTGTCTTTGTTTGAAGAGCACGGTTACAACTGGGACACCGTAGTCACTGCCTTTGCTGACAAAGATCTAGATGAAGATGTTGCACTCACCAATGCAAGACTTGCTAAGATTCTCACTTGTGACGATTATGACACCACACGAAACAGGGTCATACCCTGGACCCCCACCTCCGGTGATCGACCTGACGATGGAGCAGCAGTTCAAGCTACGGAGGATCAAAGACCTGCTGCCTGAAGCTGATAAAGAGGACATCATCACCCTCTTTGAAGCATTGCAGCATCAGAACTTTGTTCTTTCCAACACTGTCTCTAACCTAGTCAAACAATGGCCGACTCACCCGCCCACTACACACGAGGATCCATAGAAGTCTGGGACTTCATACGGGATCAAGAACTAAACTATCACCTCGGCAATGCTATTAAATATATTTGCAGAGCCGGTTACAAAGGTGATAACACAAAGGCTCAAGACCTTAAAAAAGCTATCCACTATCTTGAAAATGAACTCCTACATACACACGAGCCTCATGGACCAAGCGGAGCAGTTCCGATCCGCCTACTCACTGACGACTGGGAAGGACCGTCGGACTGGTCAGAAAGCTTTGATCGATGAAGAGTGGTCAGAGTTCCATGAAGCCTTCCACATGAAGGATGAGTGTGAACAACTGAAGGAGCTGGCTGACTTGGTGTACGTGTGCTTCCAGTTTGCTGCTTCTCAAGAGTGGGATCTGGATGAAGCTATGCACCGCATCCACGAATCTAATATGTCTAAGCTCGGTGAAGATGGTAAGCCCATCTACCGAGTTGATGGCAAGGTCCTCAAAGGACCAAACTATAAACCACCTGTATTGAACGACCTTATCATCGAAGAATGACCACCTCTTATATTTCTCGAACCGGACGTGTCCAGTCTTGGCTGGATGATCCCACCTCACGCCTGCCTGTTAGCTGTACCGTCTTTGTAGTTGAAGACTCAATCACTGGAGACAATGGCATTGAAGCATCCTGGAAATTTGTATCACACGCTCTACGATATGGAGCAGGCTGCGCGGTTCACCTGTCGAAGCTGCGACCCCGTGGAACAGAAAACGATAAGGGATTGGTCGCAAGCGGTCCAGTCTCGTTTGCAAAAATCTATTCGACACTAAATGAAATCCTCCGTCGTGGGGGTGTCTACAAGAACGGAGCTGTGGTTTGTCATATCGATCTCAGCCATCCTGACGCTTTGGAGTTTATCGAAACTCCCCGTCACGAACTCCCTTGGGTTAAGCGATGCATCAACATCACTCCCGAATGGTGGGAGAAGTGCACGTTTAAGGAGGCACTACTACAGGGTATCCGGTCTGGTGACATCTGGCTTAACAAAGTAAAGTATGACAATGAAGGAAAACGAATCCGAGGAAATGTATGCCTGGAAGTATACCTGCCCTCACGCGGAACTTGCCTGTTGCAACATGTCAATCTCTCTGCCTGTGAGTTCGGAGACATCGAACAAGCTTTCGTTGAAGGTATGTCGCAACTGTGTAGCCTCCACGCTAAAACTGGCGTGGGTGATTCAGGAGAATATCTTCCAGCAGAAACCGATCGACAAGTCGGTCTTGGAATGCTTGGACTCGCCAACCTCCTTCGGAGGTACGGAGTAACCTATGAGCAATTCGGGGCTGCTTTGGACCAGTACAATGCAGGAGAAGTGGTACGCACACCAGCCTTTGAACTGGTGTCTGCCATTGGCTCTGGCGTTGATGCTGCCGCCCAGGTGGCTCGTGCTAATGATATGGTTCGAGCCTTTGCTATCGCACCCACTGCCTCCTGCAGTTATCGAAGCAAGGATCTGGATGGTTTTACTAGCACACCAGAAATCGCTCCGCCTATCAGCCGGACGGTAGACCGTGACAGCGGTACGTTCGGGGTACAAACATACAATTATGGCGACGTAGAGATCGCCTCAGAAGTTGGTTGGGACAACTACAAGCGTGTTGCTGATGGCATCATGACGTTGCTCAATCGCACGGGACTTCTTCATGGGTATAGCTTCAACAGTTGGAGTGATGTCGTCACATATGACGAAGCCTTTATCGAAGAGTGGTTGGATTCTCCGCAGACCTCCCTATATTATAGCCTGCAGGTCATGGGCGATGTCCAAGATAAGTCAAGTGCGTACGCTGCTATTGATGAAACGGAAGTCGATGACTATTTGGCAGGCATCTTAAATGAAGAAGAACTTACTTGCGACTGCCAAGAATGAACCCGTATCAAAAACTACTCAATCGAAAAAGAAAATGGACACCTGTCCAGACAACTGCCGGTACATGCAAAGAGGGCGCGGAGGAGGCAATCTTCCGTGCTCTTGCATTGAGGCATATGGAACTACCTGTGGGAGATTTTATCAATGACGCTCTCGCCTCTGACGTACCGGCAAATGCAAGGGACGTCCTACTGTCCAATGTCAAGGACGAAGAGAATCACGACCTCGCACTTGGTTACATCGCCAATGCTTACGGTGTTGATGAACAAGCTGAAGCGGAAGCCCTACGGCTTAAGTCCGCGTGGGAGGCACATCCAGATCACACGATTACCAAGGCACTTGTTGCCGAACGTGCGATCTTCTTCGTTCTTCTACCATTCTTTCGCTTTAATGGTGACGCTGGTATGAGGACCGTTTCAGCGGACATCAGCCGAGACGAACAAATCCACGTAGCGGTCAACTCACTGGCACATGCCGAGCTGGGTTATAACATCAGCCCCTCCCTGGACAAGCTCCGCAAAGCTACAATTAACTGGGTGATGCAGCCCCTGGGCGAGCACACCGATAAGTATTTGAACAAAAAATTTTGGCTGGAATCTAGCGACCGCTTGATGTACGAAGGCAAAGCTCCACAGCTTGCCGAAACAAAAGCTGCTAGGATGCCAGCGTTCTTTGAACATAGCAATGTCAATCTCCCCCAGTATGCTTGAAGTCAGTGGGATGCAAGCACGTGCGCTTGTGTCTCAGCTTGAAGAAATCTTTCCACCCACCAACCCTACACCTGACGATACAATGGAAAAAATTATGTACCGATCTGGTCAACGTAGCGTCGTTGAGTGGGTCATTAAATATATGGAGGATAACTAATGGCTAATAAATATTATACAAATTTACGTAGGACCGCCCGTGCAACAAGCGCAGATTTTGCAAGCGGAGCCACTTTGTATGGTAAAGGAGCTGCTCCAGAAGGTTATTTTGGTGCTGGAACTGCTTCTTATACTAACAAAGCTGGTAAACAGACATTTAATGTATTCAAACCTACACCAACACCACAACGTATTGAGTATCAAAAAGATCCTGAATACGAAACCCGCCTTGAGCAACTAGCTGCACAGATCCAAGAAATCGGATCACGTGGTCAAGGGTTTACTGGTCAGCAGCTAACACAAGCTGGTGGTCTAACTTCTGAACAAGTCAGCCAGTTAATCAGCCAATCAGCGGCGAGCACTCAAGAACAATTTGCCCCATTGACTGAACAAATCAGTTCACTGTCTGCCTCTTTGGCAGCACAGCAACAGGCTGCAGAACAGTCTATGGCAAGCCAGCAAGAACGTTACGCTACCCTGCAGCAACAGCTGTACGGTCAACAGCAAGCTGCTGCTCAGACTCAATCGGCTTTGCAACAGCAACTTGCCTCACAACAGCAAGCTACTCAGACACAACTGGGTAAGCTCAGCGCATCCATGTATAGACCTGAACAGCCTGGCGGTAGATCTGCTATGGGTGTTAAGACTGCTAGGCTACCAAGCCGCGCCTTTGCTGGTGGCGGCGTAGGTGGTGCGTTCGGTCGCCAAGGTCTACGTATCCAATCTATTAACGTCTAATTAAATGTCAGCACGTACACGCTATGACTATTTGTCAAGCGACCGTTCTCAGTTTCTTGAAGAAGCTAGGCAAGCAACAGAGCTGACTCTTCCATACTTGATCCGTGGTCATGAAGAATATGTCACGGGTATGAAAAATCTTAAGACACCGTACCAGAGCGTTGGTGCTAAAGGTGTAGTGACCCTGGCATCAAAGTTGATGTTAGCTCTCCTCCCTGTGCAGACTTCGTTCTTCAAACTGCAGCTTGACGAAAGTCAGTTGGGTCAAGAGTTTGGGCCTGAAATTAGGTCTGAGCTTGACTTGTCTTTTGCAAAGATTGAACGTATTATTCTTGAGTCCATTGCTGCATCTGATGATCGCGTTGTCGTTCACCAAGCACTGCAGCACCTGGTCGTAGGTGGTAATGCTTTGATCTTTATGTCCAAGAATGGATTGAAGTTATACCCTCTGAACCGCTTCGTAGTGGATCGAGACGGGAACGGTCAAGTGATTGAAATAGTCACAAAGGAACGTATCTCTAAAAAACTTATTGAAAATCAAATTGATCTAGACGGTCAGCCTAACACGGTTGCTGGTGATCAAGTTTATCATGATGATGTAGATGTCTATACGCATGTGCGTCGAGACAACAACCGCTTTATCTGGCACCAAGAGGTGTACGACAAAGTCGTTAAAGGTTCACAAGGTAAAGCACCAGTTGATGTAAACCCTTGGATTCCTCTTCGGTTTAACACAGTGGATGGTGAGTCCTACGGTCGTGGTCGTGTGGGTCAGTTCATTGGTGATCTTAAGTCGCTTGAAGGGCTGTCACAAGCTTTGGTCGAAGGGTCAGCAGCGGCTGCTAAGGTAGTGTTTACTGTCAGTCCGTCCAGCACCACTAAACCAAGCACATTGGCTGCTGCAGGTAATGGTGCTATTATTCAAGGACGACCTGATGACATTGGCGTCATTCAGGTAGGCAAGACTGCAGACTTCCGAACTGCATATGAGATGACTCGTACGCTTGAAGCTCGTCTGAGTGATGCATTCCTTATCATGAATGTTCGTGATAGCGAGCGCACCACAGCAGAAGAAGTTCGGATGACACAGATGGAGCTAGAGCAGCAGCTAGGTGGGTTGTTCTCCCTGCTGACTGTTGAGTTCTTGGTACCATATCTTAACCGTAAACTGAGCCAAGCTCAAAAGACCGGTGAGATTCCACGCATTCCTAAGGACATTGTCAAACCTACTATCGTAGCAGGTATCAATGCACTGGGTCGCGGTCAAGACCGTGAAAGCTTGGGTCAATTCTTAGGCACCATTGCTCAGACACTTGGTCCTGAAGCCATTGCTAACTTTATCAACACTGATGAGGTTATCAAGCGACTGGCTGCTGCACAAGGAATTGATGTACTGAACCTTGTACGTTCTATGCAAGACGTACAGGCTGAGCAGCAGGCTATCCAACAGCAACAACTTGCTATGCAACAACAACAGATGGAGATTGAAGCTATGAAGACTCCAGCAATGGATCCTTCTAAGCAACCTCAAGCACCTCCAGAAGAGTATGTTGCAACACCTAACACCCCTATCTAATTCACCCTTTTAATTCATGGCAGAAGTAATGTCTATGATCTCGGAGGATAACTCTCCGGGAGAACTTAATTCAGATGAACAAGAGTCTCTTCAAATTGGTGAAGAGATGGAGCAACAGCAAGAGAAGATGCTTGCTGGTAAATACAAAAGTGCAGAAGAACTTGAGTCTGCATATCTAGAACTGCAAAAGAAACTAGGTGAAGGCTCTGAAGAACAAGAAGAGCAATCAGAAGAGGTTGAGGAAGAGGCTGAAGGTTCTTTGTTTGACCGTCTTTGGGAAGAGTCAAAGAACGAAAAGCTTTCCGATGAGCTAGCTAAATCTATTGCAGAAGCAAACCAGGGTGACCTGGCAAAGATGTATCTAGATTATCGTACAGAAGTTGAGAGTCAACAACCTGCTCAGCTTACTGAGGAGGACGCTACCAACCTTAAAAATGCTGTTGGTGGTGACAAAGTATATACTGAGATGATGGGCTGGGCAAGTCAAAACCTGCCGGACCATGAGGTCGAAATGTATGATGCTATCATGGACTCTGGTAACTCAGCCGCTGCGTACTTTGCAGTACAAGCTCTTGCCATGCGTTATCAAGATGCGAACGGTGTAGACGGTGAGTTGCTTCAAGGCAAAGCACCTGTCAATACTAACGACACATTCAAAAGTCAAGCAGAACTTGTCGAAGCAATGGGTGACCCACGCTATTCACGTGACCCGGCGTACCGACAAGAGATCATGCGTAAGCTTGAACGTTCTGACATTGACTTTTAATGACTACTACTATTGAAGACCGAGGTCGTCTAAACCTCTACGCAAAAGAACCACCTATGACAATCATGGACGTAACTGAAACCCACAACGAAAAGGCTGAAAAGCTTAACGGTCGCCTGGCTATGCTGGGCGTCATGGCTGCGCTCGGAGCGTATGCAATCACTGGTCAAATTATCCCTGGTATCTGGTAATGCCTCAAGGTCCTGGAACTTACGGCTCCAAAGTTGGACGCCCTCCAAAAAAGAAAAAAAAGAAAATGTCTTCTGGTCAAAAGAGGATCGCTGGTCAAGCTGGTGATCCTAACAAGATTGAAGCAGCAGACTTCATGAAACTCCGTCGTCGTCGGATGGGCTGATGCATAAAGGCAAAGGTTCGTGCGGCTCCTATAAAGGAGGCAAGAAAGGTGGCGGTAAAAAAAAGTAGTACCAAGTCCGTCAGTCTAAAAATTGGTAAACACAAATCCCGTTCCGGTGGCTTGACAAAAGCCGGGCGGGAAAAATACAATCGAGAGACCGGTTCCAACCTGAAGGCACCACAACCAGGAGGAGGTCCGCGTAAGCGTTCCTTCTGTGCTAGGATGTCTGGGGTCAAAGGACCGATGAAAGATTCAAAAGGTCGTCCTACAAGGAAGGCACTTGCCCTACGTAAATGGAAATGTTAAATGGCTAAACGAGGTCTCTACGCTAACATTCATGCTAAACGCATGAGAATCAAAAAAGGCTCTGGTGAAAAGATGCGGAAGGCTGGTGCACCTGGTGCTCCTACCGCTGCTAACTTCAAACGAGCCGCTAAAACTGCTAAAAAAAAGTAACACACACACACATGAAATCTATTATCGCTTCCGGTCTCCTCCTCGGCATGGCACATGGTGCCGCTATTGCTGGTCCCTACGTGAATGTTGAGAACAACGCTGGCTTTACCGGCTCCGACTTCACCAGTCAGACTACCGACTTTCATGTCGGCTATGAGTCTGAAGGTCCTTTCGGTTCTTGGGGAGTCCAAGGCGGTCCTTCCGTTGTCGTGCCTGATGGTGGCGAACAAGAGACCGTGCTGACTGGCAAGATCTTTGGCTCCGTTGCCGCATCTGAAAAGCTCTCCGTCTATGGTGAGCTGTCGGCTGCGTTCGATGACACCAATACCTATGGCACCAAGGCTGGTCTGAAGTATAGCTTCTGATTCATACAGCCCGCCACTGGATGTGAGCCTTGGGCGGGCTTCATTAAAGTGCTCAAATACATACCCTTGTAAAAACAACACCGCACTTTTAATGACCGCTATTCTTTCACAGAGGCAGTCTCGTTCTACTTGGGAAGAGTTCTGCCAGTGGGTGACGTCCACTAACAACCGTCTGTACGTTGGCTGGTTTGGTATCCTTATGATCCCAACCCTGCTGGCTGCTACTATTTGTTTTGTAACTGCCTTTGTGGCAGCACCACCTGTAGACATCGATGGAATTCGAGAACCAGTCGCAGGCTCCCTCCTCTACGGAAACAACATCATATCGGGAGCCGTCGTTCCGAGCAGCAATGCCATCGGACTACACTTCTACCCAATTTGGGAAGCTAGTACACTTGATGAATGGCTCTACAACGGGGGACCGTTCCAGCTCGTCGTGTTCCACTTCCTCATTGGTATCTATTCTTACATGGGACGAGAGTGGGAACTTAGCTATCGACTAGGTATGCGCCCCTGGATCTTCGTCGCTTACTCTGCACCTGTTGCAGCAGCGAGTGCCGTCTTTCTGGTGTATCCCTTCGGACAAGGATCCTTCTCTGATGCAATGCCACTCGGCATTTCAGGTACCTTTAATTATATGTTTGTCTTTCAGGCAGAGCATAATATCCTTATGCATCCATTCCATATGCTGGGAGTTGCTGGAGTCTTCGGTGGCTCTCTGTTCTCTGCTATGCATGGTAGCCTGGTTACCTCCTCACTTATCCGTGAGACAACTGAAGAAGTAAGTCAGAACTATGGTTACAAATTCGGACAAGAAGAAGAGACTTATAACATTGTTGCCGCTCATGGCTATTTTGGTCGTCTTATCTTCCAGTACGCCAGCTTCAACAATAGTCGTAGTCTGCATTTCTTCCTGGCTGCTTGGCCTGTGGTTGGCATCTGGTTCACTGCGCTAGGTGTTAGCACCATGGCTTTCAACCTAAATGGATTTAACTTCAACCAATCCATCCAAGACCGTGAAGGTCACGTTATCAATACGTGGGCAGACATCCTGAACCGAGCTGGTCTCGGCATGGAGGTCATGCACGAACGCAATGCCCACAACTTCCCGCTGGATTTGGCAGCTGCTGAGACAACTCCTGTTGCTCTGACTGCACCAGCAATCGGCTAATCAATTCGTACGTTCATCCCTAACGGGACGCATGTTGCCTAACCATGGAACGGGGGTTAGGTTTATCCTGTACGAACTATGTCTGATCTCGAAAAGCGCTTCATCATCAAAGAGTATAACAAAATGCTCCGTCAAGAAAAGGAAGTCGCACTGTGCTACCGTGGCACAGCTTACAAGAAAACTGTTTTTAACTAAACCTACTCATGCCACATCAATCTAAAAAAGTCCAAACATCAATCACAAAGATGACACCTGACACTGGTGATGTGGTTTTCAAAAGATGTGGTCATTGTGGTGATAAAAAACCGCAATGTCGGAAACAAAAGAAGTGCCTTAAGGGTCTTCTGTAAAAAGCTTGGGAGGCACCTCAGAGTCGGACCTCCCTTGCATTGGCACGAGCCGGGTACGCCCGACACCTCGCGCCGTCTAGACGGTGGGATAGACCACAAAAAATTTTTGATCGATCAAGAAACCTGTAAATACTTTTTTATTTTTAATCCATAACAATGGCACATCAGTCTTCTACTTTGACCACTAGCCTTACACGGCCTGGTCAATCTAACGCTGCGGGTGACGCCCGCGCTCTTTACCTGAAGCTCTTCTCAGGTGAAATGTTCAAAGGGTTCCAATACAATGCAATCGCTCGTGACCTGGTCATGAAGCGTACCCTTACCAACGGTAAGTCCCTTCAATTCATTTATACCGGTCGGACCACGGCTGAGTTTCACACCCCCGGTAACGCCATTCTTGGCAACACCGATGGTGCACCGCCAGTGGCCGAGAAGACCATCACGGTTGATGACCTGCTGATCTCCAGCGCCTTCGTCTACGACCTTGATGAGACCCTTTCTCATTACGACCTGCGGAGCGAGATCTCCCGTAAGATCGGCTACGCTCTTGCTCAGAAGTATGACCGTCTGATCTTCCGTGCTGTCACTCGTGGCGCACGTGCTGCATCTCCGGTTACCAAGTCTAGCTTCGTTGAGCCCGGCGGCACCCAGATCCGTGTCGGTACTACCGCCAACGCTTCTGACGCATATGACGCTCAGAAACTGACCACCGCCTTCTTCGACGCCGCTGCTGCGATGGACGAAAAGGGTGTGTCCTCTGAAGGACGTGTGGGCATCCTGAACCCCCGTCAGTACTACGCTCTGATCCAAGAGGTCGGCAACAATGGTCTGATCAACCGTGACGAGCAAGGCGCTGCCCTGCAGTCCGGTCAGGGCATCGTTGAGATCGCTGGTATCAAGATCTACAAGTCCATGAACATTCCGTTCTTCAGCCAGTATGGCACCAAGTACGGTACCGGTTCTGCGACCAACCCTGGCACCACCTCTCCTGGTAACACCGGCTCCTTCGTTGGTGAAGCTCTGGAAGATGCTGCTAACGATGTCACTGGCATCAACAACGAGTACGGTGAAGAAACCGAATTCGCAAACTCCTGTGGTCTCATCTTCCAGCGCGAAGCTGCTGGTTGTGTTGAAGCCATCGGTCCCCAGGTGCAAGTCACCTCGGGTGACGTCTCCGTGGTTTACCAGGGTGACGTGATTTTGGGTCGTCTCGCCATGGGCGCAGACTACCTGAACCCTGCTTGTGCTGTTGAGCTGTACGCTGGTACCGCTACTGCACCTGCTGCATTCTGATTTATTCAATTCTGGGGGATCCTTCGGGGTCCCCTTTTTTTTATCTATATGGCTTTTCCTACCACTAACTCGCAGCAAGAGCTGCCTGCTGTCAATCAAATCCTGCAGTCATGTGGTCAAGCGCCTGTGACTACCCTAGATCAAACCAACCCGGACGTTGCGATTGCCTATCAGACTTTGCTCGAAGTCTCTCGGGAAGTACAGGCGGAAGGATGGACGTTTAACAAAGAGTCACATTACACGATGACTCCTGACATTAACAATGAAATCTTGATTCCTAACAACGTTCTTCAGATCGATTTGACTGATAACGCTGCTAATGTTGAGAAAGATGTTATTCGTCGAAGCGGTAAGCTGTACGACAAAGTCGAGCATACTTATACCTTTACTCAAGCTGTAGAATGTGACATTGTCTGGCTGTTTGACTGGGTTGACTTGCCTAAACCTGTCGCTGATTTCATCACTGCTAGAGCGGCTTCTATTACCTCCAGCCGCATCGTTGGTGACAACAGTCAATATCAAATCCTACAACAGAAAGAAGCATTCACCAGGGCTATGGCTATGGAGTATGAATGCAATCAAGGTGACTATACTTTCTTTGGTCACTCTAACGAAACTAATCACTATCAAAGCTACAAACCTTATCACGCACTTTATCGGTAATGGCAGCAGTAACTCAACGGATCCCAAGCTACCTAGGTGGCGTATCACAACAATCAGATCACAAAAAGCTACCAGGTCAGGTCCGTGAGTGTTACAACGGGTTTCCTGATGCAACCTACGGGTTGACTAAACGACCTGGTTTTGAGCACATTATCAACCTAAGCACAGGTACCACATACGATGATGGTAAGTGGTTCTTTATTAGGCGTGATGATGACGAAGAGTATATCGGTGTTATCAAAGGCACTGATATTGACATTTGGAATGCAAAAACAGGTGTTGCAGCTACTGTTACATTTCCTGATGGTACTGGTTACCTGACTGGTACAAAAGATAATTACAAAATTATTACGGTACAAGATACCAGCATCATTGTTAACACAAGTAAAACAGTTAATGCACTAGCAGCTCCCACTGGTTACCACCCTAACCGGCAGGCAACTGTTGTCATTAACAGTGTTGTGTCTGGACAAACTTACACCGTAGAGATCACTGTAAATAGTACAACTCAAACAGCAACCTTTACCACATCATCGTCTAGCACAGTTGATGATATTCTTAACAACCTAAAAACAGACATTGAAGCATTTACTGGTGACCACGCTAACATCAGCGTCACTAAGCTTAGCAATGAGTTGGAGCTTACTCACACTGCTGACATGGAAGTCCATGCTGAAGGTGGTATCAACAATCTTGCAATGTTTGCATTTGAAGAATCAGTAAACAACATTTCTGATCTTCCTATTCAAGCTGTGCATGATCGTAAAGTTAAGATCATCAACACCGCTGCAGATGAAGATAATTATTGGGTTAAATTTGTAGCACATGACGGTACGTCTGGTGAAGGTTTCTGGGAAGAAACTATTGACCCTACCGTTTCTACTGGTTTAGATGACAGCACAATGCCGCACGAGCTGGTTAACACTGCTGCTAATACATTCATCTTCCGTGAGATTGACTACACGTCACGTTTGGTTGGTGACAATGTAAGTAATCCACATCCTAGCTTTGTAACTAAAAAAATCAGTGCTGTGTTTTTCCATAATAACCGTCTGGGATTTTTGTCCCAAGACAACGTTATTATGAGCCAGTCTGGTGAGCAGTTTAACTTCTACCACCTTACTGCACAAACTGTTGTTGATTCTGATCCTATTGATATTAGTTGTTCGTCTATTCGACCTACAGCACTTCATGCGGTTATTCCTACACCTCAGGGTGTTGTGTTGTTTTCAGAGAATCAGCAATTCATTATGTTCTCTGATACAGGTGTGCTTACTCCTGCGCTGGCTACCATCCGTACACTTTCTAACTATGAGTTGGATAGTCAAATTGAACCAGTTGACGCCGGTACAAACATCAGCTTTGTAAGTAAAACCCCTGGTTACAGCCGTGTGTTCAGTATGGTAACCCGTGGTCAGCAAGAAAACCCCCAGGTGCTTGACCTGTCACGTGTTGTCAAAGAGTGGATCTCACCAGATGTAGATTCTATTATCGCTAGTCCGCAGAACTCTTTGGTTGCTGTAAGCGGTCAAAGTCTAAACGAAGTGTTTCTATATCGTTATTACAACGACGGTAAAGAAAACCTTATGGAGTCGTGGGTTAGCTGGTTAATGCCTGGTACTGTACAGTTCCTAGCTACTAGCTCTGACGATATGTATGCTGTAACTAAACAAGGTAACCAGTTTACCATCACTAAAGCAGCACTAAGTCAAAGCCCTGAGCAAGCTATTATTGTCAACAACGAAGGTGAAAAAGTTAACCCTTGTGTTGACCTGTACAAAAACATTGCTTCTAGTGCTGTTGTGTACGACGCTACTAACAACCGTACTAAGTGTTACATCCCTTACAACGATGTTTCAGGTTTGACACCTATCATCGTTATCAAAGGTGACACCAGTGCTGGTACGTTCGTGGAATCTGGTTTTACTATTACACCAGAACGAGGGTCTGATACCAACGGTCCGAACTCACCTGCTACTGAGACGTTCTTTATTGTACCTAATAAGAATCTAACCAACAGTGGTGAAAAACCACTTAATGTTGCTGGTGATGTTATTGTTGGATTTAAGTACGACTTCGACGTTACACTGCCTAAGACCTATTTCCGTCCTGAAAGAGCGGCTACTGATTTTACAGCTAATCTTACTATTGCACGGATGAAGTTTGCAGTTGGTTTGTCTGGTGTAATGAGTTTCAAACTACAGCAGACTGGACGCCGTCCTTACAGCGTAGAGTTCACAGGTGATGGTAGTACCACAACCTACACCTTTAACAAACGAGATCTAGACTACGTTACTAGGTCTGATGTTAAAGTGACAGTCAACGGTGTAAACGAGACTGGTTTTACTTTTAGTAATGACACCACGATTGTTTTTACCACTGCTCCGGCAAACAATGCGGAGATCGTTCTTTTTATTGAAGAGTGGTTTACTGTTCAGCCCATTGCTGACGCTAACACTTATCTAGCTAACGACGTTCCTCTTGCTAACGACACTGTATTTACCATTCCAATCCATCAACGCACAGAAAATTTTAGAGTTAGAATGTTTAACAATTCACCGTTCCCGGTTGCGGTCAATTCAATGATGTGGGAAGGTAACTACACACCACGTTTCTATAGGAGGGTCTGACGTTGTTCAATCCAAAAGAAAATATCCTTGATGAGCAACTAGCTGTATCAGGTATTGAAAATAACATTTTTGGTTTTGTTGCTGACATTTTTACTGGTGGCGCTTACTCAGCTAATAAACAAGCTAGAAAGCAAGCTGCTAGTGTAAATGAATACAATCACCAGATGTGGGAGTTCGATAACGAACAAGCACTTCGTTCTTACAACTACGCTGTTGACGGGCTTAAAATACTTAAGCGCAACACCGAAGCTAATATCTTAGCTCAAGAGGCTGATCTAAAACAAAAATATGATTACGGAATGGCTATCCGTAATTATGAGTTTAGTGAAGAGTTGCGGGAGTACAATCAATCTCAAGCACAAGCACAGGGTCAATTTAGTTTTAACGATATTGCCCTGCGTCAAGCTAACATCGAACAAGATCGATATTTAGCAGAACAGCAAGCTAGCCTTGATATTCAAGGGGATCAAACCTTAAAGGAATATACGATTGCTGCTGCCGGTCTTGATCTAAAACAACGTAGGATTAAAGCAGAATCAGACATCAAACTTCGTGAGTCTCGTATTGAAGCTTTGAAACAAGCTGGTCAAGTCCGAGCAAGAGGTCAGGCTGGTGTTTCATCAACCAAAGCCTTGCAAGCTGTTTTTGCTGAACAGGGTGCTCGTCAACAGGATATTGTACGACAAACGTTGTTTGCTGGTGAAGAGCTTGAGATTGACTTTAAGTCACTTAGCGATCAACTGCTTTTGGATCAAGCATCTCTAGACTTTTCACGGGCTAGTTTGTTGGCTTCTGACGTTGATAAACGTCGTAAGTTTGATATGCAAAAACTTCAAGCTGATCTAAATGCTGAAGCACAGATGATGCTAAGACCTGAACTAGCACCGCCTCTGCCTGCACCGTTCGCACTGCCGCGTCCTGAATATCAAGACATCTTTGAACCGAAGGTACCGCCTCAACCTAGAGAAGTCTATGCTCAAACTAGAAGTCTGGCTAGCGCATTTGTTAGTAACACTTTGGGCTTGGCCGCTACCGCAGCTGGTGCGGGGATAATTAAATTCTAAACTCTCTTATGGCACAATTTAGAAGTTACGCACAGCAAGGGAGTTTTAGCGACAACCAGCTACAAGCCCCCGATCAAACACAAAAAATTAGGAGACGTAAAGAAAGCCGTTTGCGTGGTATGCAGGCGGCTCAAGCTTTTCTTGAAGAAAACCGAAACGTCTATCTTAACTCACAAAAGCTTGCTCAACAGCAAGAATCTATAAACAGAGAAACAAACAGAAAGCTTGAACAAGAGAATCGCCAAAGGTATCGCGATGCTCTGACTCGGGATTTCAAGATTGAGCAGCAAAACATCCAAGGTCAAGCTCAAAGAACTGAAGATCTGATGAAGTCGATTGGTTCGATTTCTCAGAGTGCAATGCAGTTGTATGGGCAAATTCGAGAAAGCAGGCAAAAAGATAGGATTGCTGAGTCTACTTACATTATTGATCGTACTGGTCTAACCTATAACCAGCTTCAAGAGATCACAAAACTTGACGATAACCTCAGTCAAGCCGAGTTTGCACAGCAAGACATTATCCGTAACCTTATTGGTGAAGGCGATACTGATAAGTTAAACTTATTTTATAAGTACTATCAGAACAGAGGAACTAAAGAGTATGCTGAAAACGCTGGTCTTTTCCTCAAAACAGTTGATACGTATGCACCGTTTCTTGACGAAGCGTTGAGACGACTGCCTGTTGAGGCTACATCACAAGATAAACAAGATGCGTTAGAGCAAGCTCACCAAGACTTTCTTCGTGTTAATTTCTCTGAAAAAGGTGTACGTCCTGAATTGGTTTCGACGATTGTCAGCCCAAAGCTGCGATCAATTAGAAACGTATTCAATCAAAACCTGTTGCAACAACGGCTAACCGAAGCTGCTAAAACACAGAAACTTGATACCTTTAATTCACTTAACTTAGCGTGGAATAAAGGTGGCGTGTCTGAAATTATTAAGTTCAACAGTACAAACCCTTCAAGCCAAAAACGAGAGCAGATGCTTGAGTGGGCTGTTAACGCCTCTTATGGTAACGGTCCTAATGCATTGACCGGCAGTGACTTGAAAGAGCTGTTAGACTATGAATATGAGTTTAACGGTAAAACCACGACACTTGGTCAGCAATTCAGAGGCACCGAAGCTATTGGAAAAGTACACCAACGTATGCGTGCTTACAGGCGCGAAGAAACGATTGAATTTCAACAGAGAGAATCTGCAGAAAAAGATCGTATCAACAGTGGTGTTCGTGATCTATTTAGCCAGCTTAATTCAGACGGTTACTTGACTGATGCTGAGTACCGGCAAATGGAACAATATGTAGAGGATGAAGGTGGGTTTGGTATGAACATCCCGTTCCTTGACTCTGCTAAGAATCTAACTCTTACAAAACGTGCAGAAGTTGATGCTCAAAGAGAGCTTGACCGTTTGTATCGTAACGGTAACCTGACCGAAGAAAGAGTCAAATCTATGCGGTTAAGTCCTAACCTTGCTTCTCAATACTTGGGATACGCACGGGCACAGGACACGCTTCGTAATGGTGAAGAGTATAAGTCAGCTATTGAGCAAGTTAAGGCTTCTGTTCTTAACGATCAAGGTATTGCTGTTGCTTATACATCTAAGCGTAACGTCGCTAACGTTACCGCTATGCAAAACAAACTTGTAAGAGAGTTTAAGGCAAACCTAGCAGCAACTGGTGACATCCAACAATCCTTGGCGTTGAACAATCAACGTGTTGCACCGTTGTTGTCTAACTTGGCAAACCGTGATAAAAACGGTAATTTTTTAGAGATCATCAACGATCAAAAAAACTTGTTAGGTAAAGCTCAGCAGAGTATTGCTGATTTCACAGCCGTGAATAAAGTCATGCTTGACAACCCTAACGTGTTGACTGATCCTAAATTTATTGTTAATGCAATGAGTGAATCTATGGAAGCTGATGTAGTAAATTATTTTGACAAGATTGGTAACCCAGGTGCTCAAGAGCCTGCTATCATTCGTCATATTGGTGATCGATTTAATATGGACCGGTTGCAGGTCATGAATTTCATTGCTCCTGCTATTGGTAAAGAGCCTATTAAATTGAAAGATATGACTCTTGCCGAACGTAAAGCACAGCTGCCTCCTAGGTTTATTCGTGCGTTTAACGTTAACAGAACTAATGAACGTGTACAACGTGCTGGTGTAGCCCTTGCTAACGCTGGCAGCACTGCTCAACTGCGTGGACGTTTTAACGTACCTATGTCTGACAAAGCTGTGCCTGGTGCACGTGCTTTGGTTGGAATGGGTCTCCCTCCCCGTAGTGCTGCATCTTTGGCAGGTACGATTGAACAAGAATCGACTTGGCAAGGTCAGCGTAGTTGGGGTGAAGTAATGAACGATACCTCTGAAAGGAATTATGGTCTTTTGTCTTGGGCTGAGTTCCAAGGTGATCGTGCACGTGTTGCACGTATTGAAGGTTATCTAGGCAAATCTATTGATCAAGCTACTGACAACGAGCAACTTGGTGCTATCCTACGTGAGATGCAAGAGGTCTACCCACAAACCTATAAGGTTATGATGGATTCTTCTTCAACTCAAATTGAGATTGACCAAGCCCTCAAAGATTATGTAGGCTACGGTCATGCTGGTAACCGATACAGGTTTGCTAACCAGATTTTTAATCAATTAAATGAATAGCTATGATCCATCGATGATGGGAGGTACGCCTAGTCTAAGTGAGGAAGACCGTGAAGAGATGCTTAAGGAGCAACAGCGCCTTCAAGGTCTCATCACGCCTCCAGACGAAACCCAAATCGATCCCCAGGCTCAAACACCCGAAGCTACGGCTGAGGCTGTCCCTGAGCCTCAAGCTCCAGTAACAGAACAAGTTACACCTAATCGATATAGGGATGCCCAAGGCAATGTTGACATTGAAAAACTACGCCGTGAAGGTGCTGAGTTTGATATGGCTGCTGCTACAGGCGTCCTTGATTTTGGTGTTGACCTACTAAATCTTATTCCCAACGTTGACATTCCCAAAGTATCACCTTATGAAAACGAGGTTGCTCAGAGTGTCCGTGAACTTTCGTCTATTTTAATACCTACTGTTGCGCTTGGCGGTGTTGCCGGTGCTGCAGTCAAAGGATCTAAAGCCGTACAAGCATCTAAATTCCTTAATGATCCTCTTGTCAAACATATCGGCCAAACTGCATTAAGTGCTGGTACTGGTGCGTTTGTTGACTACACTGTTGAAATTAACCAAGAGGACGACAACCTATCTGGTAGTCTGCGAAAACAGTGGCCTAGATGGTTTGGTTGGATTCCTGAGGATGTTGCTACATTGGATAGCGACAGTCCTGAAATTAAACGTGCTAAGAACGTCACCGAAGGTGCTTACTTAGGTGTTGGCACTGACTTGCTGCTTGGTCTAAACAAACTGTTTAAGGGTGTACGTGGCATTGACAGGGCTACACAGTGGGTACCTGAATCTGAAAAAGCAACAGCTTGGTTCAGTAAAAACCTAGAGATTGACGCTACACCTGAAGCTGTAATTGAACGCTCTGCAGGCAAACGCTCCGATGCTCTTGATGAAATCGGTTCTTACAACTTAGATAAATCTACTAACCTAGATCAACCTATTTTTGGTGTACACGATCTTTATGGGTACCAAGAGCAAGGTGTTAGATCTGCTGATGACCTTGGTGTGATTGGTGCTTCTGTTGACGTTGTACGTATTAACAAAGACATTGAAACGGTCTACGGTCGTGTAGGTAGTGTTGTTACTGAAGGTGCTCTTAAGTTTGGTTTAGAGACTGCTGATAATCAAGAAATGGTTATTCGTGGGATTGCTAGCCAACTGCAAGACGCTGGGGAGTATGGATACAACACAGCAGGTGGTCGTTATATTAGCCACAAAGAAGTTGTAGAAGAAGGTGAAGCACTTGCTGCTCAATTCTATGATATGGATTTGCCGCAACTCAAACGTGCAATATCTAAACTACAACGTCCTGATCCTGACACTAACGTCATGGTGCTTCGTTCAGAAGGCTATGCAGGTGTTATGGGTGCTATTAAGAAGTATATGGATGACTTTGTCAACATGGATTACATGCGGGCACAGGCATACGTCGGTACTTCTATGGCTGGTCAGGTATCTGATATGGCTCAAGGTATGCGCCTTACTGAAGGCACACCTGCCATTGAACGTGCACAAGAACAGATCCTTGATCGTGTTGAGTTCCTAATGGCACAAAAGGGCATGACGTCGTATGCACGAGGCCGTGCTCTTAACATGCTTAACCTTTGGAACCGCATGACTGTTAAGGGTACTAAAGCGTTTGACATGGCTGAGGCTAAGCGCCTTGAAGGTCTTATCAAAAACGAAGGCAACGCCACGCTTCGTACTATGGAGCGTATCAAACAAGAAGCTAAGTCTACTGTTGACAACCTGCGTGTCATCAAAGAAGAGCAGCCTGAAATGCTTGCTCCGTTGATGATGGCATATGAATTGACTGACGGCAATGTCAAAACTATTGCCCGCCTAAATGATTATATTCGTAACTCTACTGGTGTTTTAAGTAAAGCGTTTATTGATTTGAATCCTGAAATCCCTTCTGTGGTTCTTCGTGGGTTCTTCTCTAACCTTTACAACTCTACGTTGAGTGCATTTGCAACTCCCATCAAAGCTGGTCTATCTAACGCATACCTGTTAGCTGAAAAGCCTGTGCGTACCATGGCTGGTGGTTTGATGAATGGTGACCTGAAAACAATCCGACGTGGTTGGTATCAATACAACGCTGCTCTTGAAACGCTGCAAGATTCTTTTGGTTACATGAAAGAAATCTTCAAACGTAGTGGTACTGACCCTTATGTGGTTGCTGCACGTGATGATATTGGACTGCGTAACGAAGCACAGATGGACGTGCTGCGAGCCTTTGCAAATGCTAAAGCTGCAGAAGGTGAGTACGGTCCACAAGTCATGTTGCAGATGGTTGAAGACATGAATGCGTTGGCTGATCATCCTTGGTTGCGTTTTGGTAACCGTTCTATGCAGGCGCTTGACGGCTTTACACAGTCTATGATTGCCACTGCAGAAGCCAAAGGGCGTGCATACGACATGGTAACTAACGGCGGTAAAGAAGCGTTTGATGCAGACAAAGCTCAAGCACTTTACACAAAAGTGCGTGACGGAATGTTTGATAAAAACACTGGTCTAATTACTGATGACGCTGTAAAACATACAACCGGTGAGATTGCTTTGAACTTGGACAACGCAGCTAACGATGCGTTTTCTTCAGCAATCCGTAGATTTCCTGTTCTTAAACCGTTCCTGTTGTTTACTAAAACACCCCTAAACGATCTAGCTTTGTCAGCTACTTATACTCCTTTGGGTGTCTTTTCTAAAACTCGTAAACAGTTTTCTTTGCCGTTTGAAGAAATGGCAGGAGAAGAGGTTGAACGGTTGCTTGTGTCTCGTGGTGTTGATCTTGAAAATACACCATCTATTAAAGCTAAGTACGACGAAATTCGTGCTGACATAAAAGGACGCGAAGCTATCGGTAACCTGGCTGTAGCCGGTGCTGTGGGTCTTTTCTTGAATGATAGGATTACTGGCAACGGACTTTACGACAAACAAAAACAAGCTCTTCGACGGGAAATTAACTGGAAGCCCCGTTCTATTCGTTTGCCTGGTGGTGAATGGGTTAGCTACGATAACCTTGGACCTATTACTAACTGGTTAGCTTTGACTGTTGATGTCATGGATAACTTTGGCAGCTTGGCACCAAACGACATCGGTGAACAGCTTCATAAACTAGGCTTTGTTATGGCTTCTTCTATTACAGAAAAGACTAGCACTTCTGGTTTGGAAGCCTTCTTTGATGTACTTAGAGGTGATACCGGTACTATCAACAAATGGACTGCTAGTTTCTTGACCAGCGCAACTGTGCCTGGTTCTAGTCAACTCGCAGAGATCTCTCGACTTATGGACCCAGGTCTAAAGGAAGTTGAGATGAGTGTGTTTGATTTGATGCGTAACCGCAACCCAATGACAAAAGGTCAACTTCCTGCTGTCTACGATTGGATTGACGGTGGTGAGGTTGGTATTCCTGATACCTTTATGGCACGTGTATGGAATACCTATATGCCTTGGAAAGTTAGTGGCAGCATGAGCGATGAAAAACAATTCCTTATGGACATTGAATACGATGCTCGTCCTACTCTGCGTACCAACGGCAAAGGTATTGAATACACTAAAGACGAACGTTCTGAGATTACTAACATCATGGGACGCGATGGGTTGTTTAAGGATGGCATTAAACGTGTCATGCAAACTACACAAGGTAGAGAATTTAGACGTCGTTACAAAGAGGCAGTGGATGCAGGTCTAGAGCCTGATCTTAGCATCTTTGAAGATCTACACATCATGCTAGATCGTGAACTGCGTTATGCTATGAAGATGGCATCTGCCAAATCTTCTAGCCGCGATTCTGTATCTAGAAAAATGTATATTCAAGAAACTGTTGGTGGTTACTTACGTTCTGGTATGAAGAACGAAGCCGAACGGTTCTTGCAATACATGGGTGAATACTCTTATTAACTTACTAAAGCGTAATGGCTGTAACTCAAAACTCATTCACAGGAAATGGCTCCACCACCAATTTCTCTTTTACATTCCCCTATATTAAAGAAGCGGACGTCAAAGCTAAAATTGACGGCGTAAACACAACTGCATTCACACTAGCCAACGCAACAACGGTATCGTTTACTACAGCTCCGTCTAACGGGGCTGCTATTATCATTTTCCGTGATACCGACAACGACGAAAAAACAGCTACGTTCTTTGCTGGATCGGCTATCAAAGCAGAGGACTTGAACAACAACTTTGATCAGGTGTTGTTTACTGCACAAGAGGTTGACAACAACGCTTTGCAGACCCTTGGTGGCACCATGTCTGGTGATCTGAACTTTGGTCAGAACGCTAACATTGTCTTCGAAGGTGCAACAGATGATGCAAATGAAACAACTCTGACGGTTGCAGATCCTACTGCTGACCGTACGATCACCTTGCCCGACGTAACTGGTACTGTTGTCACGACTGGTGACACAGCAACTGTTGCTACAGCAATGGTAGCCGACTCTGCAATTACTAGCGCAAAAATTTCTGACGGTACTATTGCTACAGGCGACATTGCAAACGACGCAATTACTACCGCAAAGATTGCTGACGCAAACGTTACCACGGCACTGATTGCAGATGCCAATGTGACCACTGCAAAGCTTGCTAGCGATGCTGTTACCACGGCTAAGATCACTGATGCCAACGTAACCACCGCTAAGATTGCAAACGACGCAATTACTGCCGCAAAAATTGCAGCAGATGCTGTTGGATCTAGCGAGATTGCAGCTAATGCAGTTACTTCAAGTGAGCTGGCTGACGCTTCTGTTGATACTGCAGCTATTGTTGACGCAAATGTCACTACTGCAAAGGTAGCTGACTCTGCAATCACCACTGCAAAGATCAACGACAGCGCAGTTACCAGTGCAAAGATTGGTTCTAACCAAGTAACTGAAGCAAAGATTGCAGATAACGCAGTCACTACCGCTAAAATTCCTGATAGTGGTGTAACTACACCTAAGATTGCTGACAATGCTGTCACAAACGTCAAGCTTGCTGATGCTGAGCTGCGTGAACTGGCAACTATGGGGTCTACCACTGCGTCTGCACTGGCTGATCTTACGCAAGCTGAGGTTCAAATCCTAGACGGTGCGACTGTTAGCACCAACGAACTCAATATCTTGGATGGTGTCACTGCTAATGCAACTGAAATCAACCAGCTTGACGGCAATACGCTGACTAATAGCTTTACTGCTAGCAGCACAACCCAATATCCGTCGTCTAATGCCATCAGCGGCTACGTTCTTGGCCTGATGGACAACCTCGGTGGCTTTGTTGCCATCGCAAACGAGAACAGCTTCCCCACTACCAACCCTGATCCCTCTGATGATGCAGGCACTGTTGTGTCTATCTCTGATGCAGGTGGTCTGGTAGTCAGTGCATCTGGCACTGCAAGTGGTCAAACCACTGGTGGTACTGCTGTAACCATCACAGGCTTCCCGTCTGCACTGCAAAGCAGCACCCTGCCTGCAGGTCAAGGCTTGCAAGTTGTTTCTACTTCCACGCTCAACACCTATACGTACCACAAAGTCCTTGGTACAGACGCTGACATTGCACAACTGAACGATGATGTCAATGATTTCTTTGCCCGGTATCGTATTGGCACGACTAATCCTACCACAGATCTAGACGCTGGTGACCTGTTCTTCAACACGTCCACTGGCAAGATGCTGGTGTATGACTCCACTACGTCTGCATGGGAGGAGGTACAGGCTGTTGGTAACTACTTCATCAACACTCTAAGCTCCTCAGGAGGCACTGGAGGCGGCTCAGCGACGTTTAACGGCTCTGCTTATAGGTTTACCCTCAGCAACCCTGGAAGTGTCGCACAGCAGCATATCGTAAGCATTAACGGTGTCATTCAAAAGCCTAACAGTGGCACGTCACAACCGTCTGAAGGCTTTGCTATCGACAATGCTGACATCATTCTTGCTGCAGCTCCTGCTACTGGCTCTGAGTTCTTCATTGTCACTGTAGGTACTTCTGTCAATATCGGTGCTCCTAGCAACGATACCATCAATAATGCGATGGTTAAGGCTGATGCAGCCATTGCTGGCACCAAGATCAGCCCAGACTTTGGTAGTCAAAACGTTGTAACGACTGGATCGGTTGGTGTTGGAACGACGTCGCCACTTGCTTTATATCGCAGCTTGTCTATTCACGGACCAGCCAATGATCAAGGTGGTGTTCTTGATTTAGCAACAGCTAATCAGTCTTCAAGAGCATACGTATTTAACGATTCCAACGGCTTGAGCGTTCAAACCGCAACGTCTCACCCCATTCTGTTTAAGCCTAACAGCACCGAGCGCCTGCGTATAGACAGCTCTGGGCGTGTAGTTATTGGCGCAACTTCAACTCCAGTTCAATTTTCAGTTCAAAACGCCTCAACTTCGCTTGGGATTGAAGTTGACACGGCTAGTGGGTTTGCGTCTGGTCCTACCTTGCGTGGTTACCACCGTCCTGGAAGTGCCTACAAAAACTTAGGCATTACTGGTGCACAAATTATGTTTGGCATCAATGATGTAGAGAAAGCACGCATCGACAGCTCGGGGCGGTTGTTGCTGGGCCATAGCAGCAGCGTGGGTGATGACAACAACCTGCAACTTGTTGGGTCAACGGCTGATGGATCTTCAGCGACATTTTGGCGCTCTAGTTCGGATTCAGGCAATCCCCAGCTCAACTTTGTAAAAACTAGAGGTTCTGTAGCTTCTCCCTCAATTGTTTCTAGTGGCGACACTTTAGGACGCATTCGGTTTTATGGCTGGGATGGTCTTGACAGTGACAGTAGAGCCGCAGAAATTATCGCGCAAGTAGACGGAACACCTGGCGGGGATGATATGCCAGGAAGGCTCATCTTCAGCACCACAGCTGACGGCTCACGCGTCGTGACTGAGCGGATGCGAATCGACAGCTCTGGAAATGTTGGCATCGGAACCACATCCCCGTCAAAAAAGTTACACATCGATTCAAGCTCAGATCAAATACGTTTGTCCGATGGATCTGGCGGTTTTGAGTTGAGAGCTGGCAACGTATTTAAGATTTCTGATGATGGTACTGAGCGGGTGCGGATCGACAGCTCTGGGAATGTTGGCATCGGAGTGTCGTCGCCGCGTGGACTTCTTCACTTACATTCTTCTAGTGCTCCTCGGCTTGATTTTACAAACGCAACTACAGGCACAGCAAGCACAGATGGAA
>Ga0208645_1000454_pt1 | contig 44213 bp, 40 predicted proteins | sample VirMetDEL_Sep_01_FD_184519 | JGI IMG/M metagenome (GOLD analysis project Ga0208645, IMG submission 184519) | Aqueous microbial communities from the Delaware River and Bay under freshwater to marine salinity gradient to study organic matter... | ecosystem: Environmental > Aquatic > Marine >... | reverse complement strand
TGTCGGTGACATGGTCACGCCCAAGGACATTCTCGATTTCTCCAAGGCGCAGGAGTAAGGACATGAGTGCAGTGATCGACCACGGTCATACTGACCACCACCATGGCCCGGCCAAGGGCCTGATGCGCTGGGTGCTGACCACCAACCACAAGGACATCGGCACGATGTACCTGTGGTTCAGCTTCTGCATGTTCCTGCTGGGCGGCTCGATGGCCATGGTCATCCGCGCCGAGTTGTTCCAGCCGGGCCTGCAGATCGTGCAGCCGGAATTCTTCAACCAGATGACCACCATGCACGGCCTGATCATGGTCTTCGGCGCGGTGATGCCGGCCTTCGTCGGCCTGGCCAACTGGATGATCCCGCTGATGATCGGCGCTCCGGACATGGCCCTGCCACGGATGAACAACTTCAGTTTCTGGCTGCTGCCGGCGGCCTTCGGCCTGCTGGTCAGCACCTTGTTCATGGAGGGCGGCGGGCCGAACTTCGGCTGGACCTTCTATGCCCCGCTGTCGACGACCTATGCGCCGGAGAGCACCACCTTCTTCATCTTCGCCATCCACCTGATGGGCATCAGCTCGATCATGGGGGCGATCAACGTAGTCGCCACCATCCTCAACCTGCGCGCCCCAGGCATGACCCTGATGAAAATGCCGCTGTTCGTCTGGACCTGGCTGATCACCGCCTTCCTGCTGATCGCGGTGATGCCGGTACTGGCTGGTTGCGTAACGATGATGCTGATGGACATCCACTTCGGCACCAGCTTCTTCAATGCCGCCGGTGGTGGTGACCCGGTGCTGTTCCAGCATGTGTTCTGGTTCTTCGGCCACCCCGAGGTGTACATCATGATCCTGCCCGCCTTCGGTGCGGTCAGCTCGATCATCCCGGCCTTCGCGCGCAAGCCGCTATTCGGCTATACCTCGATGGTCTACGCCACCGCGTCCATCGCCTTCCTGTCGTTCATCGTCTGGGCGCACCACATGTTCACCGTCGGCATTCCGCTGACCGGCGAGCTGTTCTTCATGTACGCCACCATGCTGATCGCCGTGCCTACCGGGGTGAAGGTGTTCAACTGGGCCAGCACCATGTGGCAGGGCTCGATGACCTTTGAGGCGCCGATGCTGTTCTCGGTGGCCTTCGTCATCCTCTTCACCATCGGCGGCTTCTCCGGGCTGATGCTGGCCATCGCGCCGTCGGACTTCCAGTACCACGATACCTACTTCGTGGTGGCGCACTTCCACTATGTGCTGGTGCCCGGTGCGATCTTCGGCATCTTCGCCTCGGCCTACTACTGGCTGCCGAAGTGGACCGGCCACATGTACGACGAAACCCTAGGCAAGCTGCATTTCTGGATGAGCTTCATCGGCATGAACCTGGCGTTCTTCCCGATGCACTTCGTCGGTCTGGCCGGGATGCCGCGGCGGATTCCCGACTACAACCTGATGTTCGCCAACTTCAACATGGTCTCCAGCATCGGCGCCTTCATGTTCGGGGCGACCCAGTTGCTGTTCCTGTTCATCGTCATCAAGTGCATCCGTGGCGGCAAACCGGCTCCGGCCAAGCCCTGGGACGGTGCCGAAGGCCTGGAGTGGACGGTGCCGTCACCGGCGCCCTACCACACCTTCAGCACACCGCCGGAAGTGAAATAGGAGGTCTGCCGTGAGCGAGGTCATCGCGACTCGTCGTCTGGTTACCCGCCTGCTGGTCGTGGTGGTGGTGATGTTCTGCTTCGGCATTTTCGTCCTGCCACCCTTCTACGATGCCATGTGTCGAGTCTTCGGCATCAACGGCAAGACGGCTGGGGCCTACCAGGGCGAGCAACTGGTGGATGAGGAGCGTCAGGTACGCGTGCAGTTTCTCGCCACCAACGCCGCCGGAATGGTCTGGGAGTTCGGGCCCAAGGCCGACGAGATCCTGGTCCATCCGGGGGAGACGCGCGACATGTTGTTCGTCGCCTACAACCCCAGCAACCAGCCGATGAGCGCGCAGGCGATTCCCAGTGTCTCGCCCTCGAAGGCGGCGGCCTTCTTTCACAAGACCGAGTGCTTCTGCTTTACCCAGCAGGTGCTGCAACCGGGCGAGCGCATCGAAATGCCGGTGCGCTTCATCGTCGACCGCGACCTGCCGCAAGACGTGAAGCACCTGACGCTGGGCTACACGCTGTTCGATATCACCGCGCGCAAACCGCCGGTGGCACAGGCTCCATAAGGAGAACAACAATGTCGAGTCACGAGCACTACTACGTTCCGGCCCAGAGCAAATGGCCGATTATCGCCACCCTCGGGATGCTGGTCAGCGTCTTCGGGGTCGGTACCTGGTTCAATGACCTCTCGGCCAATCGCGCAGACTCCAATGGCCCGCTGATCTTCTTCGTTGGCGGCCTGATCCTCGCCTACATGCTGTTCGGCTGGTTCGGCAATGTGATCAAGGAGAGCCGCAGCGGTCTGTACAGTCCACAGATGGATCGCTCGTTCCGCTGGGGCATGAGCTGGTTCATCTTCTCCGAGGTGATGTTCTTCGCGGCCTTTTTCGGCGCCCTCTTCTACGTCCGTACCTGGGCCGGTCCCTGGCTGGGTGGCGAGGGCGACAAGGGCGTGGCCAACATGCTCTGGGAAGGTTTCGAATACAGTTGGCCGCTGCTGCAGAACCCCGACTCCAAGCTATTTCCGCCGCCCAGCGGGGTGATCGACCCCTGGCATCTGCCGTTGCTCAATACCATCTTGCTGGTGTCATCGAGCGTCACCATTACCCTCGCCCACCATGCCCTGAAGAAGAACAAACGCGGCCCGCTCAAGGCCTGGCTGGCGGCCACCATTTTGCTCGGTGCGGCGTTCCTGTTCTTCCAGGTCGAGGAGTACATCGAGGCCTACACCGAATTGGGCCTGACCCTGGGCTCGGGGATCTACGGTGCGACCTTCTTCATGCTTACCGGTTTTCACGGTGCCCACGTCACCATGGGTGCGCTGATTCTGACGGTGATGCTGGTGCGCATCATGCGCGGGCACTTCGACTCGGAGAAACACTTCGGTTTCGAGGCTGCGTCCTGGTACTGGCACTTCGTCGATGTGGTCTGGCTGGGCTTGTTCATCTTCGTCTATGTGCTTTGAGGCAGCTACCAAGTGACATGAGACACCAGTTGCCCTGAGTAGAAGCCCCAGGCGATCAGGGCGACGGTGATGGCGGTCAGCACCACACGGATTGTCAGTGCATTGACCACACGCGTACCGCGGCTGTCGTCCTTGACCAGGAAGAACAGGCCACTGAACAGACTGGCGATGGTAGCCAGCAACATGAGGACGATCGCGGCCTTGAGCATGCGAGACTCCAGGGGAGTGGGTGATGCATCGCAGTATAGCCAGCCCGTCTGTGGTTCGCGGAGGCGCGCAATGAGCGGTTTCCGTCCCGGCTGGCTGCCCAGCATTCTGGTGTTGCTGCTGATGCCTGGCCTGGTGAGCCTGGGCTTCTGGCAGCTGCAGCGAGGCGAGGAGAAACGTCAGCTACTGGCCAGTTTCGAGGCGCGGCGTCAGGCTGAGCCAATCGGCCTCGAACAGCTTGAACCCATGCGTGACCCCGCCTACCGCCGCGTCCACCTGAGCGGACATTTCGACCCCGAGCACAGCCTTTTGCTGGATAGCCGCATCCGCGACGGCCATGCCGGCGTCGAGCTGTTGCAGCCGTTCTACGATCAGGCCAGCGGTCTCTGGGTGTTGCTCAACCGTGGCTGGTTGCCCTGGCCGGACCGGCGCACGCCTGTGCAGTTCGATACCCCCGATGGCGTGCTGCAGCTCAATGCCTGGATCTACGTGGCGCCATCCGGCGGTCTGAGTCTGCGATCCGGTGTGGCGTCCGAGGGCTGGCCACGGCTGATCACTCAGGTCGAGGCCGACAGTCTTTGGCGCCAGCTGGGCCGTGGCGGCCTGCCCTTCGAGACGCGCCTGGAGCCGGGGCCTGCGAGCTATCGCGTCGACTGGCCAATCGTGGCCATGAGCCCCAGCAAGCATCTGGGTTATGCGGTGCAGTGGTTTGCCTTGGCTGCTGCGCTGCTTGGCCTGTTCATTTATCTCGGAATTCACAATGCACGGGAGCATCGTCATGAACCCAGCCATCGCCATGCCTGAGGTGCCCCGCAAGGGCCGGGGGCGTTTGCAGCTTCTGCTGATTCTGGCCATCACCATCGGCCCGATGTTCCTGGCCAGTGCCATGTACCAGTGGCGCTTCTGGGTGCCGGAGACGCGAAATTACCACGGTGTGCTGATCGGCGATGGTCGCACCCTGGCCGATCTCGGCGTGCAGGGCGAAGTGGAGCGGCAGTGGCAGATTCTGGTGACGGCACCTGGCGCGTGCGGGGCGGACTGTCAGCAGCTGGTGTACCTGGCGCGGCAGATCCAGATCGGCCTCAATCGCGAGACCTCGCGGGCCAGCCATGGCTTGGCCCTGGCTGAGCCGCTGAGCGCCGAGTACGACGCCACGCTTAAGCGCGAGTACCCGCAACTTGGACGCTATCAGCTGGACCTGCAGTCCTACGACAAGGCCGCCGAGGCGGTACCGGGTGCGCAGCTTTGGCTGGTCGACCCACACGGCAATCTGGTGTTGCGCTATCCGGCCGGCAGCAACGGCAAGGCCATCCTCGATGACCTGCGCTACCTGCTGAAAATTTCCCTGATCGGTTGACGCTGTGCTCCATCTATAACCACAGAGCGCCCAGCCTATTGCCCAAGGAGTCGACATGCACAAGCCCGGTTACCGTCTAGCATTGTTCGCGACCCTTCTGACCGTGGTGGTCGTGCTGCTGGGGGCCTACACCCGGCTCACCCATGCCGGCCTGGGCTGCCCGGATTGGCCAGGCTGTTACGGCTTTCTCGGCGTACCGATGAGCGAGCACAAGCAGGCCATCGCCGAGGCTCGTTTTCCCGAGGCGCCGGTTGAGGTCGCCAAGGGCTGGTACGAGATGATCCATCGCTACTTCGCTGGCGCTCTTGGGTTGGTGATCCTGGCCATCGCGATCCAGGCCTTCCGCCGCCGCGAAGAGCCGGCGCAGCCGCTGAAGTTACCTTTGGTGATTCTCGCGTTGGTGATCCTGCAAGGGGCGTTCGGCATGTGGACGGTCACCCTGCAGCTGTGGCCGCAGGTGGTCACCGCCCACCTGCTTGGCGGTTTCGCCACGTTGAGCCTGCTGACCTTGCTGACGTTGCGCCTATCCGGGCGCTTCGCCCCGCTGCAGCTGCCGGGACGCCTGCGTGCCCTGGCGGCTGCCTGCCTGCTGCTGGTGATCGGGCAGATCGTCCTGGGCGGTTGGGTCAGTTCCAACTACGCCGCCGTGGCCTGCGTCGACCTGCCCACCTGCCACGGTGAATGGTGGCCGGCGATGGATTTCGGCAAGGGCTTTCATCTCACCCAACACATCGGCCCCAATTACCTCGGCGGGCAGCTCGACAGTGATGCACGCACCGCGATTCACATGAGCCACCGTCTTGGGGCACTGCTGGTCACGCTGGCACTGCTGGCGCTGGCCTGGCAGTTGCGCGGCGCCAAGCTGCCGCATCTGGCCGGGCTGCTGCTGCTGGCGCTGGCGCTGCAGGTCTGTCTGGGCATCAGTAACGTGGTCTTCCATCTGCCGCTGCTGGTGGCGGTAGCCCATAACGCAGGCGGTGCGGCGCTGCTACTGACGATGGTGTTGATCAACTATCGCCTCAGGGCTGTTTCCGCCGTGACGCGCGATGCATCCGATCGTGTCGGCACGCGTGCAGTGATCGCTTCCCGCGCTCTGCTGCCGGCCGGCAAATAACCCATCAAGGAGAAATGCCATGGCGACAATGCTACGAGCTCACTCCGAACATGCCTCCTGGCGTGATTATCTGGAACTGACCAAGCCACGGGTGGTGATGCTGATGCTGATCACCTCACTGGTCGGCATGTTCCTCGCCACGCGTGCTGGCGTGCCCTGGGCCGTGCTGCTGTTCGGCAATCTGGGCATCGGCCTGTGTGCGGGGGCTGCCGCGGCGGTCAACCATGTGGTGGACCGCCGCATCGACTCGATCATGGCGCGTACGCACAAGCGCCCGGTCACGGCTGGGCGCGTCTCGCCAGTGGCGGCGCTGAGCTTCGCGCTGCTGCTGGCTATTGCCGGTATGAGCCTGTTGCTGGTGTTCACCAACCAGCTGGCCGCCTGGCTCACCCTCGCCTCGTTGCTCGGTTACGCGGTGATCTACACCGGCTTTCTCAAGCGCGCCACGCCGCAGAACATCGTCATCGGTGGCCTGGCTGGCGCTGCACCGCCGCTACTGGGCTGGGTCGCCGTCACCGGTCACCTCAGTGCCGAGCCGCTGCTGCTGGTGTTGATCATTTTTGCCTGGACGCCGCCGCACTTTTGGGCGCTGGCCATTCATCGCAAGGAGGAGTACGCCAAGGCCGACATTCCCATGCTGCCGGTGACCCACGGCGAGCACTACACCAAGGTCCATATCCTGCTCTATACCCTGGCGATGTTCGCGGTGACCCTGCTGCCCTACGCCATTCACATGAGCGGGCCGCTGTACCTGGTTTGCGCCCTGTTGTTGGGCGGCCGCTTCCTGCACTGGGCCTGGGTGCTGTACCGTGACAGCAAACCGCACGCAGCGATCAACACCTTCAAGTACAGTATCTGGTACCTGTTCCTGTTGTTCATCGCCTTGCTGGCGGACCACTATCTGCTGTTGAACATCTAGCAAGCTGTGGCGTGGCAGACGGTTTGCAAAAGCTAGCTAAGGGATTTCATGACTCGTACCCATACAACGGTTTTCGTTCTTGTCGCTATCGTGGCCCTGGTGCTGGGGCTTACCGTCAACAAGGTGCTCAGTAGCAAGGGCCAGGGTGATCCGGCCGTGTTGCTCGATGCCGGTATCGTCCTGCTGCCGCAGAACCGTAGCCTGCCCGCGCTGAGCCTGGTCGATCAGGACGGCAAAGAGGTCGTGGTCGATCAGCTCAAGGGCGACTGGACGCTGCTGTTCTTCGGCTACACCTTCTGCCCGGACATCTGCCCGGCGACCTTAGCGCAACTGCGTCAACTGCAGAGCCAGCTGCCCGAGGAAACTCGCGCGCGGCTGAACGTAGTGATGGTCAGCGTCGACCCTCATCGCGATACACCGGAGCAACTGAGCAAATACCTGAACTACTTCGATGCCGGCTTCGAAGGCCTGACCGGAGAAGAGGCGACCCTGCAGAAGTTCGCCAACTCGGTGAGTATTCCCTACATCCCGGCTGATACCAGCAAGGAAAACTACACGGTCGATCACAGCGGCAATCTGGTGATCATCGGCCCGGATGGCACCCAGCGTGGTTTCATCCGTGCGCCGATCAACAACGCCAAGTTGGCAGCGCAATTGCCGGGCCTGGTTTCGGGTAGCTGATCCGCCGGGTGTGCTGCGCACCGCTATTACCAGCATTTTCCGGATTTCATCCGGGCTACGGCCCCGACGCAGACCTGTAGGGTGGATTAGCGGCGCAAAGCCCCGGTCGCGTATACGCAACTGGGCTTGGCGCGCCGCGTAACCCACCAGGCAATAGATGGCGTTGCGCCGACGGTGGGTTACGCCGCCGCAGGAACAGAGAGTGATTCAGCAATGTGTCACAGGCGGCTAACCCACCCTACGAATCGCGTCGATCGTCCTACAGCGCGAACGGCAGGGGCAGGTTGACCTGCTGACGCTGCGCCAGGCGACGCTGGAATTCACCCGGATCATGAATCAGCACTTCCTGCCCGGCGAACGACTCGGCGGCGATCAGGCGTGACAACCAGAAACGCACGCACGCCACGCGCAGCATGGCCGGCCACAGTTCCGCCTCGGCTGCCGTGAAGGGCCGCTGCGCCGCATAGGCGCCGAGCAGTGCGCGGGCACGGGCGCCATCGAGGCTGCCGTCTTCGTGCGAGCACCAGTCGTTCAGGGTGATAGCCAGGTCGTAGAGCATCGGCCCGGAACAGGCGTTGTAGAAGTCGATCACCCCAGCCAGGTGGTTGCCGTCGAACAGCACGTTGTCGCGGAACAGGTCGGCATGCAGGTTGGCGCGCGGCAGGGCGAGGATGCGCGGCTTCAGCTCGGCGATCTCGGCCAGCGCATCACGCAGTAGCGGTAATGCCTGTTCATCGAGCTTCAGCGCCTGGCTCGGGCCTTCGGCCAGCATCCAGTCCAGGCCACGGTCGCTGCGACGCTCCACCGGCTGTTCGCGAGTCGCCAGGTGAATGCGGGCCAGCAGGTTGCCTACTTCCTGGCAGTGGTGCGCGTTGGCTTCACGTACATGCTTGCCGGACAGCCGTGGCTGCAGCAGCGCTGGTTTCTCTGCCAGGCTGCGCAGCGCCTCGCCATCCTGCGTACGCAGGGCGTAGGGCACCGGCAAGCCGGCATCGTGGAGCACGTCGAGCAATTCGATGAAGAACGGCAGGTCGGCCACCGGGCCGCGTTCGACCAGGGTCAGGACGTATTCACCCTGTTCCAGGCTGACGAAGAAGTTGCTGTTTTCGCTGCCCGCAGCAATGCCCTGGAAGTCACGCAACCGGCCAAGCCCATAGGGCGCCAGGAAGACTTCGAGCTCATGACGCTCCAGGGGGGTGAATACCGACATATCAGACCTTAATTGCCTTACCAGCTAAAAATTTCCCAAGACGGGATCAGCATGTCCGGATCGTCCGAACGCACGAAGTTGCCGTCGCTGCCGTCGGCACGAACGAGGAAGTAGGGTTTGCCATTCTTCGGGATCACCTTGATGGCGTAGAGGAAGCCATTGACCCGATATTCCTGAATGGTGCGGTCGCCGTCCTGGCGGATGGTCACGTCCGGGTCGCCGGATACCGGATCTTCGGCGTGAGCGGCAAGCGGCAGGCAGGCCAGCAGGCTGACCAGCAACAGGCGATTCAATGTACCCATGGTAATCTTGCTCCTTCGTTGTTCACCGATGCAGCCATTCTACCGCTGCACCCGCCGAAAAGGTTGATCCCGCGCATGAGCCAAGCTCCCCTCGTTCTGGTCGACGGTTCCTCGTATCTGTACCGCGCCTTCCACGCCCTGCCGCCGCTGACCACTTCCAAGGGCCTGCCCACCGGAGCGGTCAAGGGCGTGCTGAACATGCTCAAGAGCCTGCGCAAGCAGTACCCCAACAGCCCCTTCGCCGTGGTCTTCGACGCCAAGGGCGGCACCTTCCGTGACGAGCTGTTCGCCGAGTACAAGGCCAATCGCCCGTCCATGCCGGACGAGCTGCGCGTCCAGGTCGAGCCGCTGCATGCGAGCGTACGTGCCCTGGGCCTGCCGCTGCTGTGCGTCGAAGGCGTGGAAGCTGACGACGTGATCGGCACTTTGGCGCGCCAGGCCGCCGGGGAAAAGCGCGATGTGGTCATCTCCACCGGCGACAAGGACATGGCGCAGTTGGTCTGCCCGCACGTTACGCTGGTCAACACCATGACCGGAAGCGTCTACGACGCCGATGGCGTGAAAGAGAAATTCGGTGTCGGCCCTGAGCTGATCATCGACTACCTGGCACTGATGGGCGACAAGGTCGACAACATCCCGGGCGTGCCCGGCGTCGGTGAGAAAACCGCTCTCGGTCTGCTGGTTGGCATCGGCGGCGGCCTCGATGTGCTTTACGCCAACCTCGACAAGGTGCCCGAGTTGCCGATTCGTGGCGCCAAGGGCCTGCCGGCCAAGCTCGAAGAGCACCGCGAGATGGCCTACCTGTCCTACCAACTGGCGACCATCAAGACCGACGTGCCGCTGAATATCGAGATCGAGTCGCTGCATCCCGGCGAGCCGGATCAGGCCGCGTTGGTGCAGCTCTACGGCGAGCTGGAATTCAAGAACTGGCTGGACGACCTGCTGCGCCAGAACAAGGCACTGGTGGCCAAGGCTGCAGCGCCGGCTGGCGATCTGTTCGCCGAGCCTGCTGGCGAAGCCGCCGAAGCAAGCGCTGAACCAGCGCCAGCCAGCACCAGTGATTACCAGATGGTGCTGGAGCAGGCGCAGTTCGATGCCTGGTTGAAGAAACTGGAGCAGGCCGAACTGATCGCCTTCGACAGCGAGACCACCAGCATCGATGCCCAGCAGGCGCAGTTGGTCGGTCTGTCCTTTGCGGTCAAGGCTGGCGAAGCGGTCTATATCCCGCTGGCGCATTCCTACATGGGCGTGCCACAGCAGCTCGACCGCGACGCGGTACTCAAGGCGCTCAAGCCGATTCTTGAAGACCCGGCCAAGGCCAAGGTCGGTCAGCACGCCAAGTACGACATCAACGTCCTGGCCAATGCCAGTACGCCGATTTCCGTGCAGGGCGTGGCCTTCGACACCATGCTCGAGTCCTACGTGCTGGACTCCACCGCCACCCGTCACGACATGGACAGCCTGGCGCTGAAGTACCTGAACCACAGCACCATCCGCTTCGAGGACATCGCCGGCAAGGGTGCCAAGCAACTGACCTTCGACCAGATCGCCCTGGAACAGGCCGGCCCCTACGCTGCCGAAGACGCCGACGTGACCCTGCGCCTGCACCAGGAGCTGTGGGGTCGTCTTGAAGCGGTGCCGTCCCTGGCCAAGGTGCTGCGCGACATCGAAATCCCGCTGGTGCCGGTGTTGGCGCGTATCGAGCGCAACGGCGCGCTGGTCGACGCCAAGCTGCTCGGCGAGCAGAGCGTCGAGCTTGGGGAAAAGCTGGTGGAGCTGGAGCGCAAGGCGTTCGAGATCGCCGGTGAGGAATTCAACCTGGCCTCGCCCAAGCAACTGGGCGTGATCCTCTATGAAAAACTCGGCTACCCGGTGATCAGCAAGACCGCCAAGGGCCAGCCCTCCACTGCTGAGGCGGTCTTGGCCGAACTGGCCGAGCAGGACTTCGAGCTGCCCAAGGTGCTGATGCAGTACCGCTCCTTGAGCAAGCTCAAGAGCACCTACACCGACAAGCTGCCGGAGCAGATCAACCCGCGTACCGGGCGCATCCACACCAGCTACCACCAGGCGGTGGCCGCCACTGGCCGCCTGTCCTCCAGCGATCCGAACCTGCAGAACATCCCGATCCGAACCGCTGAAGGCCGACGCATCCGTCAGGCCTTCGTCGCGCCCAAGGGCTACAAGATGGTGGCAGCGGACTATTCGCAGATCGAACTGCGCATCATGGCCCACCTCGCCAAGGATGAAGGCCTGCTGGACGCCTTCCGTCATGACCTGGACGTGCACAAGGCCACCGCTGCCGAGGTGTTCGGCGTGGCGCTGGACGAGGTGACCAGCGATCAGCGGCGCAAGGCCAAGGCCATCAATTTCGGCCTGATCTACGGCATGAGCGCCTTCGGCCTGGCCAAGCAGATCGACGTCGAACGCAAGGAGGCGCAGGCCTATATCGACCGCTACTTCGCTCGCTATCCGGGTGTGCTGACCTATATGGAAAGCACTCGCGCCCAGGCGGCCGAGCAGGGGTATGTGGAGACGGTCTATGGTCGTCGCCTGTACCTGCCGGAAATTCACGCGCAGAACCAGGCCATGCGCAAGGGCGCTGAACGCGCGGCGATCAACGCGCCGATGCAAGGCACTGCAGCTGACATCATCAAGCGCGCCATGATCAAAGTGGACGGCTGGTTGCAGGACAGCGGCATCGACGCGCGCATCATCCTGCAGGTGCACGACGAACTGGTGCTGGAAGTGCGTGAGGAACTGATCGACGAGGTCAGCGCCAAACTCAAGCGCCTGATGAGTGGCGCAGCGGATCTGGACGTACCGCTGCTGGTGGAAGTGGGTGTCGGTGCCAATTGGGACGAGGCACACTGATCAGCCTGCGCCGCGGCGCAAAGCCGCGGCCGCTCTAGCGTTTGGGCTTCAGGGAATCAAAAAGCACTTTCTTATTGCAAATGGTTTTTAAGAGAGCGATGAACTTTCCGCAAACCCGCCCGGTCAGAGTTCATGAATGGCCGTTAAGCCCTTCAATGCTCCTTTGTTGTGTTAAGTGTTGGCAGACATCTGAACCCCGCCCTAGCGGTTCAGACCTTAAACCCCGAACTTCTCCCTCCCCATACGAAGCTCGGGGTTTTTTTTGCCCATAAAAAGGTCGCTTGCGGCGATCTGATGACCCTCTCCCTCCGGGAGAGGGTGCCCGAAGGGCGGGAGAGGGAGCTTACTCGCCCATTACGAGTCGTCCCCGTTGCGCATAGCGCACCCTACGCTTCAGGCCTCCTCAGCGCTTTCCTCATCCTCTTCCGGCAACAGATCCAGCCAGCCGGCCAGTACCATCTGCGCCTCTTCCACGCCCATGCGCTTGGGCGCCGAGAACAGTTGAATACTGATGCCTTCGCCCCACTGCTTGCGAATGTCCTGGCGCACCTTGAGCAGCGCGGTCTTTGCCGCACCGAAGGCCAGTTTGTCGGCCTTGGTCAGCAGGATATGCAGCGGCATACCGCTGGCTACCGACCAGTCCAGCATCATGCAGTCGAACTCGGTCAGCGGGTGACGGATATCCATCATCAGCACCAGGCCGCACAAGCTCTCGCGGCTGCCCAGATACGCTTCCAGGTGTTTCTGCCAGTGCTGCTTGAGCGGGATCGGTACCTTGGCATAGCCATAACCGGGCAGGTCGACCAGGCGTCGCTCGTCATCCAGGCGGAAGAAGTTGAGCAACTGCGTGCGTCCTGGCGTTTTCGAGGTACGCGCCAGGCTGGCGTGGGTGAGGGTGTTCAACGCGCTCGATTTGCCCGCGTTGGAACGGCCGGCGAAGGCGACTTCCAGGCCGCTGTCCTCGGGGCACTGGTCGACCTTGGCGGCACTGATGAGGAAGCTGGCCTGCTGGCACAGACCGATGATGGGATTCTTCGGGAGCATGGGGGTATCCGGTGGATGCCTCGATTCCTGTTCAGCAGTTCGAGGACTTGCGACATTTCCGCGCACCTGCTGCACGCCAGGTGGCGCGGCAAGCGGCGTCGTTTCCGTTTCAGCATTGCCAGTATATAATGCCGCAGATTTTGTGTGCGCTTTGTCCCACCCGCAGGAACCCGATTGCCGGGAGCGATTACATCTCTGCTCGATAGAAAGCAGGACGTTCCCCACCCTGATGAGGTTGATCTGATGAAGAAAATGCTGCTCGCTGTTGCCGTTATGACCCTGTCTTTTAACGGCTATGCTGCTCAGGACCCGCAAGCTGTATATGACCGCGCCTGTGGTGTATGCCACAACGGCCAGATCCCCACGGCGCCCAAGAAGGGCGACAAAGCCGCATGGGAACCGCGTCTGGCCAAGGGTACCGATGCACTGGTGCAAAGCGTCACCAATGGTTTGAATGCCATGCCGCCGCGCGGTCTGTGCATGGACTGCACTGCCGAGGATTACCAGGCGGTCATCAAACTGATGACCGAATGAGCAAGCCCGGCCGATAACTCTTTCTCTCTTAGCCGTAATTGGATTAGCTGATGAACAAAGTACTCGTGAGTCTGCTGTTGACCCTGGGCCTCACCGGCGTTGCTCAGGCTGCCGGCGATGCCGAAGCCGGTCAGGGCAAAGTCGCTGTCTGTGGTGCCTGCCATGGCGCCGATGGCAACAGCCCTGCGCCAAACTTCCCCAAGCTGGCCGGTCAGGGCGAGCGTTACCTGCTCAAGCAACTGCACGACATCAAGTCCGGTAACCGCCAGGTCGTCGAGATGACCGGCATGCTGGATAACCTCAGCGATCAGGATATGGCCGACATCGCCGCTTACTTCTCCAGCCAGAAGATGAGCGTGGGCGCTGCCGATCCCAAGCTCGTCAAGCGCGGTGAAGCACTGTTCCGTGGCGGCAAGCTGGAAGAGGGCATGCCATCCTGCATCGGTTGCCATTCGCCCAACGGCGCTGGCCTGGCTGCTGCGGGCTTCCCGCATCTGGGCGGCCAACACGCTCAATACGTTGCCAAGCAGCTGACCGATTTCCGCGAAGGCAACCGTACCAACGACGGCGATGCGATGATCATGCGCGCCATCGCTGCCAAGCTGAGCAACAAGGATATTGAAGCCGTATCCAGCTTCATCCAGGGTCTGCACTGATAATTTGCTGCGCGTCGGCCCTGCGGCGTCAGAAACAGGATCGGAGTGCTCATGTACAAAAGTACATTCCGCCTCCTCTCCTGTTTCTTCCTTGCAGGGCTCTAGCTCGCGAAATTCTCAAAAGACCAAGGGCTTGTTGCTTTTGGCAAGACAAAGGGTGGCTCCGGCCGCCCTTTTTCGTATGCGTCATGGCTACAATGGGCGGAACCGGCCCAGCGGTAGCGAGTCATAGTCTCGAATCGCCACTAGGGCGACGCTTATCCAGTCAAGGAGTACCCCCATGCGTAACCTGATTTTCGGCGCCGCTCTGGCGATCAGCAGCCTGTTCGGCCTCACTGCCCATGCCGAACCGGTAGCCGGCCAGCAGTACGTCGAGCTGAAAAGTCCGGTGCCGGTGTCCAAGCCTGGCAAGGTCGAAGTGGTCGAGCTGTTCTGGTACGGCTGCCCGCACTGCTACCAGTTCGAAGCAACCCTCAACCCCTGGGTCGAGAAACTGCCGGAAGACGTTAACTTCGTCCGCGTGCCGGCGCTGTTCGGTGGCATCTGGAACGTGCATGGCCAGGCGTTCATCACCCTGGAAAGCATGAAGGTCGAGCACAAGGTGCATGACGCCGTGTTCAACGCCATCCACCAGGAGAAGAAGAAGCTGGCTTCGGCTGAAGAGTTCGCTGACTTCGTCGCCACTCAGGGCGTGGATCGCGATGCTTTCCTCAAGACCTTCAACTCCTTCGCCGTCAAAGGCCAGATGGAAAAGGCCAAGAAACTGGCCATGGCCTACCAGATCACTGGCGTGCCGGTGATGATCGTTGGTGGCAAGTATCGCTTCGACCTGGGTTCTGCCGGTGGCCCGCAGCAGGCTCTGCAGGTTGCTGATCACCTGATCGCCAAGGAACGCGAGGCGCTCTAAGCGGCCGCAGGCGCGAAGCATGCTGCGCCGCTGGCGAAAGACCCGTGCGGTTGGTCTGTGCGATCCACAGATCAACCCGCACTGCTCGCCCGAGACCGATTGGCCAGCCGACGGCCTTTTGCGTCTGCTCAGTTTCAACGTCCAGGTCGGTATCAATACTCAGCGCTATCATCACTACCTGACCCGCAGCTGGCAGCATGTGTTGCCCCATGCCGGGCGCGCTGGAAATTTGCAACGCATCGGGGATCTGCTCGCCGACTTCGACCTGGTGGCCCTCCAGGAGGTCGATGGCGGTAGCCTGCGCTCGGGCTACGTCAATCAGGTCGAGTACCTGGCCCAGCAGGGCGCTTTTCCCTACTGGTACCAACAACTCAATCGCAATCTCGGACGCTTCGCCCAGCACAGCAACGGTGTACTCAGCCGCTTGCGCCCGACCTTGCTGGAAGATCACCCGTTGCCCGGGCCGCCTGGCCGAGGCGCGATTTTTCTGCGTCTGGGTGAGGGGGAAAATGCCCTGGGGGTAGTCATGATGCACCTGGCCCTGGGTGCTCGCACCCGAACTCGGCAGCTGGCTTACATTCGTGAGCGGGTCAGCGAGTTTCGTCATCTGGTGCTGATGGGCGACATGAACACCCATGCCGTCGACCTGCTGGAGGACTCCCCGCTGCGTGACCTCGGCCTGATCGCGCCGCAGGTCGAAGCGACCTTTCCCAGTTGGCGCCCACAACGCTGTCTCGACCATATCCTGCTCAGCTCCGAGCTTGAGCTGGGGCGTGTTCATGTCCTCAGTCAGCCGATTTCCGACCACCTTCCGGTGGCCGTGGAAATCCGTTTGCCGGAAGCACAGAATGGCGCGCAAATGCCTATGCTGAAAACGCCATCTCCTGAGTAAGTCGTATGAGCGATGACGCGCAACGCTGGAAAGACAAGTACCTGAGCAGCCTGGAGCAGCAGGAAAAGCTCGACCGTCGTTGGGAGTTGCGCCTGGATCTGTTGCGCCGTGGCCTGGTGCGCAGCAGCCTGGCAGCCGAAGGCGCGGACAAGGCGGTCGATCAGTGCATGCAGGAGATGCGCGAGATACTCCGTCGCGACGATATGGATGCTGCGTTGGATGGTCTCATTCCACGCCTGGAAAAGGCCGTGCTGGATTCCGAGCAGCGCCGCCAACAGCGTGCCGGTGAGGCGGCGGCCGCGCTGGCTGCCTTGATCGAGCAGTTGCAGCGTCTGCAGCCGCCGCGTGAGGTGCGCAAGGCACTCAAGTCACTGAGCAAGCAGCTAGAGGACGCCACCAGTCATCAGTATCTGCTGCCTGCGCTGCTCAGCCAGCTGAGTAATCTGCAAGGCCAGGCGCTGACCGTTCTGCAGACGCCGACGCAGGAGCAACCGGGCCTGCTGCAGCGCCTGTTTGGCGCGCGCGCAGATAACAGCGAAAGTGGCGACGATTCAGCGGGCAGCCCCCCCGAAGCCGCTACCATTGCCGAAGCACCAGCTCCAGCATCGACGCCAACGCCAACGCCAACGCCAACGCCAACGCCAACGTTCGCATCCGCATCCGCGCCTGCAGTTGTAACGAGTGAACTGCCTTCCAGTGTGCCCGTGGTCGCCGCCGGGCCTGTCCATCATCAGGCTCACGATGTCTCGCCCGTGCTCGACAGCTTGCCGTTACCGCCTGGCCTGGTGCCGCAGGAGGATGCTGGCGACAGCCCCTTCTCCTTGCCCAGCAGCGAGCCGGGATACAGCGCGGTGGCGCCGCATATCGCCAGTAGCCTGCGCAGTCTGCTCGATGAGCTCGAGCTGCCGGCGCGTCATCTTCCGCAGGGCGAGGCGCTGCGCCTGCGCCTGGAGGGCAATCTCAACTGGTACGAGCTGGTGCCTGTGCTGGACGATCTGGCGGTGCTGGTGTTGGCCGTCACCGATAGCGGTCAGCGCGAGTTCGCCGGTTACCTCAAGCAGCTCAACGAACGCCTGGCGGCCTTCATCGAAACCCTCAGCCAGGCGCACGAGGGGTACAGCGCCTCGGCGGAGAGTGCGCGCAGTTTCAATCAGCAATTGCGTGATCAGGTCAGCGACCTGCAGCAAAGCGTGCAGGAAGCGGCTGATCTGGAAACGCTCAAGCAGGCGCTGGAGCAGCGCCTGGAAGGATTGCTGCAGAGTGTCAGCAGCCATCAGCGTCAGCGCGACAGCAGCGAGGACGATGTGGCCGAGCGGCTACAGGGGCTGGTCAAGCGCGTCGCCGAGATGGAGCAGGAAGCCCAGCAGTTCCGCCAGCATATCGAGGAGCAGCGACAGAAGTCCTTGCTGGACCCTCTGACAGGTCTGCCCAATCGCGCCGCCTGGAGCGAGCGCCTCGATCTTGAGGTCGCCCGCCGGCAACGCTATGGAGGCCAGTTGCTGTTGGCGGTGCTGGATATCGATCACTTCAAGCGGATCAACGATGGCTACGGTCACCTGGCGGGTGACCGAGTGCTGAAGATCATCGCCGGCGAGCTCAACAAGCGCCTGCGCAAGACCGACTTCATTGCCCGTTTCGGTGGTGAGGAGTTCGTTCTGCTGATTCCGGCCACACCGCTGGAAGGTGGTGTTCAGCTTCTGCAAACACTGCGTGTGGCGATCGAGGCCTGCCCGTTCCATTTCAAGGGCGAGCCGGTCACCATCACCTTCTCCGCCGGTATCGCCGAGTTCCGCAATGGCGAGGCGACCGAGCTCACCTTCGAGCGCGCCGATAAGGCGCTATATCGCGCCAAGGGCGCCGGGCGTAACCGAATCGAACAGGCCGTCTGAGCCGTTCACAGTGAAGCCGCAGCAGGTGCTGCGGCTCGTATGCGCCTTTTCAGCGATTGTCAGGACGTCACTTTTGCCGAAGGTCTGCTGGCCGTTGCTGCCGGCCGTGCTCGTGGCGCGTGGTCGTCCTCGTCCTGCAGCGGTACCTCATTGCCCTGCGCGTCATACAGCTTGCCGTCGACGAAGTGATCGCCTTCGTGCAGGGCGGCAATATCGTGGTAGCGCAGGCTGCGCTCGGTGCCGGCGACGAACACCGACTGCTGATCCGAGTTGCCGGCGGTGAAGTGGTTGAACAGGAGGTTGAGCAGAATCGCCATGATCGCTGCCGAGCTGATGCCCGAGTGGAAGATGGTTTCGAACCAGGCCGGGAAATGGTGGTAGAAGCTCGGCATGGCGATGGGGATCATGCCGAAACCAATCGAGGTGGCGACGATGATCAGGTTCATGTTGTTGCGATAGTCGACCTTGGCCAGGGTGCGGATGCCGCTGGCGGCCACGGTGCCGAACAGTACGACGCCGGCACCGCCCAGCACTGCGGTCGGTACGGCAGCGATCAGGCGGCCCATCACCGGCAGCAGGCCGAGGGTGACCAGAATCAGGCCTGCGGTGGCCACCACATAGCGGCTCTTCACGCCGGTCACGGCCACCAGGCCAACGTTCTGGGCGAACGCGCTCTGGGTGAAGGAGCCGAACAGCGGGGCGAACATGCTGGAGATCATGTCGGCGCGCAAACCATTGCCCAGGCGTTTGGAGTCCACCTTGGTGCCGATGATTTCACCGACGGCGAGGATGTCCGCCGAGGTTTCCACCAGGGTCACGATGACCACGATGACCATCGACAGGATCGCGGCGACCTTGAACACCGGCATGCCGAAGTGCAGGGGTTCGGGCATGGCCAGCAGCGGCCCGCTCAACACCTGGGAAAAATCCGCCATGCCAAAGGCCACGGCAACCAGGGTGCCAATGATCATCGCCAGCAGGATCGACAGGCGCGAGATGCTGGCGCTGCCGACCTTGCTCAGGAGCAGCACGGTGGCCAGGGTGAAGGCGGCCAGGCCGATGTTGGCCATGCTGCCGAAATCTGCGGCACTGCTGTTGCCACCCATGGCCCAACGCGCCGCCACTGGCATCAGCGTCAGGCCGATGGTGGTGATGACGATGCCGGTCACCAGCGGCGGGAAGAACTTGGTGATGCGCGAGAACACGGGCGTGATCAACAGCCCTATCAGTGACGCGGCGATCACCGAGCCGAGTACCACCGGTATGCCCCCTGCGCCGTCGCTGCCGATGATCGCGATCATGGTCGCCACCCCGGCGAAGGAGACGCCCTGTACCAGAGGCAACTGACAGCCGAAGAAGGGCAGGCCAAGGGTTTGCAGCAGGGTAGCCAAGCCTCCCGCGAACAGTGAGGCGGCGATCAACAGGCCGATGTCGGAGGGCGACAGTCCGGCCGCCTGGCCGATGATCAGGGGAACCGCGACGATCCCGCCGTACATGGTCAGGACATGCTGCAAGCCATAAGCAAAGTTTGCGCTGATACCGAGATTCTCGTCCTCAGGACGCTGGGTGGCAGGCGCGCTGTTGGGGGTGGAGGCCATGGAAAAACTACTCGCTGTTGTTCTTGTTCGGTCAATGTAGACATTTTGTTGTGATCTTGGCTACCACTTTGTATACATTTTTATGAATGGTAGTTCCTGGAACCGATAGGGCCATATCGGTCATAAAATTTCCCATTCCGACGAAAGCTCTCGAATATGACCGCTGCGCCGACTCGCGAGGCGACCCCGCCAGGCCCTAGACTATGCGCACCTGTCATCGGAGATACCCATGGACATCTTCAGCATCGCCGTGCTGATCTTTTTGGTCACCGACCCTTTCGGCAATATCGCCATCTATATCGCTGCGCTGAAGAACGTCGACCCGCGCCGGCGCTTGTGGATCGCCGCGCGCGAGCTGCTGTTCGCGCTCGGTCTGTTGCTGCTGTTTCTCACCTTTGGTGACAAATTCCTCACCAGCCTCGGGCTGTCACGGGAGGCAACGGCGATTGCCGGCGGTATCATCCTGTTCGTCATCGCCATGCGCCTGATCTTCCCCAGCCCGCAAGGCCTGCTCGGCGACGTGCCGGATGGCGAGCCGATGCTGGTGCCGCTGGCCACACCGGCAGTCGCCGGGCCTTCGGCTCTCGCGGTGCTGATGACCCTGCGCAACACCCACACCGGGCCGCTCTGGGAGCTCTATCTCGCGTTGATCCTGGCTTGGGCGGCGACGGCATTCATCCTGTTGCAGGCGTCGTTCCTGCAGCGGTTTCTCGGTAATCGCGGGTTGATGGCGGTGGAACGTTTAATGGGCATGCTGCTGATCATGCTCAGCGTCGACATGCTGCTGGATAACCTGCAGAGCGTATTCGGTCACGCATGAAGTCTCTCTGCCTTACCCTGGTTCTTGTTCTGCTGGCCGGTTGTACCGGTGGTCTGCGAATCGATGACAGTCATACGGCGACGGGCCAGAACAGCCGCGTGCAGTACATCGTGTTGCACTACACTTCCGCTGATCTGCAGCGCTCGCTCGAACTGCTGACGCAGACCGAGGTGAGCAGCCACTACCTGATCGGTGACGCGCCCCCGACGGTCTACCGCTTGGTGGACGAAAATCGTCGTGCCTGGCACGTCGGCGTCAGTGAGTGGAAGGGGCGCACCTGGCTCAACAGCACCACCATCGGCATCGAGCTGGTCAACCAGGGCTACTACCAGACGCCGGCCGGTCGCTATTGGCAGCCGTTCGCGCCGCAGCAAATCGACACCCTGATCGTGCTGCTCAAGGACATCGTCAAGCGGCACCAGCTGCCACTGGGCTCGATCATCGCGCACAGCGATGTGGCGCCGCAGCGCAAGGTCGATCCGGGCCCGCTGTTCCCCTGGAAGCGTCTGGCCGACGAGGGCCTGGTGCCCTGGCCGAATGAAGCCGCCGTGGCGCGTCAGCAGGCGCTGTTCAGCACCAGCCTGCCCAGCGTGCAGTGGTTTCAGGAGCAATTGGCGCAAAACGGTTACACGGTGCCGCAGCACGGTGAGCTGGACGAGGTGACGCGCAATGTCATTGCTGCCTTCCAGATGAAATATCGCCCGGCCAACTACGACGGCCAGCCGGACGCCGAAACCGCCGCGCGCCTGCTGGTGCTCAACCTGCAGGCGGGGGCTTGATCAACGCGGGCCCGGCTGGAAGTCCCGTGCGTCGCGCGCCCAGACATCCAGCACTGGCTTGAGGTCGTCCAGGGTCAGCTGGGTACTGCTGTTCTCCAGCGTCAGGCCATGGCCCTTGCGTACCACGCGTAGCACGGGGGTGCTGGTACGGCCATCGAGTGCCTCCATCTCGATGAAGATCGCGCTGTCACGGTCACGAGTGCCGGCAGCTGTGGTCGCGGCAGCGAGTACGAGCGCCACGGGAATCACCTCATAGGCCTTGAGCCCTTCGGTCGACACCGTCACGCTGGTGATCGCGCTGCGCAGCACCAGGCTGTCCATGGTCGGTTCGTTGACGACCGTCATGCGGCCCTGCAGCTCACGTATCAGTGCCTGATGCAGGTAGTCACGGACGTTTTCCAGCGTCTGCGCACTGACCTGATCGCTCGCTGCAGGCTGCGGGTAGAAGCTTGGTTTCTCCACGTAAACCGTCGTGTAGCGCGCGTTGCTGAATTGCGGCGAAATCCAGCGTAGCACTGGCGCGCCAGTGGCCGAGGTCGCGGGCTGGAGCTGGGAGTAATCGGCGAGATAGCCCGAGAACTGTGCGGGTTGGGTGGTCTGGCTGGCGCAGCCGCCTAGCAGCAGACCAGTGAGCAGAGCCAGGCAAAGCGGGGGGAGGTAACGCATCGGCAGGCTCTCCTGTTGAGTGGCCTGCAACCAGCCTAGATGCCGCTTCGTCAGCCCGCCAGTTCGCTCAGGCGTTGTCCCAACAGCTTGAAGTCGTAGGGCTTGACGATGCTGTCGGTGGCTGCCGCGCTATCGCGGATGCGCACTTCTTCGAGCAGCTCACGTTCGTTGTAACCACTGGCGAACAACACCGGCAGTGTTGGACGCAGCTGGCGTGCGGCTGCCACCAGCTCGCGCCCGTCCATTCCGGGCAGACCGATGTCGCTCATCAATAGATCGAAGTGCTGTGTCGTGCGCAGCAGCTCCAGCGCACTGGGGCCGTCACGCAAGGCGTGGACGCGATAGCCGAACTCCCCGAGCACTTCAGCGGTGAGTTGGCGCACGACATCGTCGTCCTCGACCAACAGGATGGTCTTGGTGGCAGCACAATCGGTTTCGCTCATTAGGATCTCTGTTTTCGCGCGCAGAATGGGCAAATGTTTGGCAAACTTCGGTGAATGCGCACGGTCAGTGTGCCATACGCCCTCCCTGGATAGATAAGAACAAGCGAGACAATCATCGAATGGACGTCCCAATGTCGAATGAGTCCGCAATGGACGAAAAAGGTTTTCGCCGAATTCTCAACCGAAACGTTGGGCTGCCGCTTGGGCTGGGCGTGGTTGGCGCATTGTGCTTTGCGGTGCTGATCGGCTACCTGCTCACCGTGATTCGCTGGGTCGAACACACCGACCAGGTACTCAATCGGGCCAGTGAGATCTACAAGCTGACGCTTGATATGGAAACCGGCATGCGTGGTTTCCTGCTCAGTGGTGAAGAGGACTACCTCGCGCCCTACGAGCAGGCACGGGGCAAGTTTCGTCCGCAGACCGAGCAGCTCATCGACATGGTTTCTGACAACCCGCCGCAGGTGCAGCGTCTCGAGCGACTGCTGGCCATGCAGGATCAGTGGGATGTTTATGCTCAGGAAGTCATTGGCAACCGCCGCAACGGCGGCAACTTCATGGCAGAAGTCGGGCGTGGTCGCGGCAAGAATCTCACCGATGGCATGCGCCGGGAGCTCGATACCTTCATCAACAGCGAGCGCGAGCTGCGCCAGCAGCGCAATGCTGAAGTAAGCAACACCACGCTCTGGGGGGCCGGCATTTACCTGGTGGTCAGCATCCTGTTCAGTGCCTTGTTGGCGCTGTTCGGTCGCCGCGAGCTGATGAACCTCTCGCAGACCTACTCCCAGGCCATGGGCAAGCAGGCCGACTATGCCGACGAGCAGCGTCGTCGTGCGTGGCTGGGTGGTGGCCAGACTCAGTTGGCGGAGCGCCTTCTAGGTCAGCCGCACGTGCAGGAGCTGGCAGATCGCTCCCTGGAGTTCCTCGCTGATTATCTCGGTTGCGTGGTTGCGGCTCTGTACCTGCGTGACGCGCAGACCGGCGACCTGAAACGGGTTGCCGGCTATGGCTTCAGCGAGGATGCCAGCCTCAAGGAGCACTTCTATCGCGGTGAGGGCCTGATCGGGCAAGCCGCCCGCGGTCGTCGTCTGGTCTGTCTGGACAACCTGCCCGCGGATTACATCAAGGTCGCCTCGAGTCTGGGTGAGGGCCAGCCCGTCAGCGTCGCCCTGGTACCGCTGCAGTCGGAAGACCGGGTCAACGGTGTGGTCGAGCTGGCCTTTATGCGCGCCCTGGAGCCGCGCGAGCGCGAGTTCCTCGAAGCCATCGCCAGCAGCGTTGGCACGGCGCTGGAAGCTGCCCGTTATCGCAATCGCCTGCAGGAGGTGTTGGCTGAAACGCAGCAGCTCAACGAGGAGTTGCAGACCCAGCAGGAGGAACTGCGCGCCGCCAACGAGGAACTGGAACAGCAGGCCCGCGTGCTCAAGGAGTCCCAGGCGCACCTGGAAACCCAGCAGGCCGAGCTCGAACAGACCAACGAGAAGCTCTCCGAGCAGGCTCAGACATTGGCTGACCAGCGCGACGAGCTGGATCAGCGCAACACCACCCTCGGGCGTATCCAGGCGCAACTGGAAGAGCGCGCCGAAGAGTTGCAACGCGCCAGTCGCTACAAGTCCGAATTCCTCGCCAACATGAGTCACGAGCTGCGCACACCACTGAACAGCTCGCTGATCCTGGCCAAGTTGCTGGCAGAAAACGCCAACGGCAACCTCAGCGACGAACAGGTGAAGTTCGCCGAGTCGATCTACTCAGCGGGCAATGATCTGCTCAACCTGATCAACGACATTCTCGACATCGCCAAGGTCGAAGCCGGCAAGCTCGAAGTACGCCCCGAGCGTACGCCGCTGGCGAGCATGCTCGAAGGCCTGCGTGATGTGTTCGTCCCGCTGGCTGGCGAGCGCAGCCTGAGTTTTGTCATCGAGCAGCAGGGCGAGCTGCCGCAGGTGTTGTTCACAGACCGCCAGCGCGCCGAGCAGATCCTGCGCAACCTGCTGTCCAATGCCTTCAAGTTCACCGACCGCGGCGGTGTAACTCTCAGCGTGTCACGTCAGGACGATAACTATCTGGCGTTCGCCGTGCGTGACACCGGCATCGGTATCGCTGCGGACCAGCAGCAGGCGATCTTCGATGCTTTCCGCCAGGCCGATGGCACCACCAATCGTCGTTATGGAGGCACCGGCCTGGGGCTTTCCATCTCGCGTGACCTGGCCGGCCTGCTTGGCGGCTCCATCATGGTCAGCAGCGTGCCAGGTGAGGGCAGTACCTTCACCCTGCTGCTGCCTGAGCGTATGGCCGACGCTGGCGCACCGAGCAAACCACCGGTGACTGTCGTGGTGCCTACAGCGCCTGTAGCTCCTGTCACCGCCGCTGTGGCGGCGCCGATGCCAAGGCTGCCGGCACCATTTGCCGATGATCGGGAGCACCTGAGCGAGCGCCGCGGGCGCCGCGTGCTGGTGGTTGAGGACGAGGTCCGCTTCGCCCGTATCCTCTTCGATCTGGCCCATGAGTTGGGCTATGCCTGTCTGGTTGCCACCTGCGCCGACGAAGGTCTGGAACTGGCGCGGCAGTACCGTCCGGACGCCATCCTGCTCGACATGCGCCTGCCCGATGGCTCCGGTCTCGGTGTGCTGCAGAGTCTGAAGGATGACGCGCTTACTCGTCACATCCCGGTTCACGTGGTCTCGGTCGAGGACCAGAGCGAGGCCGCGTTGCATCTGGGGGCGGTTGGTTATGCGCTCAAACCCACCAGCCGCGATCAGCTCAAGGATGTCTTCGGCAAGCTCGAGGCCAAGCTCAATCAGCAGGTCAAACGCGTGCTGCTGGTCGAGGACGACCCGCTGCAACGCGATAGCGTTGCCCGCCTGATCAGCGACGAAGACATCGAAATCACCGCCGTTGCCCTGGCCGGCGAAGCGCTGGAGAGGCTGCGCGACACGGTATTCGACTGCATGATCATCGACCTCAAGTTGCCCGACATGCTCGGCAACGAGCTGTTGCGACGCATGGCCGAGGAGGACATCTGCTCGTTCCCGCCGGTGATCGTCTACACCGGGCGTAACCTGACCCGCGACGAAGAAGCCGAGCTGCTCAAATACTCGCGCTCGATCATCATCAAGGGCGCTCGCTCGCCGGAGCGTCTGCTCGACGAAGTGACCCTGTTCCTGCACAAGGTCGAGGCCGAACTGTCCAGCGAGCACCAGCGCATGCTCAAGACCGCGCGCAGCCGCGACAAGCTGTTCGAGGGGCGCCGCCTGCTGCTGGTCGACGATGACGTGCGCAACATCTTTGCCCTGTCCAGCGCGCTGGAGCAGAAGGGTGCCACGGTCGAAGTCGCCCGCAACGGTCACGAGGCACTGGCCAAGCTGAGAGAGCACGAAGACATCGACCTGGTGTTGATGGACGTGATGATGCCGGAGATGGACGGCTACGAGGCCACCCGGCAGATTCGCCTGGAACCGCGCTGGAAGAACCTGCCGATCATTGCGGTCACGGCCAAGGCGATGAAGGATGATCAGGAGCGTTGCCGCGAAGTCGGCGCCAATGACTACCTGGCCAAACCCATCGACCTGGATCGTCTGTTCTCCCTGATCCGGGTGTGGATGCCCAAGCTGGAGCGTCTTTGATGCCTGACGAAATCGAGCTGCGCCTGCTGATCGAGGCGATTTACCTGCGTTACAGCTACGACTTTCGCGATTACTCGAAAGCCTCGCTCAAGCGCCGTGTGCGCCAGGCGCAGGCTCAGCTCGACTGCTCGACCATCTCGGCGTTGCAGGAGCGCATCCTGCACGAGCCGCAAGCGTTCATGCAGTTGCTGCAGTACCTCACCATCCCGGTCAGCGAGATGTTCCGTGACCCCGAGTACTTCCTCGCCCTGCGCGAACAAGTAGTACCGCTGCTGCACACCTATCCGTCGCTGAAGATCTGGGTGGCCGGCTGCAGCACCGGCGAAGAGGTGTATTCCCTGGCCATCCTGCTGCACGAGGAAGGCCTGCTGGAGCGCACCATGATCTACGCCACCGACATCAACCCGCACTCGCTGGAGAAGGCCGAGCAGGGCATCTTTGCCCTCGACCACCTGCGTACCTACACCCAGAACTACCAGCTCTCCGGCGGCAAGCGAGCGTTCTCCGACTACTACTCGGCGGCCTACGACCGGGTACTGTTCGACAAGTTTCTGCGCGCCAACGTGACTTTCGCCGATCACAGCCTGGCCACCGACAGCGTCTTCGCCGAGACCCATCTGGTGTCGTGCCGCAACGTGCTGATCTACTTCAACCGCGACTTGCAGGATCGCGCGCTTGGCCTGTTCCACGACTCCCTCTGCCACCGTGGTTTTCTCGGCCTGGGCAGCAAGGAAAGTCTGGATTTCTCCGCCTATGCCCGGCAGTTCGAAGCGGTGTCGCGGCCTGAGCGGATTTTTCGCAAGCGATGAGCAGCCAACGGATCAATCTGCGTGGTCAGGTTCGTGCTCCTCTACAGGTGCTGCTGATCGGCGCATCAGCCGGTGGCGTCGAGGCGCTGTTGAGCCTGCTCGAAGACCTGCCCCCGGATTACCGGTTGCCGGTGGTGTGCCTGCTGCATCAGCCGGATCGCAACGACAGCCTGCTCGCCGACCTGCTGCAGCGGCGCCTGAAGCTGTCCACCAAGGAAGCCGAGGACAAGGAATACCTGCGCGCTGGCATGGTCTACGTGGCGCCCGCCGGCTACCACCTGTCCATCGAGACCGACCGCAGCTTCTCCCTCAGCCGCGAGGAACCGCGGCATTTCTCGCGGCCGTCCATCGATATTCTTTTCGAGTCCGCTGCCGATGCCTATGGTGAGCAGTTGGCGGCTGCCTTGCTCACCGGTGCCAACGAGGATGGCGCAGTCGGTCTGCTGGCGATCAAACAGGCCGGTGGCCTGACCCTGGTGCAGGACCCTGCCGACGCTCAGGTGCCCACCATGCCAAATGCAGCCCTGGCGCTGCTGAAACCGGATTTTCTCCTGTCTATCAATGCCATGCGCCTGCTGCTGGCCGAACTGGATGCCCTGCCATGCTGAGGAAGATTGAAGCCAAGGTATTGATCGTCGACGATCTGCCGGAAAACCTGCTGGCCCTGAGCTCGCTGATTCAGACCGAGGATCGCACCATCTTCCAGGCCAGCAGCGCCGATGAAGCACTGTCGCTGTTGCTCGAGCACGAGTTCGCGCTGGCCATTCTCGACGTCAAGATGCCGGGCATGAACGGCTTCGAGTTGGCCGAGCTGATGCGCGGCACGGAGAAGACCAAGCACATTCCGATCATCTTCGTCAGCGCTGTCGGCCGTGACATGGACTACGCCTTCCGCGGCTACGAGAGCGGCGCGGTGGACTTCCTGCACAAGCCGTTGTCGCCCTTCGAGGTGCGCAGCAAGGTGGCGATGTTCGTCGAGCTGTACCGCCATCGCAAGGCGCTGAGCATGCAGCTGGAGGTGGTCGAGGCCGCGCGTCGTGAGCAGGAGGCCTTGCTCGCCGAGCTGCGCGAGACCCAGGGCGAGTTGCAGAAAGCGGTGGCGATGCGTGACGTGTTCATGTCCATCGCCTCGCATGAACTGCGCACGCCACTCAACGGCCTGATCCTCGACGTGCAGCTGCGTCGGCTGCGTCTGGAACAGGGCCGCGTGGATGCCTTCACCCCGGACAAACTGCAAGAGATGGTCGCCCGTGACGAGCGCCAGATCCGTAGCCTGAGTCGTCTGATCGACGACATGCTGGATGTTTCGCGCATTCGTACCGGCAAGCTTTCCGTGCGCCCTGAGCCGGGTGATCTTGGCGTGCTTGCCGGCAATGTGGTGGAGAGCCTGGCGGCGCAGTTCAGCAATACCGGCAGCCATCTCGATTTGCACGTCGATGGTCCGGCGCCGGTGATGATGGATGAGTTCCGCATCGAGCAGGTGTTGGCCAACCTGCTGACCAACGCCCTGCGTTATGGCGGTGGCAAGCCGGTATCGGTGCGGGTGCGGGTGGACGGCGACAGAGTGCGTGCCGAGGTTCGTGATCAGGGCCTGGGTATTTCCGAGGCCGATCAGCAGCGGGTGTTTGAGCAGTTCGAGCGAGTTTCCGGTAACAGCGTCGCCCAGGGTCTTGGTCTCGGCCTGTTCATCAGCGAGCAGATCGTCCAGGCCCATGAAGGCCGCATCGAGCTGAGCAGCCACCTTGGCGAGGGCTCCTGCTTCAGCGTCGTGCTTCCGCTGCGCAACTGATCGTGCAAATTGCACGTGTCGGAATTCATGCATCTTGCAAAGTGCATGCAGAAGGCAATTTGATATTTATTTAAGCTATTGATTTATAAGGATATTTTTAATAATTAGATGTTGGCATGAGCGCTGCAAAATCAGTCATGTAAGCCCCCCGACTGACCTGCTGATGGAGAAGCGTCATGAACATCGTCCGAATGAGCCTGTTTTGCGTCGCTGCATTGCTGGTCAACGGGGCTTACGCCAAAGATTTCACGGGCTCGGCTGGGGCCATTGCCAAGACGGCTGAGTTCACCCTCACCAACTCGCCGGTGTGGGAGTCCCGTGTCGGTGTGCTGCAGGAAGGTTCTGCTGAACTGCGCACCCAGCCCACCCGCGCTGTCGGCACCATCGGTGACGATGCTCAGTGGTTGCGTATTTCCGACGATGGCGACACCGGTACCGCCAACCGTGAGCCGCGCCCAGCCAACAGCACCCCGCGCTGGGTGTTCTGACCGACAAGGAGTCTCGCCATGTCCAGAAGTGCCATCCTGTTGTTGATCATGACCCTTTCGAGCCTCGCCTTGCTGTGGCTGAGTCCCGGCTTGGAAGAGCGTTTCACCCTGCTGCTCAAGGGCGCCGGCCTGGTCTTCGGCCTGGGCTTTCTGATTGCGCTGATGGCTGGGCGCCGTATCAAGTTCGATCCGGTACTGCGCTGAGCTTGTAGCGCCTACAGCAAGACGCCTGAAGCGAAAAACGCCGCGAAGATCGCGGCGTTTTTTATTGTTCGAGGTGTATTGGCTGGCGTTAAGCCGTAAGGCGTCACACTGGCAGGCTGAAGTAGAAGGTGGTGCCTTCGCCTGGGCGCGAATGCACGCTGAGTCGGCCGCCATGCAGTTGCACGATCTCCCGAGCCAGGGCCAGGCCCAGACCGACGCCACCTTTGCGCCGGCCCACCTGGACGAAGGGCTCGAAGATTCGCGCCTGCTGCTCGAAGGGGATGCCTTCGCCCTGGTCCTGTACGCTGACGATCACCTGCTCGTCATGGCGGCGTACCTGCAGCCGTACCGTGTCGCCCGGATTGCTATAGCGCAGGGCGTTGTCGGTCAGGTTGGCGAGCAATCGTTCCAGCTGTGCGCTGTCGAGGTTGAGGTGCGGTAGCGGTTCGTGGATATCGCAGACCAGTGTCACCTCCCGCTCCCCGGCTTTTTCGGCGAAGCGCTGCGGCATTTGCTGAACGAGTTCGCCGAGGTCGCAGGGGCGGCGCTGCAGGGTCTGTACGCCGTTCTGGTAGCGCGAGAAGTTGAGCAGATCGTCGATCAGTTGCACCAGGCGATGCATTTCCTCGTCGACGGTACGTATCAACTCCTGTTCGCGTCCGCCTGATGGCAGCGTGATGCGCTCGCGTAACAGGCTGAAGGCCATGTGCATGCCGGTGATCGGCGTGCGCAGCTCGTGGGATGCGCGCAGGATGAATTCGCTGCGCACTCTCTCGAAGGCGCGTTGTTTGGTGACGTCACGCAGCACCATGACGGCCCCCACGCTGCCACCCTCGCTCACCTGCACCGGTGTCAGGGCCCAGGCCAGCACCCTGGTTTCCCCGTCACGTTCGATCTGCAGGTCGGCCGGCGGCTCCTGCAGCAGCTCGCCTGCCAGTACCTGACGCAGCGCTTCGTCCACCGAGTGTTCGGGTAGCAGTGGACCAATCGGCTGGCCCTGTATATCGGTATGCCGAGACAGCTGGCGCAGCGCCACTGGGTTGGCGTGCTCGATGTTGCCTTCGGCATCGAGAATGATCAGGCCATCGTCGATGCTGTCGAGCACCGCCTTCAGTCGGCCCTCGCTGCTGAGCAACTGGTTGAGATTGCTCGAGTGGTATTCGCGCAGGGCTTCGGTCATCAGACCGAAGCGGCGGCTCAGCACCGCCAGTTCGAGCACTGGAGAGACCGGCAGTACCACGTCGTATCGACCACGGCCGATCTGGTCGGCAGCGCGCGCCAGCATGTCGATGGGAGCGCCGAAGCGGCGCGCGATGCCGTGGGCGGTAAGTACACCGATCGCCAGCACTGCCAGGCCGATCAGTACCAGCAGCCCGGCGATCAGCTGTGAGCGCTCGCCGGCCTTGCTCTCGGCGGCGATGACCCATTCCACGACCTGGTCCTGCTGTTCCAGCAGGTGGTCACGAAGGCGCTGGAAGGCGTCGGTGAAGGGTTTGTAGGTGCCCAGGCCGTGAGGCGTTTCACCAGGCGGGGTGCCGTTGCTGGCTGCCTTTTCCATCTCGTCGTAAAGCGTTGCGGCCCGTTCCATTGCGCGTATGTAATCGGCACCGAGGTTGGCGTTGATCCCTTCCTCGAAGGTGGCGCGGAACGATTGGCGAATGGTCTGGAGGCGCTGCGGGTCAGGCTCCTTGTCGATCAGTACGATCAGCTCGTCGCCCAGGTGCTGACGCAGCTTCTGGCCGATCTGCACGGCATCGAAGCCGCGCTGGATCAGGTCGCTCTGGCTGCGCGCCATCTGCGTCACGCTGAAGAGGCCGAGTAGCAGGCCGAGCAGCGCCACGGTGATCAGTGCGGAGATGCTAAGGAACAGTCGCGTGCGAAGCTTCATCGACAGCTTCATGGAGATCCCGTGGTCAGAGGTTGTACTGCTTGCGTTTGCGGTAGAGGGTCGAGGTATCGATACCCAGGGTCTTGGCTGCCATGTCGAGGGTGCCGCTGCTGGCCAGCACGGCGGCAATGTGCGCCTTCTCCAGCTCTTCCAGGCTCATCGCCGCGCCAACTCGCACGGTACTGCTGGGGACTTCGCTGCTGCCGCCGAGTCCGAGGTGGACGACCTCCACGGTCTCGCTCTGGCAGATGATGCTGGCGCGTTCGATGACGTTGCGCAGTTCGCGGATGTTGCCCGGCCAGTGATAGGCCTGCAGGGCGGCGATGGCCTCGGCGCTGAAGCCACAGGCCGGGCGGCCGTAATCGCGGACGAAACGCACGAGGAAGCGTTCGGCCAGCGACATCACGTCCTCGTGGCGTTCGCGCAGCGGCGGCAGCTTGAGGGTGATGACGTTGAGGCGGTAGAGCAGGTCTTCGCGGAAACGCCCCTCGCGTACCATTTCGTCGAGGTCGAGGTTGGTGGCGGCGACGATGCGCACATCGGCGCGGCGGGTCACCGGGTCGCCGACGCGCTCGTATTCCTTGTCCTGGATGAAACGCAGCAACTTGGGCTGCAGCGCTAGTGGGAAGTCGCCGATTTCATCGAGGAACAGCGTGCCGCCATCGGCCTGGCTGACGCGGCCCTGGGTGCTCTCGCTGGCACCGGTGAAGGAGCCGCGAGCGTGACCGAACAGCTCGCTTTCCATCAGTTCGGCAGTCAGTGACGGGCAGTTGATGGTCACGCAGGTGCGCTTGGCGCGCCGGCTCCAGCCATGGATGGCGCGCGACAGCTCGCCCTTGCCGGTGCCGGACTCGCCGAGGATAAGGATGTTGGCATCAGTGGCGGCGACCTGACGCGCCGTTTCCAGAATCGCCATCATTGCCGGGCTATGCGAGTCGAGCCCGTCCTTGGCCTTTTGTACCTCACCCTCCAAGGCTTCCAGACGCGCGGCCAGGGAGCGCACTTCCAACTGCTTGGCGGCAGCCAGGCGCAGTTGATCCGGGGTGCAGGGTTTGACCAGATAATCGGCGGCCCCAGCCTGAATCGCGTCCACCGCTGTATCCACGGCGGAGTGAGCGGTGACGATCACCACGCGCATCCATGGCGCCTGGATACGCATCTGCGCCAGCAGGTCGAGACCGTTGTCCTCGCCGAGGCGCAGATCGAGGAAGCACAGGTCGAACACCTGGCGATGCAGCAGCGCTTCGGCCTGCGCGGCGCTGCTGGCGCCGGCGACGTCGTAGCCCTCGTCTTCCAGGCAGTAGCGGAAGGTACGCAGGATTGCCGCTTCGTCGTCCACCAGCAGAATTCGCCCGCTGGTTTGCTCTGAAACTGCCATGAATGTGCTCCGTCTGACTGGTCAATGCAGCTTAGTCAGGTAAAAACCATGCAAGTTGCACGGCCTGACTGCGCCAATACTGCACCCTGCATGCAGGCAGGGTGCCTTTATTTATATTAACTATTTGTTTTTAAACGATTTTATTGAGTGCGCTTGGCTGGCATGGGGCTTGCGATATTCCTCCATATCGTCTCACGAACAGGAGTGAAGCCATGCCCCAGTTCAAACCCTTGTTACTGGCCGCCGGTACCGCGCTGATGCTCGGGCTGACACCGCTGGCCAGTCACGCTGCCGAAGACCAGCTGTCAGCGCAGCTTGAGGCGGCGCGCCAGGAAGGCTCTATCTGGACCGCCTTCGCTCTCAACCGCCACCTCAACCCGTTCAAGCTCGACATCGATGTGGAGGATGGCGAGGCCACCCTCAGCGGCAAAGTCGAAAGCGAGGTCCAGAAGGAGCTTGCCGAGCAGGTGGCGCTGAGCATAGAGGGCATCGATGCGGTGGACAATCGCATCGAAGTGGCTGGTGAAGCAGCCGAAGGCAATCCTCCAGGCTTGGTGCAGCGTCTGGAGGATGCCAGCCTGGCCGCCACGGTGAAGTCCAAGTTGCTGTGGAATAGCAATACCCGCGGCCTGGACATTCAGGTCAAGAGCGAGACCGGCAACATCACCCTCAGTGGCCATGCCCAAACCCCAGCGGCCAAGGAGTTGGCGGGCCAGCTGGCGGCCAATACCGACGGCGTGCGCGAGGTGTTCAACCATCTCAGCATCAGCACCGCCGACAGCAGTGGCAGCGAAGTGCAGACCACCCTCAATGAGGCGCGCGAGAACATCAGCGACGGCTGGATCACCAGCAAGGTCAAGGCCAGTTTCCTCTACAGCCGCAACCTGGATGCGTTGAACATTTCGGTGAATACCGACGATGGTTTGGTCAGCCTGCGCGGTAGCGTGCTGAGCAGTGCCGAGAAGCGCCTGGCGGTAGAGATCGCCCGCAACATTCGTGGTGTGAAGGGGGTCGATGCCGACGCCCTGCGCATCAGCAGTTGAATTCCAAGTAAACCCGGCCATTGGAATGGCCATCAACCCGCAAGTCCCATTGCCAAGGAGTGAATCCATGAGCAGCAAGACCGCACAACTCAATGAACTGATCGAAATCACCCGTGACGGCAAGCGCTTCTACGAGCATGCCCACGAAGAGGTCAAGGATATCCGTCTGCAGGCGCTGTTCCGCGACATGGTGCGCGCCAAGACCGAAGTGATCGACGCCCTCAGCGTCAAGGTCGCCGCCAACCAGAGTGAGCCGGCGTCCGGCGGCACCATGCTGGGCAAGCTGCGCCAGTTCTACGCCGACACTCGCGCGACCCTGGCTAAGGACGAGGACGCCACTTACGTCGCGCAGCTGGAAGAGGCCGAGGACCGTATCCTGCATGCCTTCGAAGATGCGCTGGAAAGCGCGGACAATGACGTTCGTGTGCTGCTGGCAGTGGAGATGCCCAAGGTGCGTGCTTGTCACGACCGCATGCGCGCGCTGAAGCAGAACATGCAGTAATTACTGCCGCGCAGTCATGAGCCCCTGCACGCATTGCGTGCGGGGGCTTTTTTGTTGGGCAGACCGGACTGGCAAGTTTGTGCGCGTATTGCTTACTGGCTTAGCACTATCCGTTACCGCGTGTGCTGAGCGTTTGGGTTGCGCCCCTTATGGGCGCCACACCTTGATTCGCTGCGCTCACCCTTCGGGCCAGCCTGCGGCTGTTACTGCGCTTCGCTACGTTTCTTTGCTTGCCCAAGAAAGGTGTGCCAAAGAAGGGAACCCCGGCGCAGCCGGGGCCGGATGTCGGGGTGCCCTTCTCTTTGGTTACTTTCTCTTGGGCAAGCAAGAGAAAGTGACTCGCCCGTAAGGGGCGAAACCTAAACGTTCAGACGACGCGCTAACGGATAGTGCCAGCACCGAAAGCACACACTTATTGCCAGTCCGGTATCACTCACACTTCCCCCAGACCATCCGAAGCGCTTTCTCTCTGCCACCTCCGAAAGTCGCCAGCATTCATTTAACTGTCACATTCGTTTCATAGAGTGTTCACGTGGCCTGCAGATACTTGGGCCCGTTCCATCCAACACTATCCTGCTAGGAGCAAGGCATGAAACTGAAGCGTTTGATGGCGGCCCTGACTTTCGCCGCCGCTGGCGTAAGCGCCGTATCTGCTGTAGCCGCCGTCGACCCGGCTCTGCCAGCCTATGAAAAGACTTCCGGTGTATCGGGCAACCTGTCCAGCGTCGGTTCCGACTCGCTGGCCAACCTGATGACCCTGTGGGCAGAAGAGTTCAAGAAGAACTACCCCAACGTCAACATCCAGATCCAGGCCGCCGGTTCCTCCACCGCGCCACCCGCGCTGACCGAAGGCACCGCCAACATGGGCCCGATGAGCCGTCCGATGAAGGACAGTGAAATCCAGGCCTTCGAAGAAAAGTATGGCTACAAGCCGACCGCCGTTCCGGTAGCCATCGACGCCCTGGCCGTGTTCGTGCACAAGGACAACCCGGTCAAGTCGCTGACCATGCATCAGGTCGATGCGATCTTCTCCAGCACGCGTCTGTGCGGTGAAGACAAGGACCTGAAAACCTGGGGCGACGTCGGTCTGACTGGCGAGTGGGCGAACAAGCCGATTCAGCTGTTCGGTCGTAACTCGGTATCCGGCACCTACGGCTACTTCAAGGAAGAAGCCCTGTGCAAAGGCGACTTCAAGGCCAACGTCAACGAGCAGCCGGGTTCGGCTTCCGTGGTCCAGTCGATCTCCAGCACCCTGAACGCCATCGGCTACTCGGGCATCGGTTACAAGACCTCCAGCGTTCGCGCTGTGCCGCTGGTAGACAAGAACGGCCAGGTCGAAGAAGCCAACGAAACCAACGCCCTGTCCGGCAAGTACCCGCTGGCTCGCTTCTTCTACGTCTACCTGAACAAGGCGCCGAACCAGCCGCTGAGCCCGCTGGACGCCGAGTTCGTCAAGCTGGTGCTGTCCAAGCAAGGTCAGGAAGTGGTGGTGAAGGATGGCTACATCCCGCTGCCGTCCAAAGTGGTCGAGAAGACCATGAAGGAGCTGGGCCTGTAATTTCAGTGCCTGACGATGTCGGCCGACTGATGTTCATCTGATGGCCGACGCAGCCCACCGCTCCTGTGAGTGGTGGGCTTCGTCGTGTCAGGCGACTGTAACCTTTCTGTCATACAAGCTCGCTAGATTGACAAGCCTGGACAGCCCTATGCGCTGCACTTGAGCCCGCGCAGAGACTTCTCGCATGAATGACTTGGCAAACGAATCCGTGAATCGCTCGCAGAACCCCCTGGGGATCGACTTCAACACCCCCGCCCTGCAACGCAAGCGTCGCCTGCGTGCACTGAAGGACCGCATGGCGCGTTGGTACGTCTCCATCGGTGGTCTGGCGGTGCTCGGTGCCATCACCCTGATCTTCTTCTACCTGGCCCACGTCGTGTTGCCGATGTTCCAAGGCGCCGAGCTCGATGCGCGCAAGGTGCAGCAACCAGCCTGGCTGGCCGAGGCGCAAGCGCCGCTGTTGCTGGCTGTCGAAGAGCAGAATCAGGTGGCCATGCGTCTGGATACTGCCGGTGCCGTGCAGTTCTTCGAACTGAAGAGCGGTGAAGCGCTGCAACGCCTGCAGTTGGCGCTGCCAGAAGGCGTCAGCGTCGCCTCCGTCGCCCAGGACCAGCCGGGTACGCGCCGTGTGGTACTGGGTCTGTCCAATGGCCAGGCGCTGGTGATCCAGCACAACTACAAGATCACCTACCCGGATAACGTGCGCACCATCGCGCCGCAGATCGAATACCCCTATGGCGAGACGCCAATCGAGGTCGACCCGCAGGGCCGCCCGCTCGAGCACGTCGCCCTGAACATCAATGGCGGCACGCTGATGCTGGCCGGTTCAACCGGTAACGAGCTGCACCTGATCAGCCTCGGTCGCGAGGAAAATCTGTTCACCGGTGAGGTGAGCGTCAGCGAAGAGCGCATCGCCCTGCCGCAGATCGGCGAGCCGATCAGTCAACTGATCCTCGACCCGCGGCAGATGTGGCTGTACGTGTTCAATGGCGACTCCAGCGCGGATGTCTTCGACCTGCGCAAGCGTAGCCTCAACGGTCGCTATGAACTGCTCAAGGACGCCTCCAACCGCGTCACCAGCGCCACCAGCCTGCTCGGCGGCATCTCGATCATGATCGGTGATGCCAAGGGCGGCATCCAGCAGTGGTTCATGGTGCGTGACAAGGACGGCAAGTCCACCTTCCAGTCGATCCGCAGCTTCCAGCTGGGCGACAGCGCGATCACCCAGATTCTGCCCGAGGAGCGCCGCAAGGGCTTCATGGCGCTGGATGCCGACGGTCGTCTGGGTATCTTCCACAGCACCGCACACCGCACCCTGCTCAAGCAGCAGGTCGCCGAAGGTAGCGCCATCGCTGCTCTGTCGCCGCGTGCCAGCCGTGTGCTGGTGGAATCGGACGGCAAGCTACAACGCTTCGTGGTCGACAACCCGCACCCGGAGATTTCCTGGAGCTCGCTGTGGGGCAAGGTCTGGTACGAAAGCTATCCGGAACCTGACTACGTTTGGCAGTCGACCTCTGCCAACACCGACTTCGAAGCCAAGCTGAGCCTCTCGCCGTTGGCCTTCGGTACCCTCAAGGCCGCGTTCTACGCGATGCTGCTGGCCGCTCCGCTGGCCGTGGCCGCGGCGATCTACACCGCCTACTTCATGGCGCCGCGCATGCGCACCAAGGTCAAGCCGGTGATTGAGCTGATGGAGGCGCTGCCGACGGTGATCCTCGGTTTCTTCGCCGGTCTGTTCCTCGCACCGTTCCTGGAGAACCACTTACCCGGCATCTTCAGCCTGTTGCTGCTGACGCCGGTGGGCATTCTGCTGTTCGGCTTCCTCTGGACCAAGTTGCCTGAGACCGTCCGCCATCGCGTTCCCGAGGGCTGGGAGGCGGCGCTGCTGATTCCGGTGGTGATCGCCGTGGGCTGGTTCTCCATCGCCATCAGCGGCCATCTGGAAAACTGGCTGTTCGGCGGCAACATGCGCCTGTGGCTGTCCAACGACCTGGGTATTCCCTTCGACCAGCGCAACGCTCTGGTGGTCGGTCTGGCGATGGGCTTCGCGGTGATCCCGAACATCTACTCGATCGCCGAAGACGCCGTGTTCAGCGTACCCAAGAGCCTGACCTTCGGCTCGTTGGCGCTCGGTGCCACGCCCTGGCAGACCTTGACTCGCGTGGTGATCCTCACCGCCAGTCCGGGCATCTTCTCGGCGCTGATGATCGGTATGGGCCGCGCTGTCGGCGAGACCATGATCGTGCTGATGGCCACCGGCAACACGCCGATCATGGACGTGAACATCTTCGAAGGCATGCGCACCCTGGCGGCTAACGTCGCGGTCGAAATGCCCGAGTCCGAGGTCGGCGGTACTCACTACCGCGTGCTGTTCCTGGCCGCGCTGGTGCTGTTGATGTTCACCTTCGTGATGAACACCCTGGCCGAGCTGATTCGCCAGCGTCTGCGCACCAAGTATTCGTCGCTCTAAGGTTTTGGAAGGTATATGTCCGTGAAACAGAACAACCTGAAATCCTGGTACAAGAGCGGCGCTCCGGGCGTGTGGATGAGCGGGGGCGCAGTGGCCATCGCCATCATCATGACCCTCGGCCTGCTGGCGGTGATCGCCTCCCGCGGTCTTGGCCACTTCTGGCCGGCGGATATCCTTGAGGCCGACTATCAGGTGCCCGGTCAGGAGGCACGGGTACTGCTGGGTGAAGTGGTGCAGGTGGAGGAGGTGCCGCGTGCACGTCTCGCTGCCGCCGGCATGCCGGTCGCCGCCGAGGGTGGCGAGTTCATGACCCGCGAGCTGTTCAAGGTGGGTAACCGCGATCTGTTCGGTGCTGACTTCACCTGGGTGGTTGGCGAATGGCTGAGCAACCCACGCAAGCCGGCTGGCATCACCGTGCTGGAGCGCCGCGAGTGGGGCAACTTCTACGGCAACCTAGTCAACGTCAAGGAAGGCGGCCAGGTGGTCGCCGAGGGTGATGCGGCCTGGGCGGCATTGCAGGAGCGCCTGGATCGTGTCGACGACCTGCATGCGCAGCTGGTGCGCCTGGAGAAGCGTGACATCGGCCGCATCAACCATGGCCTCGAACGTATCCGCCTGGAGGGCCGCAAGCTGCAGCTGCAGGACAAGCTGGATGCTGCCGCACAGGCCGACATGGATGCCCGCCGCGATGCGTGGAATGCCGAGTACAAGGTGCTCGAAGAGCGCATGGTGGCGCTGACCCAGCAGATCAACCGTGACAGTGTGACCCTGAGCGCCAGCGATGGCCGCCTGACCGAAATCGCCCTGGGCAAGATCGTTCGTGCCTTCCGCCCGAACGCCATGAGCACCGCCGACAAGCTCGGCTTCTACGCCATGAAGCTGTGGGAATTCGTCAGCGACGAGCCGCGTGAGGCCAACACCGAAGGCGGGATCTTCCCGGCCATCTTCGGTACCGTGCTGATGGTCATGCTGATGGCGGTGATCGTCACCCCGTTCGGCGTGATCGCTGCGGTGTACCTGCGTGAATACGCGCACCAAGGCGCACTGACCCGGGTGATCCGCATTGCGGTGAACAACCTGGCCGGCGTACCGTCGATCGTCTACGGCGTATTCGGTCTGGGCTTTTTCGTCTATGTACTGGGGGGCTCTATCGACCAGTTGTTCTTCCCCGAGTCTGCGCCGGCACCGACCTTCGGCACGCCGGGCCTGATGTGGGCCTCGCTGACGCTGGCGATCCTCACCCTGCCGGTGGTGATCGTCGCCACCGAGGAAGGTCTGGCGCGCATCCCGCGAGCGGTGCGCGAGGGTTCGCTGGCGCTCGGTGCGACCAAGGCCGAGACGCTGTGGAAGGTGGTCATTCCGATGGCCAGCCCGGCGATGATGACCGGCCTGATTCTCGCCGTGGCGCGTGCCGCCGGTGAGGTGGCGCCGCTGATGCTGGTGGGTGTGGTCAAGCTGGCACCGACCCTGCCGCTCAACGGCAACTACCCTTACCTGCACCTGGATCAGAAGATCATGCACCTGGGCTTCCACATCTACGACGTCGGCTTCCAGAGCCCCAACGTCGAGGCCGCTCGCCCGCTGGTTTACGCCACGGCGCTGCTGCTGGTGATCGTCATCGCCCTGCTCAACCTGACCGCGGTCTATATCCGTAACCACCTGCGCGAGAAGTACAAGGCGCTGGATCACTAACGCAGCTACGAGTCGCGCACCGCCGGTGCGCAGCTTGCAGCTTGTAGCTACGAACGGAGTGAGTTTATGCAACACGAAACCCATACCCACGGTATCGATCTGGCCGCACTCGGCCGTGACAAGCAGAGCCTGAGCCTGGCCAACGAGACCACGGCCATCGAAGTGCCGGGTCTCAACCTCTACTACGGCCAGAAGCAGGCGCTGTTCGAGGTCAAGATGGATATCCCCAAGCAGCGCGTGACCGCCTTCATCGGCCCGTCCGGCTGCGGCAAGTCGACCCTGCTGCGTACCTTCAACCGCATGAACGATCTGGTCGACGGTTGCCGCGTGGAAGGTGAGATCAACATCGACGGACGCAACATCTACCGCAAGGGCGAGGATGTCGCCGAGTTGCGCCGCCGCGTCGGCATGGTGTTCCAGAAGCCCAACCCGTTCCCCAAGAGCATCTACGAGAACGTGGTGTATGGCCTGCGTATCCAGGGCATCAACAGCAAGCGTGTGCTCGATGAGGCGGTGGAGTGGGCGCTGAAGAGCGCGGCGCTGTGGGACGAGGTCAAGGACCGTCTGCACGATTCGGCGCTGGGCCTGTCCGGTGGTCAGCAGCAACGTCTGGTGATCGCCCGTACCGTGGCGGTGCAGCCCGAAGTGCTGCTGCTCGACGAACCCTGCTCGGCACTCGACCCGATCTCCACGCTGAAGGTCGAAGAGCTGATCTACGAGCTCAAGAGCAAGTACACCATCGTCATCGTGACCCACAACATGCAGCAGGCGGCGCGCGTTTCCGATTACACCGCGTTCATGTACATGGGCAAACTGATCGAGTTCGGCGATACCGACACGCTGTTCACCAACCCGGCCAAGAAGCAGACAGAAGACTACATCACCGGTCGCTATGGCTAAGGCCATGGCAAACACTCCCAGGCTTTGTCGGGCGCGCTTGCCGTACTACTCGTACTGTCAGCGCGCGCCCTTCGCGCCAGAGAGCATTTTCCAAGGGCCTTAGTGCTGAAACTCAACGTGTAGGGTGCGCCGTGCGCACCATGGTCACCCAAGCTGGCAGCTTTCGCGGAGCGAAACATGATCAACAAAGATAACCTTACCCAGCACATCTCCCAGCAGTTCAACGCCGAACTGGAAGAAGTGCGCAGCCATCTGCTGGCCATGGGCGGCCTGGTGGAAAAGCAGGTCAACGACGCCGTTACCGCGCTGATCGAGGCCGACTCCGGCCTGGCCCAGCAAGTGCGTGAGATCGATGACCAGATCAACCAGATGGAGCGCAACATCGACGAGGAATGCGTGCGCATCCTCGCCCGTCGCCAGCCAGCGGCCTCTGATCTGCGCCTGATCATCAGCATCTCCAAGTCGGTGATCGACCTCGAGCGCATTGGTGACGAATCGACCAAGATCGCCAAGCGCGCCATCCTTCTCAGCGAAGAAGGTGAAGCCCCGCGCGGCTACGTGGAGATCCGTCACATCGGTGATCAGGTGCGCAAGATGGTGCAGGATGCGCTCGACGCTTTCGCCCGTTTCGATGCCGACCTGGCTCTGGCCGTGGCCCAGCACGACAAGACCGTCGACCGCGAGTACAAGACGGCGCTGCGCGAGCTGGTCACCTACATGATGGAAGACCCGCGCTCCATCACCCGCGTGCTCAACGTGATCTGGGTGCTGCGCTCGCTGGAGCGCATCGGCGATCATGCGCGCAACATCGCCGAACTGGTGATCTACCTGGTGCGTGGCACCGATGTGCGTCACATCGGCCTGACCCGTATGCGCGAAGAGGTCGAGGGCAAGTCCAGGGGGTGATGCCCGCTATACGCTGACGGCCCGGGACTTCCCGGGCCGTTGCGTTTGCGCGATTTGTTGCGTGCCCGACGTTTTCCGTTGGCCTTAGGCCACTGGCCATGACTATGCTTACTGCCATTCGTACAGGAGTGGCCGATGAGCAAAGTCAGTGTGCTGGTGGTGGACGACGCGACCTTTATCCGTGATCTGGTCAAGAAAGGGCTGCGCGATCACTTCCCCGGCGTACAGATCGAGGAGGCGATCAATGGCCGCAAGGCGCAGCAGATGCTCAGCCGCCAAGTGGTCGACCTGATCCTTTGCGACTGGGAAATGCCGGAGATGTCGGGCCTCGAACTGCTGACCTGGTGCCGCGAGCAGGACAACCTGAAAACCACACCCTTCATCATGGTCACCAGCCGCGGCGACAAGGAAAACGTGGTGCAGGCGATCCAGGCCGGGGTCTCCGATTACATCGGCAAGCCGTTCTCCAACGAGCAGTTGGTGACCAAGGTGAAGAAAGCCCTGAGCCGCGCCGGCAAACTGCAAGCCCTGGCTGCCAGCGCACCACCGAAGATGCTCAGCACCGGCAGTTTCGCCAACGACTCGCTGGCCGCCCTCACCGGTGGCAAGGCTGAGGTGGTCAAACCCAGCGCCGCGATGCCCGTACCTGCAGCTCAAGCTGCGCCGAGCGCAGCACCGGCAGCCGCGGCCCCGAGCAAATCACCGGCTGGCCGTGGCCAGGGTCAGCTGCGCTTACCGAGTGGCAGCATGGCCTGTGTGATCAAGGCGCTGAGCCTCAAGGAGGCATTGCTGGTGGTCAAGCGTACCGAGCAACTGCCCCAGGTTCTGGAAAGTGCGGTGCTCGACCTGGAGCAGGGCGAGGCGGCGGAAACCGCGCGGCTCAACGGCTATCTGCACGCGGTGGCGGCGTTCGAACCCAAGCCCGATAGCGAGTGGCTGCAACTGACGTTCCGCTTCGTTGATCGCGACCCGCAGAAGCTCGACTACCTGTCGCGCCTGATCGCCCGCGGCACCGCACAGAAGCATTTCAGCCCCGGTGCCTGATGACGGGTTACCCCGCCCTGCGAATGCTGGAAACCTGATGTCTGCCGACCGGCGGCGGTGAGCCGGTTCACAGCCTGACGGCCGGTAGCTCGCATGTGCCGTGCCGCGCTGCTAGTCTTCCTAGCCCGGATATCAAAAAGCCATAAGATCCGAGTCGTTATGCTAGGGCGTCTGATTTTTCTCTGCAGCCTGCTGGTTCTCAGTAGCCAAGCCGCTGCGCTGACCATCTACAAATACGTCGACAAGAACGGCGTGGTGACCTATAGCGACCAGGCAGCGCCTGGCGCCCAGGTGTTCGTGTTCAACGACCGCATGGTCGAGCGCCTGGACAACCAGGTGAAGCTGGAAACCAAGAAGCACGAAGCCGGCGAAACCCTGCTGGTGCGCAACGACCTCTATGCCCCGGTAGAAATCGAGCTGAAGCTGGAACAGGTGCAGAACGCCATCGGTGCGCCGGAAAAACCGCTTCGCTGGGTACTGCCGCCGCGCAGCAATATCCGCCTGGCCACCCTCACCGCACAGGACGCCTCCAAGCCACTGCGCTACAAGCCCAGGTTGCGTTATGCCTTAGGCGATCCGCGCTTGCAGCCGAGCATCCATCGCTATCCGCTGCCCTGGCGCGGCGGCCCGTTCCGCCAGACCCAGGGCGCCAACGGCACCTACAGTCACTTCACCGCCAAGGGCCGCTACGCGGTAGACATCGCCATGCCCGAAGGCACGCCCATCGTCGCCGCGCGCGCCGGTGTGGTGGTGAAAACCGAGAACCAGCAGAGCGGGCGCGGCAACAACCCGGCCGGCAACTTCGTGCGCATCCTGCATGATGACGGCACCATGGGCGTCTACCTGCACTTGATGAAAGGCTCGGTGAGCGTGCGTGAAGGCCAGCGGGTGGACACCGGCAGCCTGCTGGCGCGCTCCGGCAATACCGGCAACAGCACCGGCCCACACCTGCACTTCGTGGTCCAGCGCAACGTCGGTCTGGCGGTCGAGTCCATTCCCTTCAACTTCCGCCAGCCAGTCAACAGCCTGCCCAACTTCGCCGTCGGCGGTGAATAGTCTGCTCCCAACGCCCGCCTGAACAGCTCACCCGGAGCCTGTCGCGTGTTCACCCTTCGTTCGCATTCTCGCCGTAGCTCGGCGCCATCGGTGCGCAGCGACCCGCAACGCAATCGGTAGGGTGCGCCGTGCGCATCGCGAACGCGTGCCGCTGTCGCGGGTAGGTAGCGGTCGACGGCACTCTCCTCACTTCTCCCTTAAGTCAGACCTTCTGCATGTCGCCTGTGTAAGGCGTGCGTCCGCCCGCTGTGTGTCGCAGGCGGAAGCCATTCTTCCGCCCGCCTTCCGCAGCATCGTGAGCGGAAAGGATCTTTCACCTGGCGGTTTGCTGTAAGCCCTTTGAATCAAGGGTTTCAGCTGTTGGCACCGCTATTGCTATCTCTCAGGAAAACGGGTGTCCGACTATGGCTATCGATTCAGATTACGTTCAAAGCATGGCGACCCAGCTGGCCCAGTATGAAGTTCAGGGCCAGTTGGCTAAGGCCAATCGCAACGAGGCGGCATACAAGGCGCAGCTAGGCGCTCTGACCACGCTGGACACCGCATTGAAGACCTTCAAGACGGCTGCCAGTGGTCTCAAGCTGGCTGGCAGCAGCATGTTGGTCAACAGTGCGAGCTTCAGTCAGGAAGGCTATGCCAGCGCCACCGTAGGCACCAAGGCAGTGGCTGGCAGTTACGACTTCTTCGTTCAGCAGCTGGCCAGCAAGAGCCAGGTGGCCTTGCAAAGCCTGCAGGACGGCAATCTGGGCAGCGGTAGCCTGACCATCGGCCAGGGCGGCGACTCGTTCAATATCGACCTCGGCTCCGTCGCCACCCTCGACGAACTGGCCGCGGCCATCAATGGCGCCGATGGCAATAGCGGCGTCAAGG
>Ga0208645_1000453_pt1 | contig 44235 bp, 80 predicted proteins | sample VirMetDEL_Sep_01_FD_184519 | JGI IMG/M metagenome (GOLD analysis project Ga0208645, IMG submission 184519) | Aqueous microbial communities from the Delaware River and Bay under freshwater to marine salinity gradient to study organic matter... | ecosystem: Environmental > Aquatic > Marine >... | reverse complement strand
CATGCATCCGAATGCATGCAGGGCACAACCGTAACACTTGCGGGGTACAACCGTAACAATTGCGGGTTACATGCAACTCACGCACAGATACTTGCACCCCACAAACTCACGTTTTGCGCCTGTACTAAATCAGGCAATAGGCGCCCCCTCACAAATGAACATTATCACCTCGCACAGGACCATCACAATCTTATCCTTACTCCTTTACCCAATTCACCTTTCTGGAGATCACCTTAAAGCGAATGCTAGGCTGAGGATAGAGCCTGTAACGATGCAGAATCGCCTTGGTTGGCAATTCCCATTCCTGCAAATCAGAGTTATTCGCTGTCCACTGTGTCTTCACAATAGAGTTACCATAGGAGTCTGGATTAACAGAAACAATGATACCAAGAATCGAATGGGTGTAATCCATCATTACTTCATTGTTTTCATTTATCTCCTCGACTGTAACCAAATCTCCTGGCTGAAGATTTAGCGACCACTTTTCGAGTGAAGATTTTTGTGTGGTTTTTCTCTGAAGATTTCCCGAAGGATTTTTTGGAGCGATTTTGGGAGAAGATTTCTGTGCCTTAATCTTCGGTGGATTTTTCTGTGTGGTTTTCTGTGAAGATTTTTGTGTTGTCTTCTTTTTGTTGCTCGACCAATTGGTCCAACAAGCGTTGGCGCAAACAACCTTCCCAGACTTTGCCTTAAACTTCTTTGCTGAACAATGCTTGCACTTTGGAGCAGAGGAAGCACGGGTTTCCACCGTCGTGATTAGTCCCGAAAGGTTTGTCCCCTTGTATGCCGAAACAATCTCACGCCAATGCTTATTGATGTTGATGTAGACCGACGAAACGGAAGGTTGCGAAACAATCTTTTGAGTGTTCTTGTCAATCCCGGAATCAACGACAATGCGAACGAACTTTTCCGTTGGATGATTCCGCGAGAAGATTAGCGTGTTTCCCTTCGGGTTGCTTTTGTGCTGCCGAAAGTTCTGTGTCTTTAGAGTTGCCTTGATAACTGTAACGCTCATTATCGTTCTCCCGAGATTAGCTGAATCTCGCTAAAGTATTCTATTGTTTCTGTTGGCCCGGTTTCGAACCAATCAAACCAATGAACTTTCGCACACTGTCCGCTGCCAGATTGTGACCATCCAATAATGGTTCCGACGAATTGTCCATTCTCAAACTCATCGTAATAACAAACCAAATCACCAATGCGAAAGGCTTGGCTATAACAAACCAAATCACCAATGCGAAAGGTTTTCATCATCGCTCGACGTGGTTTTCCCAAATCTCATCGACGTAGTACTTAACAGACTTCAACGTAGACAAATCCTTGTCGGCCAGCTTGGGCTTTGTCTTTGCCACCCTTTCCCACTCGCGAAGAATCTTGATAAGCTGAATCTTATCAAACTGACGACGGTCGAGGCCTCGCATCGTTCCATACTTTCGATCGAAGTCGTTTACCAACTTTCGCATAATCGCGATTGAGTTCTGCAAATCCTCGACATTCTCGGTATCGTACACGAGCACCATCTTCATTTTCTCTAACCTCGGAGGGAAACCAAATCGGCTTCGGTCAACCCAAGCGTTTCGAGCATCTTCTGACGTTGGGTCTTCTTTGCCTTCTTCACAACCTTCTTTGCCTTTGGCTGAACGGGCTTGGAAGTGGTCTTTTTCTCTTCCTCCCATTGCGCAAAGAGCACCGCGTTGCCGGGGTGCATAGGCGCCTTATTTCGAGCGCGAAGTCGAGCAATACGAGCGCGCCGAGAAGCCCCTGGAATACCGTTAGCGAAAGCATCATCTTTTGCATATGCGCGAGCAATGTTGTTTGCTCCACCGTGACGCTCGCAATACCAAATCTTGTCGGCGCGAACATTTGGATCAAACTCTGTGCAGCCGCGAGCGTGATTACAAGAAACGCCGTGAGTGTGATTAGACGCCGTGCGAGCGTTGTTTGCGATGATGAAAGCATTTCGGACATTATTGCGCTTACCCATTCTTTGATTACTCCTCTAGCGGAAGGCTTCAAACCTTCCCTCACTGTGCTTATATAATACCACAACGGGGCGCTTCTGTCAAGACAAAAATTACCGCGAAGTTGCGCCTTCGCGCTTTGTGATCTCCGCGACCTTCATCAATGCCGCTTGCTTAACGTTGTTCCAACGCGACGAGTCGAACCAGCGCTGGTGCTCGGGAACCTTCATCGTGGAGATTCGGAGCGCAAGGTTAAGCGTGCAATTCGGATGTTCCACGAAGCCACGAACGAGATAATACTGTGGATCATCCTTTGTCACATCGGCGTAGATCTCTTCGAGCAAAATACCAGGGGTCTTTGAGTTGTTGTTACGTCGCCAACTATAACCGCTAAGGAAAGCCTGCTGCATTCGCCACTTTCGGTTCTCACGATTCTTGAAAGTGGTTCGGTAGAATTGGGTCATTTCCTCATCTGAAAGTTCCATCTTTCCGTTCGCCAGAAGAACACACTTGAGGACATAACCCTTTCTCTCCCAAAGGATTTTGGCAGCTTCGGGTGAAACATCGGGGTTTGACGCAAGGTATTGCCTTCCGAGGCCATAATGATGCTTTGCAATCGCGATTTGCGTTTCTTCGTCGGTAAAACGATTCTTCGCGAGGGAAACAACCTCGGAATTGTTCATCTTGCCAATGTTGGCAGCATAAGGGGACTTGTAATCACTCATTTTCTAAAACTCCAGCCCTCTCAAATCGAAGGGATCAACTTTTGGCTCGTTTTTCTTCTCTGACTTTTTCTCTGTCTTGCTTTCCTCAATCATTTTGAGGATTTCTCGTGCTACGGCTGCGTCATTTTCTGCTTCATCGCTATCAGTCCAAGTAGCGAAATCATACATCAAATCTACAAAGTATTCCAAACTCCACTGAACAATCGTAGCTTGCTTTTCGCTAAGTTCCAGCTTCATTTTTTCTACCATCGCGGGAACTTTGAGTTCTCGAAAACGGTTGGGTGCATAACGTGGTCAGCCCTCCATCGCGCCTTTCCAACGTGGCAGGAAGTCGTCATCGACCGAAAGCCGCCACCAGGGGAAGTGTAATCAGCCACGACCGTTGTTCCTGACTTCGCACGATAACCAATCCGAAGATTGTAGGAAAACAGGTTCACTCCGTCAGAGTGAAGTGTACCAGTGTGGGAATCAGCGGCTTCGCCGCGAATCCAACTATCAATAACTTGCTCGTTTCGCTTTCTACTCATCTTCTTCCTCCTCATCATCGAAGATTACTTCGTCGTATTCAATGTCGAAACCGTATCGCAACGAATTGCAAACGTCCCAAATGTTTTCATCTTCCATTTTAGTGCAGGCTCCATTCGACGCCAAGGGCAATAAAGCCAATACACAGAATCAGTTGCATAGCAAGTTCAATCATAATCTCCCTTTCTCTACATCCCCAAGGGAATATTTAGTTTTATGGTGCCGGCACCACGAATCGAACGCGGGACCTACGGGGTACAAAACCGTTGCTCTACCAACTGAGCTATACCGGCGTCTCTAACCATTTTTGTGTTTGATTTTGCGGGAACGTCCCTTTGAAACGTCCCGGCTTCTGTTGTGATGTTTGCCGGCACCACCTCTTTGAAAGGCTGCGACGGCAATCCAATTTCGAGTTTTAATCTTCCCGGACATTCAGGGCACCCCTTCACTGTCTTTATATTATACAGGAAGGGGCACCCGTTGTCAAGAGGAAAATGATTACCTTTCGGTAGGAACGATAATCATTCGTTCGGGCTTCGGGTTGAAATAAGGACGCTGCCCGCTGCGCTCATCTGTAATCCAGAGCCGCTGAACATTACACCGAACCGGCTTCGGAGCTTCCATATCCGTGCAAATGATGAGCCCATCGAACCCACCCTTCTCATTCACGAACTTCGTAGGAGCATCGAAGCAAGTTCCGCCGTGCATCACACGCTCGCGCTTACGCTTCATTCCCTTCTTCCAAACATAGTTCAGACTCTCATCGACACGAGTATCGAAAGGAATCACAGTGAACTCTGCAATCTTTGCGAGCGAGTTGAGTTCCGCGAAGAATGCAGCGAGCATTTGGTCGGAAACCGAACCGGACTGGTCAATAGCAATTGCAATCTTTGCAGTTCGCGAGGACTTCTTGCCCGGATGCTGGTAAGGATATCGCTTGTTAATCTTGCGAACGGTCGAACGCTTGTTTGCCTTCTGACTTTGCTTCACAAAGTAACGAAGCACCTTGCGCCAGTCAACCTTAGTGGTAATCCCATCCATGATTTCCTTGCGACAGTTCGCAGGAACGGAACCCCATCCACGGGAAGAAGAGTTTGCCTCTTCAACCGCGTCCTTGATGAACTCCTTTACACGCTCCTCGGCAATCTGCTTTGCCTGCTCGGAGGCTTCGCCCCATCCATCGTGGTCGTCAAAGGAATCAACGCCGTCCAGAGGGTTTCCCTGCCCTCCACCGGGCTGACCTTCGCCGGGAGTCCCTCCTTCACCTTCGCCCTTTCCACCACCACCTTCGGGCGGCTGCTCCTTCTGCATCTTACGCAGTTCAGACAAGTACCATTCAGCGGACTTGCCAGCGGGCAGATGTGCGAACGGACCCTTTCCAGGGAAGCAAGCCATCTCGGGAAGGTTGGGAAGGTGCCCGTTGATAGAAAGGTCCATTGCAATGTTGTGCAACTTCCTTTCCTGTGGGTCCATATCCCGGAATGACGCGAACCGTCCACCAGTAACGTGCTGATAGACGATGTGGTAGAACTCGTGCTTAAGCACATCCTTCTTTCCGGCATCCTCCAGTCCCGCGAAGAACTTTGGATTGTAAACCATCTCCAACTTGCCTTCTTCCGTAACCATCACACCCGCAGTTGGGATAGCGTTGGAAGCCTTCTTATCCATCCGGCGCGACAACGCCGCAAAGAAAGGCTCGTCCATAAGGAGACGATGGACGTGCAAACCAAGGTCAAAGGCGAGAACCTCAGATTCCTCGATTTCCACAGTTTCAGATTTCATTGGCTCAGTCATAACTGGTTTCCTCACTGTCCTTATATAATAGCAGTTCACAGGCTCCCCGTCAAGGGGAATCTTCCTCAATTCTTGAAGTATACAGAATGTGAAGTAATAGGGGCGCCATCGACAAAGCAATGTCGATGAGCCCCGCATACTCCATTGTTACACCGTGTCGCCGGTCAGAATCTCAACGAGGTAGGTTCCAACCTTGCGACCGTTCGCGTCTTCCGCCGAGTGAAGGGCGATTGCATTCTCCTGGCAGGCGTTACCGACAATCGTCCACAGCTTCATCGCAGGCTCGGAGGCAAGCGAAGTGAAGTAAGTCGCGAGGTTGGTAATCTCGGAATCGTTGAGAGTGGAAGCCAGCCGATCGGACGCACCCAGCTTATCAATCAGAGCGCAGTGAGCGTTGAGATCGATATCCGGGGTCATACCCTTGTCCAGAATGTCCGAGACGGTCACGACCTTGCTGTAGTTCGCAACGAAATCGTTGAAAGCAACCGCAGCCTCAAAACCGAGGTAAGCCGACGCAAGCGAGAAAACAGCCGGGTTGGACTGTCCAGCTTCCAGCAGATTACCGCGCGACACCGTATCGGAGAAACGCGACCACGAACGACGCGACGGGTAAACCTTGTTCGGCTCCGGGTCGTCATTGTGCTCAAGGTGCTCGACGTTGTTACGGATGAAGTCCGTCACGAGGGAATCGCAGTTCGTCTGCGCCCAAGAAAGCCAATCATCCACCGAAGGCTCAACATCGAAAACCGTGTAACGGTCCAACTCTGCCGGGTCCATTTCGCCCACCTGATAGGAAGCCGCGCCCGCGTGAGTACCACCGTTGACCGCCGCGAAAATCAGCGTATCCGGGTGAAGGGCGTGACCCGCGAGCTTGCGGGAATCGCAAAGCTCGAAGATGCCCTGGCGAACTTCGAGAGTTGCACGGTCCACCTCATCGAGGAAAAGGACCACACCGTTGTCGCACGCAGTCGCAAACCAATCGGGAGGACAAAAGGACGTTACACCCTCATCCACAGTCGGCAAACCGAGGAGGTCACCTTCGGTCATTTGCGAAGCACGACGCTCCACAACCGGCATTCCGAGGGACGCGGCATACTGGTAAACCACGGAGGACTTACCGATGCCGTGGCGACCACGGAGAAGGACAGGATGCCCCGCGTCAGTAACGAGGGGAAGGACGGTCAGAAGATTCTTGAAGTCGATTGCCATGTTTTCTTTCTTTTCTTTTCCAGTCAGTTGAGCACTATTGCTCTGTCCACTGTCTATATACTATCACACCAGGGGCTCGGAGTCAAGCCCCAAATTCATCTCTTTCTTTACTAACTATCTTCCACCGGAAGTTCCGGGTCAGACATTTCCGAAAGTTCAATCTCACCGTTGACATACTTCTTAAGTTGGTCACGCCGGAAATCACTAAAAGTAACAAACGTGTATTCCTCAGCGCCACCGCTGCCCTTGAAATGCTCCTTTGTAATGTCCTTCACAGTAGCCATACTCGCCCAAGCAGAATCAAAATCCTTTACAGCAGGCGAAACGATTTCCCAGTTGATAGATTCCCCGGCGTAATCGTTCCTATCATACTTTGTAGTATCGCCATAGTAGTTCTTTCGCGCTACAAAGCGAGGAACAATACCGGGAATACAAGGCAACCCAACACCGACCTTGGAATAGTATCCACGTTCGCTTTCGCTTCCGATAGCCTGATAGAGCCCAACATCAATGTTGTTGGAAGACGACCAATCTGTTGCTGTTCCGATGCCTGCATGATGAATCATAAAAGCATTCGGCATCTTGTTCATTACCAATCCCATTGGAGGAACATAACCTTCCACGTCAGGATACAGCCAATTCTTGTTCTTTCGGTAAGGAATGTTCTTAGAACGAACCAGAGCACCGATACCAAGACCGACATCCTTTGCCCACTTTAGAACAGCCTTTCGCCACAAAATCAGATCGTCCTGAAACTGCACCTTGTGCTGCTTCATAGACTTGCAACCTGCGCGGGTGTGACCCTCTGTCTTACAGTAAGAGCAAGTCTTTGGTCTACTCTTGCGAGCCTGAATTGCCGCCCACTGACGACCGTGATAAGAGTTGGGATCTTCTTCCCACTTCTTCTTTAGTTCAGGGCAACCAGTTTTGTTGTGTCCCTTTGCGTAACAATGACCGCATCGAACGGTTCCAGAGTAACTCATTTTCTCTCCCGTGTTCGGGGTTTTCTCTCAACTTCTGACTTTATTCTACCAGCCTCGGAGGTGGCTGTCAACCTTTATTTCTCAAAACAAGGGGGGCAATCACTTTTCGGGGATTGCTGCCTAGACAACTTTCAACTTGTTTCACGCGCCAGCCCAAAAATGTAAGATTATGGCGATGGGATTCAGGATTGTCATTGAAGCCCGATTATAAATAATATTCACCCCAATTCTATGTCACTTACGTTTCTTTACCTTCTTGAGATAACGCTCTTCCGTCCAAACCGGCTGCGCTTCTCCAATCACAAGAACCTGAACCGGCTTTGCTCCCTTTGCGTGGGACTTGACCTTTGCTGCATCACCGTGCTTGAGAATAACACAAGTCTTGCCCCGGTAACACCGCGGATCAGCATTTGCGCGGAAAACAGCAGCACCGCCAACAGCGAACTTCGGCTCCTCTTTCAAGTTGCGAATGACAGCGGACGCATACTTGTTTTCTACAATCTTGTTGTATTCCTTCATCGAAGGAATGCCCTTTACGCTACGCTCGCCAGCCTCGTTAATCGTGAGATACTTGCCCACAAGATTGCTGTAGTATCCGGTTCGGTAGTAATAGTGAAGAGCGATAAGGAACTTTTCTTCCTTCTCCTCGTTCCAATCCTTTGCGAAATCGGCGCGCGCCTTGATAGCCTCATCGGACCAGCGACCCTGAATCTGCTGAATAGTTGCTTCCTGCGCCGAAGAAAGCGAGCGACCCTTGTTCAGTTGAGTTGCGATAGACTCAAGGAATCCATAATCCCAAGTATTCTCCTCTCCGAAAATGAGGATTCGTCCGATAATGTTGTTTACTTGCTCAAGCATCGTGGTTCCTTCGCTCATCGTGTATATATACTACCACAGACCGGCGCCGCTGTCAAGCAGAAAACTCATTTGGGTAAAAGATGAGCATATGCTTTCGCTGTTCGTCATTGGCTTGCTTGAAGACTTCCAGGGCGGTTGTCGCTTTCCCATTTAGGAACCATTCTTTGGTGCCGCTTGAATATTCAATAGCAGGACCATCTTCACGATGAAGTTTGCCGTTTAGGAACCATTCTTTGGTGCCGTTTGCCCTTTCAAGAGCAGGACCATCTTCACGATGAGGTTTGCCGTTTAGCCACCATTCTTTGGTGCCGTTTGCACATTCAACAGCAGGACCATCTTCACGGTGAAGTTTGCCGTTCAGGAACCATCGTTTGTCGCCGTTTGCACATTCAATAGCAGGACCATCTTCACGGTGAAGTTTGTCGTTTAGCAACCATTCTTTGCCGCCGTTTGAATATTCTTTGCAAGTGGGTTTGTTATCGCTCATCGTGCTTACACCTTATTACAGACCGGCGCCGCTGTCAAGTGGAAAACTCATTTGGATAAAAGCAAAGCATATGCTTTCGCTGTTCGTCATTGGCTTGTTTGAAGACTTCCAGGGCGGTTGTTATTTCGTTGTTTAGCCACCATTCTTTGGTGCCGTTTGCACATTCAACAGCAGGACCATCTTCACGGTGAAGTTTGCCGTTTAGGAACCATTCTTTGTCGCCGTTTGCACATTCAATAGCAGGACCATCTTCACGGTGACTTTTGCCGTTTAGCAACCATTCTTTGTCGCCGTTTGCACATTCAATAGCAGGACCATCTTCACGATGAGGTTTGCCGTTTAGCAACCATTCTTTGTCGCCGTTTGCACATTCAATAGCAGGACCATCTTCGCGATGAAGTTTGCCGTTTAGGAACCATTCTTTGTCGCCGTTTGGATAAGTCTTACAAGTAGGTTTGTTATCGCTCATCGTGCTTACAGCTTACCACAGGGGCAGTCGCGCGTCAAGCAGAAAACTCATTTGGGTAAAAGCAAAGCATATGCTTTCGCTGTTCGTCATTGGCTTGCTTGAAGACTTCCAGGGCAGTTGTTTTTTCGTTGTTTAGCCACCATTCTTTGGTGCCGTCTGAATGTTCCCAAGCAGGACCATCTTCACGGTGTCTTTTGTCGTTTAGGAACCATGCTTTGTCGCCGTTTACACATTCAATAGCAGGACCATCTTCACGGTGAAGTTTGTCGTTTAGCCACCATACTTTGTCGCCGTTTGCACATTCAAGAGCAGGACCATCTTCACGGTGAAGTTTGCCGTTTAGGAACCATTGTTTGTCGCCGTTTGGATATTCTTTGCAAATGGGTTTGTTGTTGCTCATCGTGCTTACAGCTTACCACAGACCGGCGCGGCTGTCAAGCAGAAAGTAGAGTTTGCAGATTAGTGATGTGCTTGCACTTTCTACGAAACTGAAACCCTGAACATTCACACTTCCAGTTATCACCTTGCTTTGTAACTTTGTAAGTGTTGCCTCTTGAGCCCTTTACTTCAATCACCTTTTCAGGTTCATCAGAGTAGTTGGAATCCCAATACTTGCGAGCTTCCGCACCCCAACAAAACAATTCTTTGGCATCTTCCAAAGTTGTGTCGTCGGGAACTTCAATCCAAGTGCCACCAGAAACAGCATAATACTTGCCGTGCTGGCCTTGCATAATTGTCGGGTGATATAAAACTATGTGTCTTCCATCAGGCGTCAGTTTGCGGCGCATACTCGGAAGCCAATCGCTTGTAGGTTTCAGCCTGGAAAGAGTCAATGTTGAAGTATTCCTCATTGAGGGAATCCCAATAGATTCCAGCGTAGTTTAGCATCTCCTCAACTTCTTCGCCAAATGAACCAGACAAACGCCTATCTTCCGTCAGCCGTTCCAATGCCTTTTGTTCGAGATTCATAATACTTCCCAAAGTCATTTCGTCCTCGCTCATGTAATCGCTCATTGTTCCTATACTATAGCACAGAATCGTCAGTGTGTCAAGTGATCTTCTGGAAGGCCGTCTTGCAGGGTGATAACATAATCCGTGATTGCGTTGTCGGCACGAAGAATGGTGCTAGTGGGAAGAGGAATCACGACATATCCTTCGCTTGGATGCGTCGTCAGGTCATAAATATGAACGTAATAATCTCCATACCAAATGCCGAGGTAACGATTTTTCTCTACCAGCACCAACTCTGCTTGTTCCACAGTCTCCAAGATTGCTTCTGCGGACCACTTCAAGTTTGGAATATACATTACTCTCTCCTAATCCACTTTATTAGACTTTTTGATATTCTCTAACTTTTCAAGTGGCTGTAAGTTTTCTAATCCCCCAACACTTTTCAAAGTTGGGATGCTCCATACTGTCAGTAGTTTGTAGGGGCTTTTATTACCGCTTTTTTCGGATATTATCTTCGGTTTGTCGTCTTCCTGTATTTCCAAAGTTCTCGCCAATCTGACGAAACTTCATTCCGGTCATAGGCGTATTAGAACCTGAAAGGGCAGCAACTTTGCCACGGTTCATTCCAATGTTGTTGTTCCAAGCCTTGCGATACTTCTCACGATCCTCGTCAGTATCGAAAGCAAGGATAGTGACGCCGCCCATCTTGCCGTCAGCCGAAGCACAACCAAGATACTTTACGGTCGTTTCTGTCCCCAAATCTTCAACACAATCGGCGCACTCGTTGATACGACCGCCGACCTTGCGCTTTCTTTGGGACTTTGGATTGAACTCGGTTTCGCAGTGAATACAGAACATCGAACCTCCAGTGTCTATATACTATCACACGACGAGAGGATTGTCAAGTCTTCTTCGTCAACCCAGCATTCAAAGCCATCAAAGAACTTGACCCAATAGGAAAGGATATAAGTGCGCTTGTATGTGTCCAAAATAATCGCTGCTTTGCCAGTCAAGCCCAAGGCACGTCCGAAACCGTCGAACTTTTCCTCTCTGACTCGCACCATATCGCCAACTTTATACATTGGAATATACCTTCCGAATGTTCGCTGGTCTTACCCAAAGCATTCTTCCATCCATTTTAAACACTTTTACAGCGTAAATGGAGCCATCGGTGTTTTGATCCAAAGAAACAACCACAGAAAGTTGTTCAAAAGGATCTTTGTTTCGCTGTAATACTGCGAGATCCCCGACTTCCATTGATTAATCCCACTTTTTGAGTGGCACGGAACTTCCGCATTTTACACAAGAATGTGCGGGGGCATTCCTATGGTGCCCGCAAAACCTACAATACCAAATGGTTTTTGCTTTCTTCATCGTGCTTACATCCTATCACGGGGCTCGGCATCTGTCAAGGTTTTTTCTACAACGTTCGTTATTAGCCTATCATTTCTATTTCAAAGCGATCGACATAATATCTTCCGTATTTCGGATGATGTAGGAGATAATCCCACTTTTCGACGCCTGTTGATTCTGGATCTTTCCAAACTGGCGCAACCTCAATGATTACAGCGAGATCACCTGTATCAACATCACGAACCAAATCACCAATCTTCATTCACTAATGATCTCCAACTTTTGCTGATACAGACAATCTTCAAGTTCTCCCCACTCAAAGGTGTTATCGGTCGCTGAAACAGCCCACCAAATATCAACTCCCCAATCATCCTCTCTTGTCACAAGACCAATATCATCAACATCTTGTGCGTTTCCAGAGGTTTCGTCACCCCACCAGCGAACTAGTGAGCCAACTTTTAGATTATGAGTTAGATTATACATCAGTCACCCATTGAAAGGATTTCAAAGTCATCCAAAGGACGCCACATCGTGGGACCATCGCCAGCAAATCGGATATACTCGCCCTTTCCATCGCACATATATGCCGTAACGATCTTCATAATCATTGTGACATCGCGCACAAGCGCACCAACCATAGGCTTACCACGGGTCATTTCGTCTCCCAACTAATCCCAAGAAAGTTCCAGATGTAAATAACACAAGCGACACCAATGAGAAAGTGAAGCATTCTAACTCCTCACCAATTAATAGAAGTTACGGGATGAATATCCCAAAAGCCATTGCCGCGAACTACAATATCGTCGTTATCTTCTCCGACCCTCACAAAGCGAACAAGGTCAGAGGACGAAACTTTATTTCCACCGTCGTCCGTGATGTTGTATTCATCACATTCCGCCTCAGTCACAAACTTTTCGATCGCGTCAACATCGGGATAACTTTCATACCACTTGATAGAATCCCAGTGAAGAAGCCACGACTTATCGCCTCCATAGTTGCGATCAAACGTATCAGCACACCGAAACACCAATGCTTCCGCTTCCTTGTTCTTTGAAGTGGCGAGCATAAGAAAAGGGATTAGTTCCTTGCTGATAGCCAATACAACTTGAGATCGATACCCCATACACCTGTTCTCCCATCGTGCTTACAGCTTACCACGCCGAGCACGGGTTGTCAAGCACTAATCTGAAATGCTGAAATCATACACAGGGGTTGAAAGAACTGAAAGCGATTGAGGCATTTCCCACGAATCTCGTTCGGGTGCTTTATCATCTTCCCACTGAACACACATTTGCTGAAAGTCTGACCCCATACTATAAACTGTATCAATCACAGTTCCAATGGAACCCGTGCTAAAATGCTGAACCTTATCTCCGATATCCATTTTGCCTCCTATTGATAAACTTTTCATAACTAAGCGCCGCATACACAAAAGCCGCGAACGATGCCACGGCTAAATCCTTGATTGTTTCTTTTGCGATGCGCTTTACTTTGGCTTTAGTATCTTGATTTGATTTATTGTTTGCCGACACACAAACTTACCTTTCACTCTGAGGCTGTTATTCCACATCCAGCGATCAACATGACCGGGCTTTTCAAACCAATGAACCATATAACACTTTTCATCTAGGTCATACGAGTGAGGCCACTGACCCACCGATAGAATAATACCCATTCCCTTTTCATACTTTGTGTTCCGCGAGCAAACCAATGCGCCGGGAACATAAATCTTCTTAGCCATCTTCTCTCTTTTCTGCCGGTTCTACGTGTTTCCACGACTCCGGCCACATCCAAAGTGTCTGTCCGTCAATCAGAACTTGTCTAACTCTCCGATACCCGCCATAATAAGTTCTCCCCGGAACTTCAACCAAGCGTCCTAGGGCGCTTGGTTGGATAACTTCCCTTTGCCCGAGATAAATAATCAAAGGATCAACCTTATTCGTAGTCTGAATAAAGTCCAACCAAAAATGATCGGTATCGGGTTCGCGAAGATGCCTAATACCCATTGGTTCTTTGAACCGCAGAAGCATTCCAGGCTTTAGTTCAGAGACTTTCATTCGCTGCTTTGTTCTCCCACTGTAACTATACTACCACAGGGGGCAGTCGCGCGTCAAGCAGAAAACTCATTTGGATAAAAGATGAGCATATGCTTTCGTTGTTCGTCATTGGCTTGCTTGAAGACTTCCAGGGCGGTTGTTATTTCGTTGTTTAGCCACCATTCTTTGTTGCCGTTTGCCCTTTCAATAGCAGGACCATCTTCACGATGAGGTTTGCCGTTTAGCCACCATGCTTTGGCGCCGTTTGCCATTTCAATAGCAGGACCATCTTCGCGATGTCTTTTGCCGTTTAGGTACCATACTTTGGTGCCGTTTGCCCTTTCAACAGCAGGACCATCTTCACGGTGAAGTTTGCCGTTTAGCCACCATTGTTTATCGCCGTTTGGATAAGTCTTACAAGTAGGTTTGTTGTTGCTCATCGTGCTTACAACTTATCACAAGGGGCAGGTGCCTGTTCAAGCAGAAAACTCATTTGGGTAAAAGATGAGCATATGCTTTCGCTGTTCGTCATTGGCTTGCTTGAAGACTTCCAGGGCAGTTGTTTTTTCGTTGTTTAGGAACCATTCTTTGTCGCCGCTTGAATATTCAATAGCAGGACCATCTTCACGATGTCTTTTGTCGTTTAGGAACCATTCTTTGTCGCCGCTTGCACATTCAATAGCAGGACCATCTTCACGATGTCTTTTGTCGTTTAGGAACCATTCTTTGGTGCCGCTTGCACATTCAACAGCAGGGCCATCTTCACGGTGTCTTTTGTCGTTTAGCCACCATTCTTTGTCGCCGCTTGCACATTCAATAGCAGGACCATCTTCACGGTGAAATTTGTCGTTTAGCCACCATTCTTTGGTGCCGTTTGCCCTTTCAACAGCAGGACCATCTTCACGGTGAAGTTTGTCGTTTAGGAACCATGCTTTGTTGCCGTTTGAATAAGTCTTACAAGTAGGTTTGTTGTTGCTCATCGTGCTTACAGCTTACCACAGGGGCAGGAGCTTGTCAAGTCAAAAGTTGTCGCATTTTGAAGAGCGCTGATATGATCTTATTTTGTTATCCAAGATTGCCGTCACAAAACTTGTAGTAACAATAGCCAAAGACAACAGAAACAAAGATTTGTTAGAACATTTGCTCATAAATCTATCAATATAAGATCTTTTGTTATTCATTGTGCTTCCATCCGGTTTCCCTTTGAACTATTTTTAATACTACAAAGGGGTCGCAGATTGGATAAACCCCAACACTTCAAAAAGTTTGGATGCTCTAAACTATCATACGGTAACTTTGACTGTGGGATGATATGATCTATGTTCCAAAAGCCTTCACCATTACCATAGTTCTCCCAAGTCATCCAATCTTCAAACTGACTTTCTAAATGTTCTCGTAGTTCCTCCGGGGTGTAAGATAAAATACTCCAAAGTCTTACATTCTTTTCGCCACCATTCCTGTGAAGATACATACGAACCAAGCGAGAAACATTTGTTTGTATTTTATAAGAGGGGTTTTCATTTCTTCTTTTCTTTTCTCGTTCGCATATCATCTTTTTGACTTCTGGTGATGAACTGTAATGTTTTTGGTATTCCAATCTCCGCTCTCTGTTCTCTTGATAATGCCTTTGCGCTCTTTCTTTTACAAGTTCTATATTGTCTTTTCTATATTTTGCCGTTTTTTGTAAAACTTTTTCTCTATTTTTCAGGTAATAGTTTTTGTGTGTTATTTTGCTTCTCTTCTGCTTACAATCAACACAGTAAGACTGAAAGTAGCCTTTCTTCTTATTTTGATAGTAGAAGAACTCCCTTGTCTTAGGGAATGTTCCTCCACAATCATTACAGGTTTTCGTCTCTTCGGTCATCTTTATTTGCCTCCTTATTCAGGGAGGACAAGATTGCTTCTTCAACAAACTTACCAAGTTTTATATCGTTCAAAGAACAATAAACTTTTAGTTTGCGGTGAAGTTCTTTATCTATCTTTATGTTTTTCAGTTCGCTCATAACCTTGCCTCCTATAATAAGTAGTAAATAAAAAGATAAAAGGATAAAAAGATAATAACTTTTTGCTATTCCATAAGAAGTTCTCTCATCTTGAAGAGAGCCTGTTCTTTGTGCTTCGCCTCCAAAAGAACATCAACATCAAAACCATAAGTATTTACAGGTTCCCAATATGTATCTGAATGGGCGTTCTCTTTGATCTTTGGGTCGTTGTATTCCACAGAACGAGATTGTGAATAATGAACAACCGGGGTTACATTACCCCACGTTGATACAGCAAGACGCAAAGCCTCCTCTTCTGTTTCCCCATCGTTCCTGAACTTATGATGGTGGAAATCAAATGTGATGGGAATACCAATCTTCTTATGGACCCCATCATACAACTCATGAGTAGAATACAGGGACTTTTTATCATCGTTCTCCACCGTTAGTCTTGTCTTGACTGCATCTGACAATCTCTCAAAGTTTCTATTGAAATTTCCAAGCGCCATTGGTTTGTTCCCATAAGCAGCGCCAACGTGAATGTTGATTTTTGCTTGGGGAGTTCTCGGTTGCTTCAACAAATCCAACATCTTGCCGTGGATTTCCAAGTCAGTAATCGTTGATAGAACAACCTTCTCCTTTGGAGAAGCCAACTTGTTGAATGGACCCGGATGTGTTGTTAGTCTCTGACCATATTTATTGGCTAAATCTCCTGCCTCACCCATAATCCGAGCAATATTCTCAAAGTCTGGAAGATCCTCAATGTTATACTCTGATGCCCACGGGAACATTTCAGAAGATAAACGATAAAACTTGATGTTATGATCTTCGTTCCATTGAATAATCTTCTTCAAGTCTCGGACATTCGCCAAAGCCAACTCGGAAGCATACTTGATGCCCTTTTGTTGGAAGGTGCGCTTGATCATTGTCCGGTTTGTTGTGATGCGTTTGGACTTTGGAACATCTTCCGATAGTGACTTGACGATACAGGCGAAACCTAGATTGATCATTCATTCTCCATATGGTATTCAAGATGAATTATAATATTTCCAAAGGTAGAAGCGGTATAAAGTTTCTTCTCCTTCATTTGTTCGTTGCCGTATGCTTCGTATCTATAGGCATCAGCCTTAGCCTCGGCTTCCTGAGATTTTAGCCAGTTGGTAACCTCTTCTTTTGTCTTTTCGTCTAAGTATGGAAACTTCCTAATCACTTACAACCTCCAAGTTACTCATATAACAATATTCAGCGAAGGAGCCCCTAAACCACCTAACCCTTACGCGGGGAGTTTTGAAGCCGTAGTTATGGTATTCAATACTCACGAGCAAACCAAGCGGCGCGAGATAGGGGTAGGCGCTTTTCAACCTTACCAAGTCACCGACTTTCATTTATGATCTCCAAATAACTAACTGGCTCAAAGGTTGTCTCACCGTGTATCCAGTGAACAGTCAAGCGGTCTTCAAAGTAATCATTATAGGTTTTGTAAACGTTTTCTTCTACTTTGAGTATTATCCCAAACCCTACTTCGTTGTGAGAGTATTTGTGCTTTGGTTTTACCAAGTCACCGACTTTCATTTATGACCTCCAACTCATTCAAGCCACGATATTGAACATAGTTGCGGGAACCAAACCATTGAACTTTTCCGCGATCCCCGCCATAAAAACCGGGTCGTCGCTCAATACTTACGATCAAACCGATTGGCGCGAAAGAGGGGTAGGCTTTCAGCCTCACCAAGTCACCGATTTTCATTCTACTCTCTCTGCATAAGTAACTTCGTATCGTTTTCTTTCGGGAAAATCTGTATCAGAAGGATTCATTTCTGAAAACTCTGTTACAAAATAAGCAGGATACTTTCCGCCCCTATAAGAATTGTACTCGGCCATAGTTGGTGCTATTTTGGCAAAATCATCAAATACACCATACCGATGAACTCCAAGCGAAGGATTACCATAGCGTATTATTTCAACAAGATAAATCATTTGTTATCCGGCCTTTTTAAATCTTCTTCCAGTATTTAGAAAGATTTGGAAACTCTTCTTCTTCGTGGAGATCAAATTCTGCTAGCGGTGTCGCCAATATCATTATAATCGGCTCGACAGCTTTTTCGACACCGTTTTCTAATGCATATTTTGACAGCAACTCTACCGCCTCCTGTAAAGCTCCCTCTGCCTTGCAGGTTGGGCACTCAATCTTTTTGTCATAATAGCTTGTGAAAAAAGTTGTTCCGCAACCGCAAAGAACCTGCTTTTGCCCGCCTCCAAAAGACTTTAGAATGGTGTAGTTTTCATGATAAAGTTTAGCTGCATCAAACATAACTTCATGCTTCTTGTAACTCATTCTTTGTTCTCCTTATCAAATAAACCACAGTTGCACGAATGCCAATCTTTATACCAAGGGCATTCAGGTGGATGTTCTTCTCTCTGAAAGTATTTCTTTACATTCTCCTCAACCTCTTCATCCGTCATATCACCAATCTCTTTGGCGAGCTGTTCTTCAATGCTTACAGGATATAAATATTCCATCAATACAGGCACCGGCTCTTTTTGCCCGAGAGGTATAACAGAACAAATAGACAGTTTTGATGTTGGTGATGGAAGAGAAGAAATGATCGCAAGTTTATTATCAAGACAATCCCGTAGAGGCGTCATTGGATCCACAGCAATCATTATATTTTCTTTTTTTACTCTCACCAAGTCACCGACTTTCACTTATGACCTCCAAGTTTTTGGGATACCATTGGCTACGATGCTGAACATAAGCGTCGTATTCAAGCCATTGAACTTTTGCTAGCCAACGGTCGCGAAAGACGCCGCGTCGTTCAATACTTACAATTAAGCCGATCGGTGCCTTCGGGTAATCTTTCAGCCTCACCAAATCACCGACTTTCATTGATAACCTCCAAGTAAGAAGAACTAATACACTGACGGTTTGGTCCGCGATCGTGCATCACAAGAACTTCATATACCGTAGGGTTTGCCTCACGAATAATGATACCCAAAGGTGTATAAATACCACCCAGCATTCTACAACGAACCAAGCTACCGGGATTAAACATTTGCCTTGCTTACAATCTTAAGTTGGCTTTCAAAAAAGTAGTAATGACTAAGTTCGCCATCTATCATTACCCGCCAAAGATCCTTACCGCCCTGAGAAGCCGCCCACTTCACAACAACTCCAAAGTATTCGCCGTATGGCGTCTTTGCTTTTACCAAATCACCGGGACTGAACATCTATCCTTGCCTCTATCCTAAAACGAGGATCGCCAGAGTTTACAGACGAATGATCCAACTTCTTAGTGTAAGGATCAATCCAGCATACAACGACACGCTTATCAGTTCCGGGTATAATCTTCTCAACAACACCAAGCCACTTAGCGCCGATAGCTTGATAGCTTACTAGATCACCGATTTTCAGAGACACGCTTCTTCCGCTTTACAGGGGTTTCTGGTGCGGGCAATACAGGCGCAGTTGGCTTGAACGACGAAAGAAAATCGTCAGTTGGCTCTGCGCCAAGAATCTCAATAGCTTCTTCTCGGGAACCTTCAAGCCAAAGGCGAACAATCATTTCGCACTCCTCAAAGGATCTTGTTTGAATTCTATGTAGCATATTACTTTCCTCCTGATGATAATACATACACTGAGTCTCTACGGGTCGTAAAGGATCTACCGCTAAAGAGCTGAATAACAACATATACTCCATGTTTCTCAGTGATGTATCCGACCCAGGGTCTACCGTCTTTTAGAGTAACAACATCGCCAATGTCTGGTGCGGTTCGTTTTCTCATTTTGAGAGAACCTTTACATTATCGATATAAACTACTATATAATCATATCCCCCGATTGGATGAGGCTGAAACAACCGAACTGATACAAACTCTCCGGGGTCATCAATCTTCTCAACATACCCCGTTGCTTTTGTCCAGCCGCCGTGAATATCGTATTTTATCGTGTATTCAACAACATCGCCAACTTTGACTTTTTGCTTCATAAGTAAGTCCCGAATGGAACCGAACTTTTCAATAAAAAGCATATTCTACTTTTAAGTTCGGTTACTATTTAGTATGTATGGTACGGGCGGCAGGGATCGAACCTGCATGTGTCCAGTTACCCTTTCTCCAGCTTAGAAGGCTGAGGGGATACGCCCGCATATATTGTAATCATATAGGAGATAAAAATGATTGTCAAGTGTACAATCATTTACAGATTGACGATGTTCCTCCGCGTTAGTGCTTGTTCCTTCCATCATCTATATACTACCACACGGCGACGGGGTTGTCAAGAGAACTTTACGAAAGTTTCGTTTTCTTTAGCTTGCCTTCCTCATCAAACCAATAGGCATTCTTTACACCTTTGCGCCTCAGAAGCTTCATACAACCACGACAAGGCTTTGAGGACCCAAGACTGCCGTTGGGCTGAATACGAACACAAAGCACCTCTGCATTATAAATAGAGTCCGCGCGCAAACCCTTCAAACAATCACGCTCTGAATGAATAGAAAAGCGGCGCTTATCATCGTTGGTTGGCGGGGCCACTGGATAATTGTATCCAGTTCCAAGGATCCTCTTGCCCTTCCAAATCACAGCACCATGTCGATAGTTCATTGGCGACTTATGCGCTTGCGTTACGGCAAGCTCAAGAATATTATCGTCAATCTTCATAGTTATGAAGCCCGAATAGCGATAACCCCTGGGGGCACTTCACCTGAAACCATCCCACCGTGCTTTACAATAACATTTGTAACAAGCTCTACGGGAACATAAGCATAGACGGTTCCTGTGGGATTCTCCGGGGTTTCAGCATAAGGCATAAGCATTGGTTCCATAGTTGTAGGGAACCCAACTTCCACAAGATCATACTTAGGTGCCCCGCTCTCTTGCGGGTGCCAATAGTTATAAACACTTGCCTGTACCGACATTGTAAATCCATCGGCGCAAACAACTCTATCGTAATGCTTTCTAACGTGGCGCGAGAGCATTCATCCTTCTTTCTTTTACAGGTTTTGTTTATTTGTCCTGTTACTCAACGAATCAATATTCGTCAAAGGCTCCAAGCCAGTTCAAAATGGTACGGCGACTGGGAATTGCACCCAGATAAACTGCTTTATAAGAACAGGGCATTTACTGTTATGCTACCGCCGCATAAATTCAACAGTAAATGTTTGTCATTTCCCAACTTAGGTTCGTAAGTCAGTTTATTAGCTTATGTATCTACTATAGCAGCCGAAGCCGCTGGTGTCAAGGTCAAAATGATATTTGGTGATTTGGCGGGGCAACCAGGGCTCGAACCTGGGACCCAAACATTAACAGTGTTTTGCTCTACCAACTGAGCTATTGCCCCAAATCATATCAATCTTGATCGTAAGTGTCAAGTCCTCTCTGGATTTCTACGATTGCGAGAATACCGAGCAAAAGGAAAATAATAAAGCCTAAGATATAGTACATTTATCTCTTCTCCAAGTAAAACCAACCAGCCGGTCCCAACAGAACTACGATGAATACTGCTGCTTCAATATAATCTAACATCTTACTCCTCCAATGAACGCCGAAGCATAACTCCCGCGCATTCCACAATCGCGTTTGAGATCAGCTCCATCAAATGCTCAAAGTCCTCGTCGTCCTCAATCAGATCGCAAACGACTTTATCGTCAGCCAACTTGTCGCGGATCATATCTTGTAGCATATCAATGTTTTCGTTGCTCATTGTCTCATCCTTATTCTAATTTGGTAGGACAGGTGGGATTCGAACCCACAAGCTCATAAGAGCGAAGCATTTTAAGTGCTTTCCGTAGACCAGTTCCGGCACTGTCCCATTTATTGTATGGTAGCGCGGGTGGGATTCGAACCCACAAGCTCATAAGAGCGGAGCATTTTGAGTGCTCTCCGTAGACCAGTTCCGGCACCGCGCCATTTAATATTTGGTACTCCCTTACTCTTGTAATGTAACCCGACGATCGCAGGCTGTCAAGTAGTTTTTACTGAACTCTGTACTCGTCCCATTCAAGCCAGAAAACAGAGTCATCATCTGGATAATGGTTGTGAATGTAATCTTCTGCCTTTTCTTCTGAATCAAAGATAGCAGCAATCCTGCTTACTTCGTGTCGTTCGTATTCAAAGACAACATAGACAATCATTCTTCGTTCTCCTTATTTTCGTTTGGGAACTTCCACGTTGGGATTGGCTTGCCAAGAAGAAAGTATTTGCCGTCATCATAGATGGCGTAATGTTCTGCGGGGGTTTCTTTTTCCTCCCTTCGATAATATTCATCGAAGAAACGATGACAAATACAATCTTCTTTGCGAGTAAAGAAGCCTTCCGAAGTTTCCCAGATAGTTACGATCTTCATTCTTCGTTCTCCTTGTTCTGGTAATGTAACTGGTTGAGGTGGTAGGACTCGAACCTACAACTGCCGGAATCAAAATCCGGGGCTCTGCCAATTGAACTACACCTCATCCCCCATCGTGACTACAGTCTACCACGCCCTGTCTGTCTTGTCAACCCTTTTCTTAACTTTCGCCTTTATTTTGAGTCTGATTAACAGCAATCTATAGCATCGTTAACGCGGGCCCAGTCCACATGTCGTGACGGAGTCAAATCGCACAACGGAACTCCCTTACTTTGCATATACCTGATCTTACTCATCATCTTAGAAAGAGTAAGGCTCGGATCAATCTCTTCTCTGGCACGGCGCAATGCTTCGCCCCGATCGGAGGAGCTATTCCAAATCCTAGCCAATTTAATTCTATAATCTGTGTTGTTCATTTTTACCTCTTGGTGAAAATTGGTGGACCCCCTGGGACTCGAACCCAGAACCTGCGGATTAACTTACCAGCACTTAGTTTCCTAAGCCGCCCAAAAAGGTTTGCTGGTCTGGACTATATCATCACCCACAGCATTATCTGTTTGGGCGTTTGGCGTGTAGTCTCTGAGGATCCTTTCTAGTGTGCAGTTTTCTACTAAGTTTATATTTTTCTTTTGTCCATTCTTTGGAGGCTCAAGGCGAATATTCATACTGCTTGAATATTCACAAACCTCTTTAGAGGAGACATAGAAAATTATATCTTTGTCTAAGACATACACGGCAAAAATGTCAACTTGATCACTTTCGTAGTGAAAAGAGTAGTTTGGGCCACTCTTTTTACTTGAGAGAACAACAACACCATCCTTAGAATGGTAGGCTTTTACTTGAAATCTGTATAGTTTTCTATCCCGCTCGGCTATCAAGTCAATCTTCGATAGATCACCAATTTCTGTAAAAACGTGAAATCCTCTTGAAAGTAAATCGGCTGCCACTTTCACCTCACCAATCGTCCCTTTTGCTTTACTATGTAACACTGTAGTTTACCTCCTACAGATAAATAGTCAAGCGTCGGATTAGTGACCTGTTAGTTTCCTGCTGATTGCCCAATCCTTCAAATTGTCACCAAAGGTAATTGGTATTAAAGGCTCTAAGGGTGTTCCAGCATATAGCCAAATTCTACTTTTAATATTTCTACTAAAGCACTCCTATTTAAAGTCCGATGCTCTACCTGTTGAGCTAGAGGTCCATTCTCTCATCGTGACTACAGTCTACCACGCTCAGTCTGTCTTGTCAACTGCTTTTTTACTTTCACTCATTCTTTCTAGCCTGAAACTTTGAAGCTCTGATGATGGATTCTCGGACAGAATATCCTCTATATCAAATTGAAGTGTATCCCCGAGTTGGATGTTCCTCTTTAGTATTTCCACCATTTGACTGTAAAAATTAGAAGGCACTACTTTGTTATTCACTCTAGAAACAACCGTCTTAAACAGACGCTGCCTGCACTCTAAAACATTATCAGGCATGATATCAACACCGTATATGGTAGAGATAGCCTGTAATGCATCAACGCCATGTTCCATCTTTTGTTCAAGTACTACAGCCAAGAAATTTCCATCACCACAGGCGGGGTCAATAAAGGTTTTCTCAGAGTCTTCAAATACACTTTTAGGAAGAGCCTCTAAAACCTCTTCAACAAGCCATCTAGGTGTGAACACCTCTCCAACATCTGCAACACGCTTTTTTGTTTTAACAAGTTTCTCTGTCATGCCATCGCTTTGATCTTCTTCTCGATGAAGTCGATCTCATTCTGACTCAGATCGTACCTCTCATAAAGCTCGCTGTCAACCCATTTTTTGTTCATATCGAGATGAGGAACGAACCTAAAGACTCGTCGCGTACCGTGTTGCGTCTTCTTTAGGGTCGATACCATAAAGCGCGCAAACTTTGTTTTTAGAAACGATGCCATATTTTCAGCCTCTACAAGATTGTCGTAACGATTAACAATTAGATAGGTCTCGGTACAAGCACTTCCAGGCTTCGCAACAATTGGATGACCCAGAACTTGCAAGCCCATGCCACCACGACCATCGGCTGCATATGGAATTAAAACCTTATAATCATCCACCCAATCACGATTCTTAAGTAGATCACTACTTTCACAATAAGCTTGTCCCTTGTTTTGGTAGAGTAATACTTCTCCTGCATCTTTACCCTTGTAGAAGGTACGCAACCCAAAAGGCTTAGAAGCGCTAACAATCGTATCCATAAACTCCGATTCAACATTTTGGACTTTTGCGACGATATCAGCTGATGTCTTATTGACAATAAACAAATCGTCACCGACCTCGTTGAGAGTTCTAATATCTGAGGTTTCGCTGGATCCATTCTTTATAACAACTTTGCAGTTTCCATTGTGGTTGGTATTTCTAACAAAGTAACAGATACCACCCTTGATATCATTATCGGGGAAGCAATCCTTAGAATTAGGAAAAATCTTAAGAAGCTCAATACTCGTATCATTCAGCATGCTCTTGCGGAAGCTTGCCATTCCCTTTCCGCCGACTGTCCAGCGCGCCGGAATCACAAAGGAAAGGTATTCAGGATCCCATTCCTTCGCCTTTTCCACAAAGTCATTATAAATCGCCTTTGCTGAGGCACCATGACCTCCGTCACTCTTTTGGTAAGGCGGGTTCCCAATTACTACATCAAACTTCATTTAATTTTCCTCCAAAATGTTTCTCATCTCCAAGTTAAGTTCGATACCCAATGCCTTAGTGTTAAGGTATCTTTCAGCGATCGACTTAACAAAGCCCAGAGGGCCGACCTTATGATCGTAGCCATATATCTGATTTGTAAGAATATGGCGCATTCTTTCTGCCTCATTTGGGATTGCCTCTGTCAATCCATTCATCAGCTTTTCGATCATAAGAAAATAAAAAGTTCCATCAGAAACATTAGGGTTACAGAATGTCTTAGTTGGATCCTTCCAAAGGCTTTCATCCAACGAATCAAGCATTTCGTTTGCGATGTTTTTAGGAGTGCCAGGAGACACTTCGCTACCCATACTAGCATAGAGTTCAAGGATCTTCCACAAAGCATCCGGGTTATTTTCAACCCGCGCAAGATAGTTAACAGTGCTGATAATACAATCGTTTAACCAGTCGCTATTGATAACTCTATTCTCAATCAGTTCCTTAAAGTTCTCTACCGAGATTCCAACGGTCGCCTTAAAGTAATCCTTATCTTGAGTGCTCAGAAGGCTATTCAAATCAACAGCCCCCAATTTCGGCAGAGCCATTGGGATCCTGCGGAGTACGCTCTTGACCTTTTCCTTGAGGTTTTTAATTTCAGCCTTCTCACTCACTGAGAGACTCTTCACCTTTTCAACAATCTTCTTTACCTTGCCCTTTTCAAGATCAGGATTGTCCGCGATTGCTTGCACAATCTTGCGCTTACTACTTGCCTTAATGTCGGACAGAATATCCATAGCCGACTGATCATAAACATTCCAAATACCATACTCAGAGGCAAACCTCTCCAGCATTTTGCCGGCAGTCATATTGTCGTATGCCCCCAACACACTCTTGGCATCAATCTCTGTAAACTGACTACCATCATGCTGCAAAATAGGTGCAACGTCAAGCCATTCTGTGACAACCTTCTCCATTTCTTGCCCCGGCTTACGAGAAACCGATGCTGCTGTATACATCATCTCAAGAGAGCGATGAGGATCAAAATCAAAAACGTAAAAATCCTTCTTTTCCCAGGAATCCGTTTTAAGTGGAGTTGATGCCCTAAAAATAAACTGCCAAAATGATTCGGGGCTTCGACCTCCATCAAAAAGATAAACAGCGCCCCATTCTGGAACCGTAACGCCTGTCTCAAACCGACCGCACGTAACGGTTATCGTCTTGTTATTTTGTGCGATACGTCGCTTAACTTCGTTAATATTTGTGACGGCGCCGTTAGCGCTTCCAGCAGCTAGAACAATCTCTCTATCGGGCAAAAGCTCTCTTAGCAAATCAACAGTGGCACTAGCGGCATCTACAGAATAGGGAACACGCATTAGAATATGACTGAAATTGTCACTCTGTAGTCCCGTAATTCGCTCCGGTGAGTCTCTACGGCGATCGCGCGACATAGCACGCAGATCAAATACCTTTTCAAACAATGAGCGAACATCGCTCTCGTACAGAAACTTGCCATTTTCGGTTGCGAATACCTTTGCAATATTAAAGGCTTCATCACCAACAAACCCGGCAGTCTTTGCTTCACGAACAACTGACTTTGCTACATCCATAGCATGGATTCGCAAATTTGGAAAAGTTGAATTGCTTTGTACTGCGTCTAGGTACGACCAGTAAAATGAATTATCATCCTCATAACGCCCCGACCTACGACTTTCAATCGGCGTACCTGACATAGCAATTGTCCGGACAGATCCGAAATTATTCAGAATGTTTGCCGACTTTTCCGTCTTTGACCCATAATGTTCCTCATCAGTCAGAATCAAATCAATTGGCAAGTCATAGATCCAAGTCTTATCAACACCCTCAGCCTTTGTCAAAAGGTACTGGAATGATACAAAGAACAAGTTCTTCTTATTGAAATCAATATTGCTGACTGAGAGATTGCCATCACGCAAGTCAACAAAATCCCAACCAACAAAATCAACATGGCTCTGAAGCTCATTCTTCCAAGAATCGCGGACTTCAGGCTTGCCAGTAATGACTAGGGCAGACTTGATACCCAAAGATTCAGCAATTTTAAGGCACGTAAACGTCTTTCCGAAACGCATGACAGCGCCAATAAGAAACTTGTCATGACTACTATTAAGAGCACCCACAGCCTTATCGTGACACTCTTGCTGCCACGGACGCAATCCAAAGGAATTAGAGCGAACGATACCTAGTGCCAGAGAATTAATGGCTTTTTGAATAGTCTCGGCAACCTTGTCGACCCCAGCTTTAATAAACATCCACTCTTTACGAACAGGATAGCCAAGACCCAAACGTTCTATTTCATTACGAATTTGATGATCGGTGAATCTAACGTTGCGAATCTCACACAACTTTTTCAGAGGCTCGGAGTTTGAACTCGTATCTTGCTGTCTAATGCGATCGTCAACAGTTTGGTTGGTAGTCTGTCCGATCTTAGCCCAGCCCTTTTCTCGGTCTGAATCCGTTGAATATCCATAAATATGGTTTACAACCAGCATCAATGTCCTTTCGTGATCAAATTAAGGAATCCGGGGGTTGACACCCAGTCAAAAGACTGGGCGCCTTCTCTCATCGTGACTACAGTCTACCACGCCTCGCCATCGCTGTCAAGGATTATTTGATTTCTGTCGATTCTTCCTGACCCGCAGAATAGAATAATCGGTACCCAGATGGTAAGGATCATCCATAGCACTGCCGCAAAGCCTGTCCTCAAAGTAACGTAAGTGTCCAACTGAATGTCATTGATAACAATGGTAGCCATACCTGCTGCGGTTGTAACATACACCCCAGTAGCAATAAAGAAGCCAATGAACATTAAGGTATCGCGAACAAAGTTTAGGAAGTTTCTCATTTTATGTCCTCTCTCGGAATATAACATGGCTAAACCAATCATTGATCGCTTTGATAGCATAGCCCACACGAGAATCATCGCCGGGATGATCTAGCAAAACATCCTTGATCTCGTTTAGAACGTGAATCTGCGGGAGTGGTATCGCACCTTCCTGCGGAGGCGTAAGGTAAAGATCGTGAACAAAGTAATAGTTAAAAGTCGACTTATCATAGCGGCGAACATAACCATCACCAACCTTCCATTCCCATTGGAACCCTAGTTGCCAAAGAGCATCCCAAATATCAACCCAATCACTAGTAGCTTCATCGGTCCAAGTAAAATTGCTTAGTAGGCTGCGAGTCTTATACTCTGACCAATCCTCAAACTCTGACCAATCCTCAATCACCACGGTAAACCTCCATCGTTGCCATAGTATACCCTCTGAACAGCACGTTGTCAACCAAAAAAGTGTTTTCTCTTTCTTTTGCCTCGCACCGAAGCTCAAAAAGGCGCCGACTTGTATATCTTTCCATCTTAGCATCCAACGCCAACGGTTCAACGCTAGACAACTCGCCCTTAAGTTGCTTGATCCTTCGATTTGTATACTTCTCAGTCCTCTGATACTCGTTCAAGATAATCTCCGTGAAATGTTATTGTCTTTCCAAACTTCGTAAAATAAACAGAATACTTTTTGCCGAGGGCTCCGTCGAGACGATCCCATAACTCCCCCTTTGAAGGGGCAAGATTATCATCAACTACAACACCAAGCCCGTAACTATTATTATTTTGATTTAACTTATCGCGAACCAAGTCGCCTACCTTAAATTCTTTCATCAACGCTTTACAACCATTACATCAGGCGCCCTACGCGGCTTTCTCTTGCGTTTTGGTGCCTTATGCCTCTTACTCCCTTCTGCTTGTCTTGCACAGCGTCCACAAGCCACACGATCCTTCATAGGACCGTCTTTGGATCGCTTAAACGCTGGCGCGTATCCACAACTCTCACAAGTTAGTTTTGATTGTTCTTTGGCAGCTTCAATGAGATTTGAGACTGCCGGTGTAAGATTGCGTGCCTCAACATAAAGCGTCCCGTCTTCGTTCCGAGAAACTTCCGTAATGGCTGGTGCGAACTCGTCGTCTGACGATATCGCAGCAATCCTCTTAGACATTTTGTGAATAATATCATACCAACCATCATTACATTGAAAACCCCAGCCCATCTTTGAGCTTTCTAACGGAGCCAATCTCTCTCTATATAAATGCGGGAACCTTTCGTAAAGTTCGTTTTCTTTATGACTATCCATAGTAGCCTCCTACACTCATATAGTAGCATGGGAGGCTGGGGAAGTCAAGGTTTATTATTGCTTTATCTGGATTTACCAAAGCCTCGCTGGCGAGCAACATCCTCTGATGCAAAGCAAACTTCCGGTACAGTTAAATGATAATACTCACCACCCGGAGTATGATATAACCTTGATTCAGCATTTCCCTTGATAGGGAAGTCGCTTGGGCAGCGACCGTTCAAAAGAGGCATACGTGTATGTGCGCAACCAGTCATTAGCACGGCACAAATAATAATAATCTTCTTCATTTCCAAAACACCTGAATACAAACAATAATAACTGCGAGAAGCAAACTCAAGCCTGTTTTGGCTGTAATACCCTCGCCCATAAAGAAATAAGATAGGAACGCAAAACTAACAACGCCGGATGCGAAGCCAATAAAACGTCCAGGCCAAAGCAAACCATCAAAGTGGCTTACAACGAGCCCGGTTGCTTTGATAAACATATAAGATATTGGAATGCTGAATATACAAGACATTAAAAAGGGATGCTCCTTTGCCCATTCATTTAGAAACTGAGCATTGGTTTGAAACCATATCAGCACTTGCCCTACAAAGAAAAGTAGGAAGCCGTAAATTAAATCTCTCAACTTATCTCCTTTCTACCAATTCAAAATCTCCGATTGGCAATGCGCGTTCTTTGCCGTCAATGTAAACTTTGCAACACCACCAAGAGTCACCACTTAGGTGTGTCACCTTATAAACGTCTGTGACAATACCCACACCACCTAACCATTTAGTTTTTGATCTCACAAGATCGCCAACTCTTATATCGCCGGGACAAGTGGGGTTTTTTGATCCCCAATCATTTAGTGCTTCTTCGTAGTCTCCGTGAAAAACCATCTCTCAACCTCTACATACACTATAGCAGGCTGAGAGCGCCACGTCAAGGATTATCTTATCGTCTTCGCTTGGGCGGAACTTCCGCACTCATTAATCTGTCGAGAGCGGCGCGTTCTGGGGTTCCAGGGGTTGCAGCCCTACCTACGGGAACGTTTCTAGCTGGGCGACTGTCCGCATCAGCTTTGGCTTTGTCAAAAATCTGCTTGCCTAGTTCCATTCCCTTGGTTTCGATATAAGTAAGAAGCGAGTCAAGGTTCTCAGGCTTTGATCGCCCTCCAACTTCCAAAGCAATCTCCTCATCTCCAGAGCGCGTCTTAATCCACTCCTCTACTCTGTCCATCAGGTAAGGATTTGGCTTGTCCATTTTGGTCTCACGGGGGAACATAAAGCCAAACAAACTATCTACAAGAGTGCCCTCATCATCTTCTTGCCGAATGATGAAGACTAGTTCTGGATTAGAGGCATCCGGATATAACGCGTCTAGAAGCTTCTCAGCGCGTTGGCGAATCTCACCTCTTACACGACGGTCGGCAGCTGCCTTGGAACGAATGCCCACCTTTGCAGTCTTAGCCCCGCCGCGCGCTTTCCGCGCTGCCTCTCTCTCACCCGGCTCAAAATACCGTGTGTTGCCCGGAGCGAATGGGTCGTCTTGACCATCCTCCTCGGCAAGAATGTTCTGCAACTCTTCTGTAATAATTTGCTTAAGTCTGGACTTCGTTATTTTCATTTGACTTTTCCTCTTCTGTAAATAGTCCGTATCGCTCTTGTTCGCCATCATCATATGTAATAATGGTGCGATTGCCTGGGTGTGGCTTGATATGAACTGTGATAAAATCATTCATTGAATCAAAAATAGCAATGGAACCCTTTGGTCGCGGATACAGCCAATGAGCGATACATTGCCCTGTCGCCAACACAACGCCTTCAATAACAACACCCTCACCAGAGACGCCTGTTTCGTCTGCTTGGCGCGCAACTGTAAAAGTTTGAATGCCGCGCGGGCACAAACGAGATGGCTTTTTGGGGATTAGCTCCTCAGCAGGAGATTGCTCTTCAACTTGGCTTTCGTCTTCGTTAGTCGTTTGTTCGCTCATTTTTCAAAATCCAATCAAATATGTCTACGATTTGTGGCGTTGTGTCGTATTGCTCTACGTCAGCGCGAGACACCCATTCATAATCGTCGTGTTCAAAATCAATTTGAATATTACCATCATAATCGGCTGTGTAAAACAAGTCAACCCATTTATTACTAAAATCTTTTAAGTAAGTTAGGTTCCGAATATTCAGACTTGTTTCTTCTTTTGTTTCTCGGATGGCTGCTTCTTCCGGCTCTTCACCGCTCTCAACCTTGCCACCTGGGAGTCCCCACTTTTTAGGCATCCAACGAGACTTCTCTGAACGCAGCAACAATAACATATTGCTATCGTCGTCTAGTATTGCAACAGCCGATCCTTTCATTTTCTTACCAATCCTTATTTTAATCATTGGTCAAGACTTAAAGTCTGATCGTATGCTTTAATGTATACGTCATGTAATTTACTAAGTGCTTCCGACCTTCGGAGCATCTTAAAGGCAAGGTTCTCTGGGGAGAATACTCCTGCCTTTTCTAAGCCTGCTTGGCGCATTGTCTTGATCTTCTCTTTCAAGTAGGCTGCCTTGTCTAGTGCAGCTTCATGATTACCATCATACAGGACAGAAGCCACCTTGTCAACCTCTCTTTCGATATCGGCTGCTTTTTTCTTGGCAGTTTTCTTATCAATGAAAGGCTTGACTTTGTTTGGTTTCACGAGCCACTTGTCGTTCATTAAAGAGTAAACTCCTGTTGAAACGTGTGGCTCGTTTTCATCCTGAACGTAAAGCTCAACTTCGTGTCCCTTGACTTTTATGTCGTGGGTCTTATTCCAGTTGGAACGAACAGCATCAAAGAAACGTTTGACCAACTCTTCATTGTCGTTAACTTCTTTGAAGTCAATAAGGATATGCAAATCAATATCAGAGAACTTTGACCAGTTATAGTTGGCCAAAGATCCTGTAACAATTATATCTTTGATCTCCGCGTCTAGATCTAAACGCTCCACAAACTCATCAACTATATCCATCAAAGCACCCTTAACGCCCGGGCGGATTCTCTCATCACCGTCCCAAATCTTCTGCTGGAATTCTGGCTGCATTTCAAACGTAGCAAGATCGTCTTCCTTGCCAACAGAAATTAGAATGTCCTCGCGCAAACGGTCAAAGCGACTAAGGTCTTTAATCGTGTATTTTGGTTTTGGCTTTTGTTTTGTAACCTGAACAATCTTACCGGCGTCCTTCAAAGATGTGGTAGTGTCTTTTGAATCCTTCTTGTAAATCTTTGTAAGGTGACGCTTGTTCTTAACAAAGTCTCTCATTGACTTTTCTGACTCAAGATCGGCTACTGGAATAAATCCAGCCTCAGCCATATGCCGAGCAAGATTATTCAAATCTGTTACGCCAGCACGATAAGAATCATACCAGTCGTCAATGTAAGGATCTGCTTCGCGCTTTTCAACGTCGTCACGCTTATCGTGATAATATCTCCAAATAGCAGAAGCGTCATCGGATACGCTGTTATCGTCTGCTTTCAAACCCCTGGCTTTATCAGACGCTATTTCCAACGCTACGTCATAAAGCAATGGACCAAAGCCATCTCTGGCTTTTACAGTAGCAACCTTGTATGTGCCCTTGTACGGGTCGCCTGACGATCTGTGTGCCTCCAGCACACCATATATATCAATGCCTGCCTCCATGCGATCCAAATCGTCTGCAACCAAAGGAGCATTAGGGTTGTCCCTCATCGCATAATAGACCTTATATTTCATAGGCATCCGTTGAAGATCAACTGCTACTACAACCCCTTCGGGTAGATCGGCGGCAGTCTTCATAGCTTCGTCAAGTAGTGCCTCTTCTAAACCACCAGGGGCTCCGGGGGGTGCGGACTTGAAATCAGGCGAGTCACTTACGTTTTTGTAGCCGCCTTTCTTTTGTGGTCCCTTGGAAGTAAGATCCTTGAAGTCTTTTTTGAGGTCAGCCATATGCTTTGAGGACTGATAGTATTCACCCTCATTAACATTCTGAACTCTCTTGGTGTATGACCCTGGTCCGTAGAAAGCTTTTCTTCTTTGCTTTGGCTTACGCTCCTTGTAACGAAGAACCGAAACGCCTTTCAGTCTCGCGATCTGCTTTACAACACGCTTCATCATTAGTTCTTTGGATGTATCGCGAGGTCTGCGAACGTGGATCTTCAAAGTAGAAAGATAAGTGTTACCTAAGTCTTTCTGAACACCACCCTTTTCCTTCTCGATAAGAGTAACAGTTAGAACCTCTGGTAGTGCGCGAATATCATTTTTAGTTTCATCGCGGGAACCACCACGGTTCTTGTCCATTGAGATCAGGACTGTGAAGTTGAATGTATCTTGGAAGTATGCTGGGTCTTTTGCTTCCTCAATAAACTCTTTAAATATTTGTAGTTGGCGTTTCATCTATATAAATAGTTCCCCATACTCAATAAGGCAGCGTGTTTCTTCTGGACATAAAACTTGATACCATTGAGAACCCTCAATAGTTTCCAAACGTTGTGCGAGAGACCAATCATTTCCGCCGGGGATATTCTTGTCTCCAACAAAAATCATTTCAACATCATCACCGTGAAGCTCTCTCAACTTCTCAACCACCTGACCTTTGTTCTTTCCTTTAGGATAAATGTCTACAGAGATAGACCCGCCAATGGAAACCTCTAGGTCGGGGTACAGGTCGTTTATATAAGCTACAATATCCTCTCGTTCAAGAGAAGTCTTATCCCAACGTGCGTAAGCCTTGCGCATATTTTGATTTGCGTTTCTTCCAACAGTAGAGAAGTTTAACATTCCCGGACGCTTTTCGATATGGTTGCCTTTCTTAGAACGCCATTGAGAGTTTTCCAAATAAAGTTCCAGATCCGCAATAAACTCATCGCCAGGATCGAAAACGTTACTGTAAATAATCTGGTCTTCCTGCCTGAATACATTACCGGAGCAAGTAAAAACACCAAGACAAGCATCCATCAGATCCTCGCCAAGCTGCTCTTTGGTTTTGCTGATATCGGAACCCGTAACAAGATACACACTCTTGTTCTTAGATGCAATCCAACTCATGAATACATCCTCTATCTGTTCTTTAATCTTCTCTCTCGGTTCGGTTAACGTTCCGTCAACGTCAAAAAGATATACTCTATCAGGCATCGCCCTGGACTTTCGCGTTCCTCAAAAGAATCTCTGCGATCTCTTTATTGTAATCTTCTGTATTCTTCACAAAGATCTGTTCCATTTCTCTTTGCTCATCGAGCATTTGCCAAAGAGCATCGTTCTCATCAGCAATCTTATCAAACTTTTTGATCTTTGTCTCGATTTTATTTATCGCGCTTTCAATTCTATCCAAGCGACTAAGCACGGTATCGAATGATGTTGCCGCTCGGAGTATTCTCTGTATTAAAGATAACATTGATTAACTCCTGTCTAGTAATTATGCCAGACTTGCGATTATAAATCAACTCTGCAAGAGAAGGAGATTACGCATTTTCTTAGTCCCTCAACCCGCCTCTTCTCGGAGCAGCTGCGCCAGGAATAGACTTCATTTCCTTCTCTGGCACATCAGATGTTGTGATTCTTGCTTTTAAAAGCTCCTGATCAATTTGGCTGATTGGCGCGACCCAAACAATGTCCTCTAGCGGAATTCTAACTCCCTGACCAAATCGGCCAACATCTAGTCCAGATACACAGCCAACATATCTTCCTTGATCGTCAAAGACGCCGGAACCAGACGACCCGAACCACCCGAACATATTGGAAACAATCATATTTCTTTCTAAGGCCGCGATGTAACCATGAATTGTAAGAAGATCGTGGTGTGAAGGAAAGCCAGTATAAGTTAGACTTTTGCCAACTAGTCTCTCGTCATACTTTGATTCTGGTCTGTAACGGATGGCTGTTCTGGTTTCAATCTCAGGGACAACCAAAAAAGCAAGATCAACTTTGTGATCCACAAAAACAACCTTGCCTATGACCACCTCACCGTCGCGACCTTCTATAAGCATAGTGCTCTCGTTCCGGACGACGTGAGCAGCCGTTGCGACAACTCGACGGCCATAGGCCACCATGTAAGTGCCAGAGCCGTGACCGCCATATAAAAGTGAACGCACCTTGACAGCAGCCTGTCTGGTTCTTTTCTCTGTTAATGTAAAATTAATCGCATCAATGACTTCCAAGACTGCTCCGAGAGAGTCTCGAACTTCAACTGTGCGTTGTGTTTGAATGAAATCCGGACTTAGATTAGAGTTAGATTCTGGTAAGACCGGTCCGGTACAACTTACCAAAAGTAAAGAAGCTACTATTATAAAGTTTTTAATCCACCCAGACACGAAAAACCCTCCGTGCAATAGGTTACTTTATCACTATCACCTCACCGTATATTTACCTGCAAACTCCTTACGGGATGCTAAATTTTGCATACAACCTGAGCCCTTTCTAACCCGTTCATGTCCATTAGTAACTATGAGGCTTGTTACCATTAGAGAAAAATTATTTTATTATTTTTGCCCAACGATCAAATGTGATACTTTCTTGTAGCATCTCTTCGTCATCAGAAGGCTGAAACCCTAGACTATCGAAATACTTCTCTACTTCCATTTCAAAGCCCGTAATATCCATCTTACCTTGGCCGCCTTCTTTATCAAATGCTTTCTGAAGGGTTCGCAGTTGTTCGGGGTCAAGTCCACCGACAGTCATCACATCAGCGTCAACACCAACCAAATATTTAAGAACATTCTTTACTTCTTTTACGGCTTCTCTAAGTTTCTTTTTGTCTGGTGCGCGCACGTCCCATTTCCATTTCAAATCATAACGTAAATCGTAAATATTACTTAGAGAGCCTTCGCCTTGTTCAGCCTTGGGACGACTGGGCTCTGGAAGTGTGTCGGATGTTCCGCTAGAAAAATACTTTGGGAATATTTCATTTTTAATATGATCTTGAATTTTGTCTAACTCCTCACCCCTTTTTGCGCGAGCGCGAGAAGAGATGTTGCGTAAATTAAAGTAATCCGGCAACTTCGCTTTGTATTTGAGTTTGTAACTGATAAAAAATGTTAGACTGGGGGTGTCGGAGTCAACTGCGCGTGGGGTATGCTTAAAGGTTATATTTTGAGACCTTATTGTATCGTAGGGCGACGGTGAGCCTGCAAGTATATCAAAGTTGGCGAATAAGGCTTCCGCATAATCTGCGAGGCCTTCCTTGTATCTATCTGCGAACTCAGCAAAATCCTCCTTAAGCACATCCGGATTTTGTTCTTGTAAGTAATCATACATCTCACTAAAGCCGGGACCGGTTTTCTCTTCCATATAACCTGTAACTGGCTTACCCTCTGTTGATTTAATATTCTTTATGAACCAAGAAATATAAGGCCAGTATTTCTTTACAGGCGCGTCGTTTTCTTTGCCTTTGATTTGATAGATGACACCGGGCGCAGTCATTTCTATTGTAACGTGAGGATCGGGATCTTTTTTAGTTCCCGATGGAGAACGCAAAGAGTAAAGGTTGCCGCCAGCTATTCCTTTACCACAGTGACCCATCTTTTGTCCTTCAAGAGTACAAGCATCAGACTTGATATCATACCAGTAATAACCATTATTAAACTTATGAACTACGTTCTGCGGATCTTCTGGTTCTCTTTCTAATAGTCTTTTAGCCTTTGCAGCTGCGGCGATCAGCTTCCTTTTATCGGAAATGCGACTCACAAACTTTAATATTGATTGATAATCATCCGGATCCTCTACAACAGCCTTTATAATGGGCTCCATATAAGGCATTACAAATTTTTCTGCCCACTTAACCATAGCATCAACAAAAACCTTATCTGATGCTTCTGCTTTTTCTGTTAGTCCCGCTTTTTTAAGTTTCTTGACGTATCTCTTTCTATAACGATTTGTATCTAAAATGTTTACAAGCCGGGGATTATCCGGGTTGTCTCCTGTGGTTCCTGCTACCAAAGGATGAATAAAGTCTCTATCCATTTCCTTACGAAGAGCTTCATCCTCGGCGGTCCTTTCAGAACGAGGCTTCCTGCGATCATAAAGAATAGCTTGTAAATCTGATATTGCGGGGTTACTTCTAAATTTATTGTCATCATCTGACGGGTTCATCCAATCAATGATAAGAGGCGTAGCATACGAGTAACTACGAGCCATAGTTCCAAGTGAAGTTAAAACCTTTTCTGGAACCGAACCTAACTCGTTGCTGAGATCTCGGATCATAGCAACTACTTCAAGAGGCAAACCGGTTTGTTCGATTGCCTCTTGAAGCAGAAACTCTTTCCAATTATTAGTTTGACGTAAATACATCAACTATAAATAGTCTTAAATGTTACTTTCCGCTTGTTCTCGGAGTTCTTGGAACATCCGTAATACGACGGTAATCATCTTCCAACCTTACTACGTCAGAGGTCTCTGATGTGCTCACCTCAACCAAGCGAACGTCTGTTTCTTCCGCACAGAAACGGTGGATGGTTCCCGGGCGAACGTGAAAGATTTCGCCTGGACCCATAATGTGTCGCTTGATCTCGCCACCTACTTCTGTAGGTCCTTCCTCGCAGACCAAGGTTCCTTCAAGGACCATAATCGTTTCTTCTTTTACTCTGTGATACTGTCGGGACAATCTATGTCCTTTGTTGATCACCAAAATCTTTCCCGCATAACGAGAAGACTGTGCCCAGATCTCTTCGTGACCCCAGGGCTTATCAATAATATCTGCTTTTCTTCGCATTTCTTAGCCTTTCAGTAACTGTGATCTGTTGTTTGTTAGACGAGTAGCGACTTCACTTGGATCTCCAAGAACAATATGTGTTGTTGAGCGACCGCCCTCATTGACTACAACCGTAGTAAATCTATGTGCTTGGTCTAAACCAAGACCAATCTTTCCTTCTCTCAATAGTGTATCATAACCTTGATGCGGACGAACATTAACTACATACTTTTCGTTAATCCAAATTTCGCCTAACTCAAACTGTGGTGTCGCTACTCTCTCCATACGGGGGTCTCTATCAGTCTTATTTATGACCTCTACAAAACGTATCATCTACAACTCCTTTAAGGTAAAAACGTCTTCTTCTCTAACGGACCATTCTTTGCCGTTCCATATAATCTGGACATAGCCTTCTGCCCAGCCTATTCCGCTAACTAAAGCAACCTTTGGCTCGTCTAAGCGAATCGTATCCCAAGGTATAGGTGCCTGCCTGCTATTAGGGCTAAAATACAATAAGCGGCTAGCCTGCGGGATGTGAACTAAATCTCCTACTTTTCCTTTAAACACCAATAATCCTTATGGGAACAATACCGACCATGCTGTCTTAACCAATAAACCGACAACTGAACCACCAACAAGCCACATAATTCTTGTGTTGGTGGACTTCCAAGCTTCTAGCTGAATAATGCGAATATCTAATTCCTTCAGTCTCGCATATAAACCAGAGTCTGGATTGTAGACTGCCTCCTTGATCTTACTTACATTCTGCGCTAATTCTTCTTGCTTGTCAAGCATAGTTTGAATTTTGCCTGAAAGTTCAACTAACATTACAGTTAGTTTCTGCTGTTCGTCGTCAGTCATCATCTCACACCTCCGGTCTCCACTAAATAGAGTTATACCTCCACAATAGCATGAGAAGTTGTGATTAATGTTCCAGCAGCAGAAGCAGCATTTTGAAGGGCAGTTCTCGTAACCTTGACCGGATCAATAACACCTTCCTCTAACATATCGACCATTTCGTCTGTTCGGAAGTTGTAACCTAGATTGCCTTCGGCATCCTCTACCTTCGCTAGCACCAAGTCAGGGGACAACCCACAGTTCTGAGCCATCTGACGCAGCGGAGCCTTTACAGCATCGCGGACGATTTCAATACCAAACATTTGATCTTCGTTCTCGGCTTCAAGCATTATATCCAGAAGATTGTTTGATACACGAACTAGGGCAACTCCACCGCCAGGAACAATGCCTTCTTGCTGTGCCGACTTGACTGCTTCTAGCGCATCCTCAATACGATGCTTCTTCTCAATCATTTCTACTTCTGTTGCCGCACCAACCTTGATAACCGCAACTCCAGAAGCCAACTTTGTAATTCGTTCTTGAATCTTATCGCACTCGCGCATATCATCTGTTTGTAGAAGCTCAGTCTTAAGAAGTTCAATACGACGATCAATCTCCTCAAAGTCTCCCTTGCCGCCAATAACAGTTGTTCCGATCTTTGTGATATCAACTGATCGGCACTGACCAAAGTGTTGTAGCTTGATATCCTTTAGACGCACTGTGCCGTCCGTAGAGATGAACTCGGCACCTGTTGAGAGTGCTAGGTCGGATAGGATGTTCCGACGCCTCTCACCGTAGAAGGGAGCCTTTACACCAGCAATCTTCATTGAACCGCGAACTGTATTCATAATCAAAGCTGCAAGAGCCTGACCTTCAATCTCTTCGGCAACAATAACAAGCGGACGACCATCGCGAGATATAATCTCCAACGCTGGAAGGATTTGATCTACTGAATCAATCCGATTGTCTGTAACAAGAAGAAGCGGGGAATCATAATGGACAGCACCACGTCGCTCATCAGTTACAAAAGCAGACGCAGCATATCCAGCTTCTACTCGGAAACCTTCAATAACATCCAAGGAAGTCTCAACTGACTTTGCATCCTCAATTGTAATGGAGCCATCCTTGCCAGCCTTGTCAACAGCAGTCGCAATCAACTTGCCGATTGTTCTATCGTTGTTAGCTGAAATGGTTGCGATATTCTCTACATCATCAAGAGTTTCGATGTGTTGTGCGTTCTTTTGTAACTCTCGGACTAGGGCATCCACAGCCAAATCAATGCCTCGCTTCAATTCAACAGGAGAAGCGCCGGCAGTAATGTATCGCTGTGCCTTGTTAAGAATAGCACGAGAAAGCACAGTTGCCGTTGTGGTTCCGTCACCAGCCATAGTGTTGGTCTGGGAGGTTGCCTGCTTTAAAATCTGTGCGGCAGCGTTTTCAAACTCATCGTCCAAATGAACAAACGCAGAAACAGTTACGCCGTCCTTTGTGATGATAGGATCTTTTCCTTTTTGATGTAGGATAACATTGCGACCCTTCGGTCCTAAAGTTGCCGCAACATTGTCGGCAAGCTTATTAACACCGTCCAGAACCTTTTGGTTGAGGCTCTGTCGGTCTTCAAATACACACTTGGGCATTGAGAAACCTCTCTTTCTATCTTGGTATTATAGCATACCATTTGTGTGTGTCAAGTATTATTTTTCGCTTTGTAGTTCTTTGGTGCGTTCCCCAATAGACTTGGATGCTTCAATTGCTGTTTGAGCTTCTTTATCGTTCTGCAGTCCATTACCAAAGTAGCTTTGAATGTTTGTAGTTAGAACCTTTAGATCCTCAAAAATTGCAAAGACTGATGCGTCGATAATTTCGGAGATCTTCTGCATAAGATTGACAACCTGTTCTTGACCTACTTCAATAGAGCCTAGTTTTACTTCATCCTGTCCCGGTGGGAATACCTCATAAGGATCCGCTAGTCTATCGATGTTTAGAACGCGAGGCTGTGTTAATTCAAACTGGTCTGTGTTGACATAGCCGTGGCTAAGAAGCAAAGCCTTCTTCTTAAGGGTGGGTGAGGGTAACTGGTTATAGACCTCGACAGAGCGTTCATAATCAAGATAATCACCGCCGGCGCGCGCGATTAATTCTTGGCGAGCCTTGATAGAGCGACCTGCTGCGGCAACCACCTCAGCATAAGCCGGGACCAAAACATCGTTATAAATATCCGAAACCAGATTCAGCTGTTTCTTGTAGTTTTCAACCGCCTCTCTTCCATCGGCACGCACCTTGGGCGGAACCTCATCCTCCAATAACCCTAGTGTAACCGCAAATCGGGCGGCGACTTTACCAGTAGGACTCATCTTCTTTAGCCTACTCTTGGGGTGTCCAAACTTGGCGGGAGAGCCCGTAAGGTACGCTGTACCTTCAGGAAGGTTAACAAGCTGGATCACAGATTCTAGAATATCCTCTGGGTATTTACCCTGGCCTCTCTCTACGACTCTATCTTCGTAGATTTTTACCAACTCTTCCACCTTTGGAGGCGGTGGAATTTCAATATCTTCAAATCCGGACGGGTTTTCTACAAACCCTGTGGGCAGCTTCATAAGCTCCGGGTTTTCTAGTCCACCATTAAGCATTATGTTGGCAACGTTGTCTAGAGTAAAATCAAATCGATAAAAATCCAATCGTCCAGCTGTATTCTCGTCATTCAAAGTCTTCGTCACAGCGACATACTGCATCTTCTCAAACTTACGAAGATCGTTTACCAAATCGGTAAAACTACCTCCGACCTTCAAAGATCCTTCGGTATAAAGTTTAAGACTGACCGGAGTTCCATCTCCAGTTACCAAGTCAGCAATCGTTCCCTCACCAGTCGGAACCTGTTTGCCTCCGAGCAAGACTCCCAAGAAAGCTTCAAAAGAGAAACCAGCCGATGAAGCGTTAAAGTGAGCAATAATCTTTGTTAGGGTCTTATAAAAAGTTAGATAACCTAAAGCTTTTGAAATACGCTCTTTATTAGAGTCGCCAAAGAAGCCCTGCTCAAGAAGTTGTACTGGATCTGTCTCGTAGAATTTTGCTAGACCCTCAACTTTATCTTTTAGATCATCTCCCGCGATGTCATCCAAGAACTGCTCAAGTTGCTTTCTCTGCGGGCTTGGGATCTCTGCGCCGCCCTCAACTGTTTTAACAGAAGACCAGGGAATTTCCGAGATTGGAATATCAGGCACACCGTCAAAGCTTAAAGTGATTGGCTCTCTTTGTTCTCTGATTAGGGCTTCAGCTTGTACTTTACCCACCAAGATACTCAAAACCTCATTGATGATGCTTTCGGTCTCATCTTTTTTGGAGTAGAAACTCTCCACTAGTGTATCAATATTCATTGTAAATCCTCGGGAACTAATACTAATTAGATGATTTCGTCAGCAAGACCCATTTCAATTGCTTCCTGCGCAGAGAAATATTCATCTGTGTTCTTTGAGAACATGTTGTGGATCTCACCCACAGATAACTTTGAGTTCTCAGCGATAACCTGAACCATCTGATCCTCCATTACTCGCATTTCATCATGAGTTACCTTAATATCAGCAGTAGAGCCCATATTGCCTGCGGAGCAACGATGCATCATAATGCGAGCATTGCGCGTCACGAAACGCTTACCCTTTGTTCCAGAAGCCAATAAAGGAACTCCTGCCGAGAAGACCTTGCCAGTGCCTAGTGTTGCGATATCACGACGTCTCTTTACAATGTCCATAATATCAATGATACCGAACATATCGTAAACAGCGCCACCGCCAGTTGAAATAAGAAAATGAACGTCCTCTGGTCTTTCTTCTCCTTCCCCAACAGGGTTTGGAAACACCTTGCCTCCATTTAACTGCATAAGACCGTGATAGATCTCCTGGGCTGATTCTTCGTTTAGGTCCCCGACCAAACCAAGAGTGTTTGGTTCAGGACCTTCCTGGGCGCCAGCGATTGCCGCCATAACCATAGCAGCCTGATGATCGCTGATCTCTTCCTGTTCCTCCTCGGTCTGAGTGTCGTTGTTGAAAATAACCATTGTTTTTCCTATTCTCCCTTTAGGGTGTTGTTTAAGAACCTCATAGCACTGTTCCAGTCGTGGAACGGTAACATTGATTTGAAGTGTCGGGGGGATCTGTTCACTATGGAGATGATAGCATTGTCCTTCCAGTTTGTCAAGAACTGGTCGTCAACTTTTTGAAACTGACGAATCTGTTCTGTTGTAAAGCCCGACTCACGCATCTGCTTTAACTTTAACTCCTGTAGGAAGGATATGTCTTCTACCATCTTTGTCAGCATCCAAATGATTGAGATAACTGACTCTTGTACTATCCTCCAAGTATGCACAATCTCCAGAAACCGAGACAAGAACATACTTGCAAATACCCCGGCAAAGAAAGCCATCACGCAGAAGGCGGTTAAATCGTTCGTTGTTAATTCTAGCATTGTTTATCCAAATAAAAAAGACTGTGAGGGTTGCTCACAGTCTTTAATATACGTTAGGAGTTAGAGTTTGTCAACCTACTTCTTTGCGCTTAGAGCCTCCATAAGAATTCTCTTTGCGACTCGCTTTGTGATGGACTCCATTAGAGCGTCGTCATCACCCATCTCATCAGCATCCTCTGGCTCGTCAGCCATATCATCCATAGCATCTGCTGGCTCATCAGCATCAATCTCAACTTCCTCACCCATTGCGTCCTCAAGGGCACGCTCAAGGGCAGAAAGGAAATCATCAACAGAAACCATCTTGCCTGCGTCTACGGCTGGGGCTTCTACTGGTGCCTCTACCTCGGCATCCATCTCCATCTCGTCTCCGGCAGCATCTTCCATTTCAGCTGCATCTACTTCCATCTCTTCCTCTTCCTCAAGGCGATCGGCTGGTCCGCGACCTCTGCCGTGACCTCTTCGTGCGTCCTGCAAACCACCGCCGGCGTCGTCGGCACGAACCTCGTCCATCTCATCTTCATCACGCATGCGCATCTCATCCATCTCGTCCTCTGCGCGCATACGCATACCACGACCTTCTTCAAGATCATCGGTGCTCTCTGTGAGACCCTCAACAAAGCCTGGGGTCAAAGGCTCTAGCTTAGCTAGCTTCATAAAAGAACGAATCTGTGACTCGTTTAAAAGTGTTTTCTTGGACATTCTGCAAAACTCCTAACAATTATTCGCGAATATGCTGTTTTAAATAGTATTTTCTTCTGCTAATGTCTTTTTTAATTTGAGCAGCGCCTCATCAACTATCTGCTTTGCTCTCACAATGCTTATACCGTGGCGTTCTCCGATCTGTTGTAAGGTCATTTCGCCGTGCTTATAAACTGCAATGTCGGTGCAGTTCAAATCATCTTCATAATCTAAATGAAGTCTGCACTCACTTTGAGTGCAAGGTATTTGATGCATGTAACATCTTTTAGAACATTCTCTCATAACTCTGGTAAATCCTCTTCTAATATATCAAATATGTTCTCGATATCTTCTTCTGTTAGCGCAAGTTCTTGTAACATTTTCTCGCCGTCCTCACGCAGTTTGCGAGATTTCGTAACACGCTTCTTAGACTGAACCTTCTTGTTTATTTTGTAATCGTCAAGAAACTCCATAAAAAGCTTGTCTTGTGATAGATAAGATTCAACACAATACCGAAAGAACTCGCTTTGTGTTTTGATCTCATCGTAGAACAATCTAATCTTTAGGTTCTCGTGAAGTTTTGAGTCCAATGAGAACGATAGAATAGAGTGTCCCTTTGGGTATGTCCTTTTCATCTTAGGATGTGTGTCCCACTTTCGGTTTGTCCGCTCGCAGTCTGGCGGATAAATCGAGCCTTTGATTGTAGTTCTGTAATGGTTCGCGCTCCTGAGTAGGATAGTCCAGAACGAATACCTCTTTCTAGATCATCTAGAATATCCACTACTGTTCCCTTATACGGAATAGTTGTAGCGATACCTTCCAAAGATGCGGTCTTGCCTCTCCAAGACATTTGAGCGTCCTTTGAAGCCATTCCTCTGTAAGCCTTTTGTTTGCTTCCGTCGCGGCCAACTAAAACATCGCCCGGGGCTTCTGTTGTTCCCGCGAGCAAAGAACCCAACATTACAAAGTCAGCGCCGGCAGCAAGAGCCTTTACAATATCACCGGAGTTGCGAATGCCTCCGTCAGCAATGATAGGAACAGTTCCGGCGAAATGAGATCTACTACAATCGAATATTGTTTGTAGTCCAGGGACACCGTGTCCTGTTTG
>Ga0208645_1000451_pt1 | contig 44399 bp, 40 predicted proteins | sample VirMetDEL_Sep_01_FD_184519 | JGI IMG/M metagenome (GOLD analysis project Ga0208645, IMG submission 184519) | Aqueous microbial communities from the Delaware River and Bay under freshwater to marine salinity gradient to study organic matter... | ecosystem: Environmental > Aquatic > Marine >... | reverse complement strand
GTAGTCGGTGCTAACTTGAGGCACACATCAAAAATGGGCCTAGGCCCGAAAGGCCGCATATTTTAAGGATTATGCGGCGGTTTGCAAATCTCTTTTTCCACCAGGCCATCGACCGGGGCGCAGACCTCAGAATTTCGGCATTCCGCCGCCGCCCGGAAGCATGCCACCCATACCGCGCATCATCTTGGCCATGCCGCCCTTGGCGGTGAATTTCTTCATCATTTTCTGCATCTGCTTGTGCTGTTTGATCAGCCGGCCGATGTCCTGCACCTGGGTGCCGGAGCCCAATGCGATGCGGCGCTTGCGCGAGCCGCTGATGATGTCCGGGTCACGGCGCTCGGCAGGCGTCATCGAGTTGATGATCGCCTCCATCTGCTTGAACTGCTTCTCGGCTGCGCCCTGAGCGTTGCCCATCTGCGACAGGTTGACACCACCGATGGACGGCAGTTTGTCCATCAACCCGCCAAGACCACCCATGTTCTTCATCTGCAGCAACTGGTCACGGAAGTCTTCGAGGTCGAAGCCCTTGCCCTTCTTCAGCTTCTTGGTGAGCTTCTCGGCCTTCTCGCGATCAAGGGTCTGCTCGGCCTGCTCGATCAGGCTGAGCACGTCGCCCATGCCAAGGATGCGCGACGCGATACGGTCCGGGTGGAAGGGCTCGAGTGCATCGCTCTTCTCGCCCATACCGATGAACTTGATCGGCTTGCCGGTGATATGTCGCACCGACAACGCGGCACCGCCACGCGCATCACCGTCGACCTTGGTCAGCACCACACCGGTCAGCGGCAGCGCCTCACCAAAGGCCTTGGCGGTGTTGGCGGCGTCCTGGCCGGTCATGGCGTCGACCACGAACAGCGTCTCGACCGGCTTGACCGCTGCGTGCAGCGCCTGGATCTCGGCCATCATCTCGGTATCCACGGCCAGACGGCCGGCGGTATCGAGAATGACCACGTCGATGAACTTCAGCTTGGCTTCGCGGATCGCCGCATTGGCGATATCCACCGGCTTCTGGCTGGCATCGGAGGGGAAGAAGGTAACACCCAGATCGCCAGCCAGGGTTTCCAGCTGCTTGATTGCGGCCGGACGGTAGACGTCGGCCGACACCAGCAACACCGACTTCTTCTTGCGCTCCTTGAGGAACTTGGCCAGCTTGCCGGCGGTGGTGGTCTTACCCGCCCCCTGCAGACCCGCCATGAGCACCACGGCAGGCGGCACGGCATTGAGCGCCAGATCTTCGTTGGCCGCGCCCATCAGCTCTTCCAGCTCGGCACGGACGATCTTCACGAAAGCCTGGCCCGGCGTCAGGCTCTTGGAGACCTCGGTACCAACGGCACGATCCTTGACCTTGCCGACGAAGTCCTTGACCACCGGCAGGGCCACGTCGGCCTCGAGCAGGGCCATGCGCACTTCGCGCAGCGTATCCTTGATGTTGTCTTCGGTCAGCTTGGCCTTGCCCGTGACGTTACGCAGCGTCTGGGACAGGCGATCGGTAAGATTTTCGAACATGCGCGTTCCTTTGAATAGGTGCGACCCGGCGCGCCGGGTGTGCGACAGGCGGCGGATTATAGCGAAGTCGCCCGGCTGCCGACACCGCCGGCAGTCTTTCGTGCTGACGCCCTTCTGTGCCACACTCAGCGCCTTTCGGGCTCGCCTTACACGGATTTATGCACCCTCTGCTGCCCAGCCTCGCCGCCGCCCTCCTCTATGCCGGCGCCGCCGCTTACCAAGGTCTGCGCCTGACACAGCGCAGCATCGCTGACAAACGCCTGCTGGCGTTACTCGGTGTGCTCGCCTTGAGCCTGCACGGCATCAGCCTGTTCTATCAGCTGTATGACGTGCACGGCCTCAATCTGGACTTCTTCAATGCGGCCAGCCTGATCGCCTGGGCGGTCATTGGCCTGATCCTGCTGGCCTGCCTGCGCATCCCGGTGGAGAACCTGCTGCTACTGCTCTTCCCGCTCGGCACGCTGACCGTGCTGGCAGCGGAGTTCATGCCCAGCGGCACCATCAACCCGATCGATGAGCACCCCGGCATCCTCGCTCACATTCTGTTCTCGATCATGGCTTACGGCATGCTCACCATCGCCGTGTTCCAATCGATCCTGCTGCTGTTGCAGGACCATCAGCTCAAGCACAAGCACCCATCCGGGCTGATCCGCAACTTCCCGCCGCTGCAGACCATGGAAAGCCTGCTGTTCGGCTTCCTGTTCGCGGGCTGGTTGCTGCTGTCGTTGTCGCTGCTGTCCGGCGCGCTGTACATCGACGACCTGTTCGCCCAGCACCTGGCGCACAAGACCATCCTCTCCTGCTTCGCCTGGGTGGTTTTCGCCGTTCTGCTGTGGGGCCGTCACCAGCTTGGCTGGCGCGGTCACAAGGCCATTCGCTGGACCCTCGCCGGGTTCTGCCTGCTGATGCTGGCCTATTTCGGCAGCAAGCTGGTTCGCGAATTCATCCTGCACATCTGAGGCAGACGCCGTGAACGACATTCATTCGGGCTATCTGCTCGGCTTGCTGGTCTTCCTCATTCTTTGCTCAGCGTTCTTCTCCAGCTCCGAGACCGGCATGCTCAGCCTCAATCGCTACCGGCTCAAGCATCTGGCCAAGGAAGGGCATAGCGGCGCCAAACGCGTCACCCGCCTGCTCGACCGCCCGGACCGCCTGCTCGGCACCATCTTGGTCGGCAACAACGTGGTCAACATTCTCGCCGCCTCCATCGCCACGGTGCTGGCGGTGAATCTCTGGGGCGAAGCCGGCATCGCCATCGCCACTGCAGGCCTGACCATCGTCGTGCTGATCTTCGGCGAAATAACGCCAAAGACCCTGGCTGCCCTGCGCCCCGAGCTGGTCGCATTTCCCGCCAGCCGAGTGCTCATCCTGCTGCTGCGGATACTCTATCCGGTGGTCTGGCTGACCAGCGCGATCAGCAATGGCTTACTGCGCCTGCTGGGCGTCGACACGGCACAGCGCGCCAGCGACAGCCTGTCCACCGAGGAACTACGCAGCGTAGTGCGCGAGTCAGGTTCGGAGCTGCCGATGAATCGCCAAAGCATGCTGCTGGGCATCCTCGATCTGGAGCGAGTCACGGTCGACGACATCATGATCCCGCGCAACGAAGTGACCGGTATCGATCTCGACGACGACCTGGAAATCATCATCGGCCAGCTACGCAGCACCTCACACACGCGCCTGCCGGTGTTCCGTGGCGACATCAACCAGATCGAAGGCGTGGTGCACATGCGCCAGATCGCCCGCCTGCTGAGCCACAACCAGCTCACCAAGGACAGCTTGCTGGCAGCCTGCAACGAGCCTTATTTCATTCCGGAAAACACGCCCCTGGCGACTCAGCTGATCAACTTCCAGAAGCAGAAGCGGCGCATCGGTATCGTCGTCGACGAGTACGGCGACGTGATCGGCATCGTCACCCTGGAAGACATCCTCGAAGAGATCGTCGGCGACTTCAGCAATCAGGACAGCCTGCGCAGCCCCGACATCCACCCACAGGAAGATGGCACGCAGGTCATCGACGGCGCCGCCTACATTCGCGAGGTGAACAAGACGCTCGGCTGGCACCTGCCTAGCGACGGCCCCAAGACCCTTAGCGGCCTGATCACCGAAGCACTGGAAACTATTCCGGACAGCAGCGTATGCCTGAAGATCGGCCCCTATCGCCTGGAGATTCTCCAGGCAGCGGAAAACCGGGTGAAGAGCGTTCGCGTGTGGCAGGTGGAAAAGCTCAAAGTGGATACTGCCGCAACGGAGTGACACGCTCGGCCAGACCTTCGGCCCAGCGCCGATAGCCTGATGCCGACGGGTGATAGCCATCCTCGGCCAGATAATGCGCCTCGAACGGCAGATCCAGCGCACAGTGCAGTGCACCTAGGCGCTGCGCCAGCCCCCGCAACTCGCGATCCAGCAAACTGGCCCGCCAGCCCATCAACTGCCGCAACAACCAGGGCAAAGCGCTGAAATGCTGCAACGGCGGCACGGCACTGAACGCCACGCGACAGCCCCGCTCGCCCAGCGCATCGGCCATCCCGGCCAGAGACTGCAGCCAACGCTTGCTCGCGGTGAGATGGGTGGTGTCATTGACGCCAAACACCAGCAGGGCCAGGTCTGCCGACTCCGCCAATACCCGCGGCAGCAGACGCTCCTGGGCCTGAGGCGCGGTGATGCCATTCTCGCCGCAGGCGCGCCAGCATATCGGCCGCCCCAGGCGCTCGGCCATGGCTGCAGCCAGGCAACTCGCCAACGACTGATCGAAGTGGGCGACCCCGACGCCTGCCACGGTCGACTCACCGATCAGCAGCAGGCGCAGTGGCTCACCCGGCAAATGCGCAGCGGCGATACCGCTAGGCTCACCCTGCGCAACCGGCAGACGCAATGCCGTGCGCCGGGTATGCAGGGCCAGAGGCAGCGCCAATGGCAGCAGCGGCACAGCCACCAACCACCATAGCGCATGCCGACTCACAGCTGGACGCGAACCGCCTGCGCGCTGCGTAGCGCCTTGGCACGCGCCGCCTCGATGGACTCGTCACGCGCCAGCGCCACACCCATGCGGCGCTGGCCTTTGACTTCAGGCTTGCCGAACAGGCGCAGGGCGGTGTCTTCCTCGCTCAGCGCGGCGCCGAGGTTGGCGAAACTGGCCTGCTGCGAATTGCCCTCCACCAGAATCACCGCCGAAGCCGACGGCCCCATCTGACGGATCACTGGAATCGGCAGACCCAGGATCGCGCGCGCATGCAGGGCGAACTCGGACAGCTCCTGGGAGATCAGCGTTACCAGGCCCGTATCGTGCGGGCGCGGCGAGACTTCGCTGAACCACACCTGATCGCCCTTGACGAACAACTCCACACCGAACAGACCACGACCACCAAGTGCCTCGGTCACCGCCAGCGCCACGCGCTCGGACTCGGCCAGCGCCTTCGGGCTCATGGCTTGCGGCTGCCAGGACTCCTGATAGTCGCCATTCTCCTGACGATGGCCAATCGGCGCGCAGAAGCTGGTGCCAGCGACATGACGCACGGTGAGCAAGGTAATTTCGTAGTCGAAGTCGATGAACCCCTCAACGATCACCCGCCCCTTGCCGGCACGACCACCTTCCTGGGCATAGTCCCAGGCACGCTGCAGATCGGCATCGCTCTTGAGCACGCTCTGGCCCTTGCCGGAAGAACTCATGATCGGCTTGACCACGCAGGGGTAGCCGACGGACTTCACCGCTGCGCTGTAGTCCTCGAAGGTGTCAGAGAAATGGTACGGCGAGGTCGGCAGGCCCAGCTCTTCGGCCGCCAGGCGACGAATGCCTTCGCGGTTCATGGTCAGCTGTGCAGCACGCGCGGTCGGCACCACGTTGAAGCCTTCGGCTTCCAGCTCGACCAGGGTGGCGGTGGCGATAGCCTCGATCTCGGGCACGATGTAGTGCGGTTGTTCCTTCTCGATCACTGCGCGCAGGGCTGCGCCATCGAGCATGTCGATGACATGACTGCGGTGTGCCACCTGCATGGCCGGCGCATTGGCATAGCGATCGACACCGATGACTTCACAGCCCAGGCGTTGCAGCTCGATCACCACTTCCTTGCCAAGTTCGCCGCAGCCACACAGCAGTACACGGGTCGCGGAAGACGACAGAGGGGTTCCAATACGGGGCATGAGTGTTCCTCGAACAGTGAATCAGGAAGTCATTAGAAGGCCCGCAGCGCGAGCGCGCTCCAGGCAGTGTTGCAGTACCTCGCGGCGCTCGGCATTGTCCATGCGGCCCCAGCGGGTGATTTCGGCGGCGGTACGCTGACAGCCGATACAGACATCCTGTTCGTCCAGTGCGCAGACATGCACGCAAGGTGAACGCACCGGCTTTTCTACATCATTCATCGTCATCAGGTACCAGCTCACGGGCATAGCGCTGCGCATTATGAACGTAATGGGCGGCGCTGGCCTCCAGCATCTTCTTCTGCGGCTCGGTGAGCTCGCGCACCACCTTGCCCGGGCTGCCCATCACCAGGCTGCCATCGGGAATGACCTTGCCTTCCGGGATCAGGCTGTTGGCGCCGATGATGCAGTACTTGCCGATCTTGGCGCCGTTGAGGATCACCGCGTTGATGCCGATCAGACTGTAATCGTCCACGCTGCAGCCGTGCATCATCACGTTGTGGCCGACGGTGACGCCCTTGCCCAGGGTCAACGGAAAGCCCATGTCGGTATGCATGACGCTGCCATCCTGCACATTGCTGTTCTCGCCGATATGGATCAGTTCGTTGTCGCCGCGCAGCACAGCGCCGAACCAGACGCTGGCTCCAGCCTCCAAGCGGACCTTGCCGATCAGGTCGGCGCTTGGCGCGACCCAGCTCTCGGGATGGGCGTCGACACGGGAGCTTCCCAGGCGGTATTTCATGCTCGTCAGTCCTCGGCGCTATCAGCGCAGGTGTATGAAGTGTTCAGGCGGCTGGTGCAAGGCAATCTGCGCATCGTCGAAGAGCAGGTTGACCAGCTCCACCACCATGATCGCGGTGAGCCCCCAGATGCGGTATTCGCCATAGGTGTAGGACGGCACATACCAGCTCTGCCCGAGATAATCGATGCGATGGGTCATCTCGCGAGGGTCGGAGCGGAAGAACTCCAGCGGCACCGAGAACACCGAGGCGATCTCGGCGTCGTTGGCCTTGTACTCGACATAATCCGGCACCAGGCCGACGTAAGGCGTGACCTGAATGCCGTGGCGTGACACCAGGCTGCTGAGCGGCCCGACCACCTCGACCAGACCAGGCGGCAGACCAATCTCCTCCTCCGCCTCACGCAGCGCGGTATCCACCAGGTCGCGATCTTCCGGGTCGCGCCGGCCACCGGGAAAGGCGACCTCGCCACCGTGGGTCGACAAACCACTGGCGCGCAGGGTCAGCACCAGTTCAGGTTCATCACTGCGGGTAATCGGGACCAGCACCGCCGCCTCGGGGAAGCTGCGCTCGGTCTCCAGAGGGCGCGGGCTGTAGCCGCGCACGCGATGGAGCAACTCGTCCAGCATGGGCATACTCGGAGTCTTGTTTTGCCAGGCATCATGGCATGAAAGAGGCCGGCCGCCCAACCCCGACGACAGGGCAAGCCGGCCTCAATCGGGCACTTGCCGGCCAAGACACCGACCGCCAAGATAGCGCCAGAAAAAGAGGAGCAGGCATGAAATTCTGCAGCCAGTGCGGCAACCCAGTCACCCGCATGATCCCGGCAGGCGACAACCGCATGCGCCATGTCTGCGGCCACTGCGCCACCGTGCATTACGAAAACCCGCGTATCGTCGCCGGCTGCCTGCCCGTGTGGCGCGACCAGGTCCTGCTGTGCCGCCGCGCCATCGAGCCACGCCGCGGCTACTGGACGCTGCCGGCCGGCTTCATGGAAAACGGCGAGACCACCGAACAGGCCGCCGCCCGTGAAACCCTCGAAGAAGCCTGCGCCCGCGTGCGCGACCTCAACCTCTATACCCTGTTCGACCTGCCGCACATCAGCCAGGTGTACATGCTGTTCCGTGCCGAGCTGGTCGATCTGGATTTCGCCGTGGGCGAGGAGAGCCTGGAGGTACGGCTGTTCGAGGAATCGCAGATCCCCTGGTCAGAGCTGGCTTTCCCGACCATAGGCCGTACCTTAGAATGCTTCTTCGCCGACCGTCGGCAGAATCTCTTTCCGGTACGCAACGAGCCACTCGAAGCGCTGCGTGCCCATTACACACCCCGTTGACCCTGCGGACGTTCCCGATGCGTTGGTTGTTGCCCCTGCTTTGCCTGACTCTCAGCTTCAACGCCCTGGCCAGCGCCACGCCAGCGACCAGCAGCCGCACCGTGGACAAGGTGCTGGTGCTCAAGTCGGAACGCAAGCTGCACCTGCAACAACGCGGCGAGACCATCAAGTCCTACCGCATTTCCCTGGGCAAGCAGCCCGATGGCGCCAAGCAGCGTGAAGGCGACCTGCGCACACCGGAAGGTTTCTACTGGATCGACTGGCGCAAGCCGAGCGACAAGTACCAACTGTCGCTGCACATCTCCTACCCCAACGCCCGCGACCTGGCCAAGGCCAAGGAAGTCGGGGTGCCGCCGGGCAGCATGATCATGATCCACGGCACGCCGCTGGACGAGGAATACCCGGAGTGGTTCTTCCACACGCTGGACTGGACCGAGGGCTGCATCGCCATGAAGAACGACGACATGCGTGAGGTGTGGAGCCTGGTCAAAGACGGCACGCTGATCGAAATCAGACCCTGAACCCTGCATTGAAAAAGGCGCCATCGGCGCCTTTTTCATATCGACTCAAAACTGCAGGTCGGACAAACGCCAGACATCGAAGGCCGGTGTTTCGTAGGGATGGCTCTTCTTCAGCGCCTTGACGGCGTCATGGATCAGCTCGTCGGCAACGACCATTTCCACTTTCCACTCGGCAACCTGCTCGACGCTGCCGACCTGGCCGATAAATGGCTGGCTACCGTCCAGAGCGCGGAACTGGCCATGACCCAGCACCTGCCAGCAGCAGTTGTCGTAAAGGCCGATACGCCCGCCACCAGCTGCGAACACCGCCTTTTTTACCGGTTCCAGATGGGCTTCCGGCACGTAGAAACACAGTTTGTACATCAAGTTCTCCGCAAATGGGCAACCGAACAACAGACAATCTATGACGCCAATATGATGTCACTTTGCCATGGAGTTGTCTTGAGATCGCCCGCACAAATCCACACGTCGCGTTAAAACGGTTCGTTGCTTTCGACTCAGGCGACGGGCGTGACGTTCTCAACAACCACTGAAAAAGCGCCGCCATTTGTCGGCAAGACCAACGGCTGGTGGGCTGTGGCTGCCATCGCAGTAGGGCAGGCTTGCGGATCGGCCACAGCGGCACAGCAGCAGACGCTGCTCGCGCTCGGGACGCAGGATCAGGGATTGGGCGCAGTCGGGTGGGCAGTCAGGCATTTCGGGGGAATGCCCGCAGCGGCACAGATGATGCGTTTCACCGGGTTGGACCAGGCGAACTTCGGGGAGGATTGGGAGAGGATCATCGGCCATGGTTGGGCCTGTGCGGTCCGGATGGATCCGGGTGAAGGTATGGCAGCAGTTTCCCGGATTGCATCCGGGCTACGCGCCCTGCTCCCCTCTCCTGCTTGCGGGGCGTAAGCGGAAATAGCGAAGCACTGCTTCGCCCGCTGAAGCGCCCTGAGCTCTGCGAAGGGCTGGGGCGCAGGGCGGGGGCCGGGGGAGAGGGTTCGGCGTTGGCTATACACCCTCTCCCACCCTGCTGATATCTACGGTGTGACATCTGCAAGCTCAAGCTGGATCGGTGCACGGCCGCTTTTACCCTCTCCCGCCCTTCGGGCACCCTCTCCCGCAAGCAGGAGAGGGTCAGCAGAAGGCCGCTACGCGGCCGCTTTTAGTCCACCCACACTCGGGCGTTGCGGAACATGCGCATCCAGCCGCCGTCTTCCTGCCACTCGTCCGGGCGCCAGGAGTTCTGCACAGCACGGAACACCCGCTCCGGGTGCGGCATCATGATGGTCACACGGCCGTCGCGACTGGTCAGGCCGGTGATGCCACGCGGCGAACCGTTGGGGTTGGCCGGGTAGGCTTCGGTGACCTTGCCGTGGTTGTCGACGTAGCGCAGGGCCACGGTGCCGGACAGATCGGCCTCCAGCAGCGCCTCTTCGCTTTCGAACTCGGCATGACCTTCACCGTGGGCGATGGCGATCGGCATGCGCGAACCGGCCATGCCTTGCAGGAAGATCGAGGCCGACTCCTGGATCTGCACCATGGCCACGCGCGCTTCGAACTGCTCGGAACGGTTGCGCACGAAGTGCGGCCAGAACTCGGTGCCAGGGATCAGCTCGTGCAAGTTGCTCATCATCTGGCAGCCGTTACACACCCCAAGGGCGAAGCTATCGCGACGCTCGAAGAAACCCTGGAAGGCATCGCGAGCACGGGCGTTGAACAGCACCGACTTGGCCCAGCCTTCACCGGCGCCGAGTACGTCGCCATAGGAGAAGCCACCGCAAGCCACGAGGCCTTTGAACTCTTCCAGGCTGACGCGACCGGCGAGGATGTCGCTCATGTGCACGTCGATGGCGGAGAAACCGGCACGGTCGAACGCAGCGGCCATTTCCACCTGACCGTTGACGCCCTGCTCACGCAGAATCGCCACTTGCGGACGCACGCCCTTCTTGATGTAAGGCGCAGCGATGTCCTGGTTGACGTCAAAACCGAGCTTGACCGACAGGCCGGGGTTATCTTCCTCCAGCAGCAGGTCGAATTCCTGGTCGGCGCCCTGAGCGTTGTCGCGCAGACGCTGAATACGGTAGCTGGTCTCGGCCCACTGACGCTGCAGCAGACGACGATCACCAGCGAACACCGGCTCGCCATTGAAGCTGATGCTGACGTCGCTGTTGTTCACGGCCTGACCGATCACGGCCACGCAGTCGTCCAGACCGGCAGCGCTGAACTGCGCCAGCACTTCCGGCGTGGCGTCCTGGCGCACCTGGATCACCGCCCCCAACTCTTCGTTGAACAGCACGGCCGGCAGTTCGGAGCTGTCATCAGCCAATGCATCGAGGTTCAGCGACAGACCGCAATGCCCGGCAAAGGCCATTTCCAGCACGGTGGTCAACAGGCCGCCGTCGGAGCGGTCGTGGTACGCCAGCAGGTGACCGTCGGCGTTCAGACCCTGGATCACGGCGAAGAAGGCCTTGAGGTCTTCGGCGTCGTCGAGGTCCGGCACTTGCTGGCCAATCTGCGAATAGACCTGTGCCAGGATCGAGGCGCCCATGCGGTTCTGGCCACGGCCGAGGTCGATCAGGATCAGATCGGTCTCGCCCTTGTCCATGCGCAGTTGCGGGGTCAGGGTCTGGCGGATGTCCTGCACCGGAGCGAAACCAGTGATCACCAGCGACAACGGCGAGGTCACGCTCTTGTCGACGCCCTCGTCCTGCCAGCGGGTTTTCATCGACATGGAGTCCTTGCCCACCGGGATGGTGATGCCCAGTGCCGGGCACAGCTCCATGCCGACAGCCTTGACGGTGTCGTACAGACGGGCGTCTTCACCCGGGTGACCGGCAGCCGCCATCCAGTTGGCCGACAGTTTGATGTCGGACATTTTCTCGATGCGTGCTGCGGCCAGGTTGGTAACGGTCTCACCCACCGCCATGCGCCCGGAAGCCGGAGCGTCGAGCAGCGCCAGCGGCGTGCGCTCACCCATGGCCATGGCTTCACCGGTGTAGACGTCGAAGCTGGTGGCGGTCACGGCGCAATCGGCCACCGGCACCTGCCAGGGGCCGACCATCTGATCACGCGCCACCAGACCGGTAATGGTGCGGTCGCCGATGGTGATCAGGAAGCTCTTGCTGGCCACAGCCGGATGATGCAGCACACGACCCAGCGCTTCTTCGATGTCGACGCTGGCGGCATTGAAGTCATCGCCCTGCTCGGCTTCGCGAGCCACGCTGCGATGCATGCGCGGCGGTTTGCCCAGCAGCACTTCCAGCGGCATGTCCACCGGGGTGTTGCTGAAATGGCTGTCGGTCACGGTCAGATGCGGCTCGGCAGTGGCCTCGCCGACCACGGCGAAGGGGCAGCGCTCGCGCTCGCAGATGGCCTTGAACCGCTCGAAGTCGGCAGCATCCACGCTCATCACGTAGCGTTCCTGCGACTCGTTGCACCAGATTTCGTGCGGGGCCATGCCCGGCTCGTCATTAGGCACGTTGCGCAGTTCGAAACGACCACCGCGACCGCCGTCGTTGATCAGTTCCGGCAGGGCGTTGGAGATACCGCCGGCGCCGACATCGTGAATGAACTTGATCGGGTTGGCTTCACCCAGCTGCCAGCAGCGGTCGATGACCTCCTGGCAACGGCGTTCCATTTCCGGGTTCTCGCGCTGCACCGAGGCGAAGTCCAGGTCAGCCGAGCTGGTGCCGGTAGCCATGGAGGAAGCGGCGCCGCCGCCCAGGCCGATGAGCATGGCCGGGCCGCCGAGCACGATCAGCTTGGCGCCGACCGAAATTTCGCCCTTCTGTACATGGTTCTCGCGGATGTTGCCGAGACCGCCAGCGAGCATGATCGGCTTGTGGTAACCGCGCACTTCCTCGCCACGCGGGCTGCTGACCGCCTGCTCGAAGGTGCGGAAGTAGCCATTGAGTGCCGGGCGCCCGAACTCGTTGTTGAACGCGGCGCCGCCCAGCGGGCCTTCGATCATGATGTCCAGCGCGCTGACGATGCGCTCGGGTTTGCCGTAGGGCTTTTCCCAGGGCTGGAGGAAATCGGGAATGTTCAGGTTGGAGACCGAGAAACCGGTCAGGCCGGCCTTGGGCTTGGCGCCACGGCCGGTTGCGCCCTCGTCGCGGATCTCACCACCGGAGCCGGTGGAGGCACCCGGGAACGGTGCGATGGCGGTCGGGTGGTTGTGCGTCTCCACCTTCATCAGGATATGCACCGGCTCCTGCACTGCACCGTACTGACGGGTTTCCGAATTGGGGAAGAAACGTCCGGCGGTGTGGCCGACAATCACCGAGGCGTTGTCCTTGTAAGCGGACAGCACGCCTTCGTTGTGCATCTGGTAGGTGTTCTTGATCATGCCGAACAGCGACTTGTCCTGGCTCTCGCCGTCGATGTCCCAGCTGGCATTGAAAATCTTGTGGCGGCAGTGCTCGGAGTTGGCCTGGGCGAACATCATCAGTTCGATGTCGTGCGGATTGCGCCCCAGGTCATTGAAGCTCTTCACCAGGTAGTCGATTTCGTCCTCGGCCAGGGCCAGGCCCAGATCCTGGTTGGCCTGTTCCAGCGCAGCACGGCCACCGCCGAGTACGTCCACGGCGGTCAGCGGCTTGGGCTGGGCATGGCTGAACAGCGCGGCGGCGTCTTCGAGGGCGCTCAGCACCAGTTGAGTCATACGGTCATGCAGCAACGCGGCAACGGCGGCACTGTCAGCCTCACTCAGCGCACCGCTGACGTAATAGGCGATACCGCGCTCCAGACGCTGGACCTTGGCCAGGCCGCAGTTACGGGCAATGTCGCTGGCCTTGCTCGACCAGGGCGAGATGGTGCCGAACCGCGGAATGGTCAGGAACAACTTGCCGCTGGGCTCCTGCACCGGCACGCTCGGGCCGTACTTGAGCAGCCGGGCCAGCACTTGTTCCTCATCGGCGTTGAGCACACCGGTGACGTCGGCGAAATGCGCGAACTCGGCGTACAGCCCGGTCACGGCCGGCACCTTGCTGGTCAGTTGCTCGAGCAATTTGCCATGGCGGAAAGCGGAAAGGGCGGGAGCGCCGCGCAGAATCAACATCGTCGGAACAGCCTCTGGGAAGGGGTGTGCTGGAGGCCGGGCATTCTACCCTAAAGCGACAGCAGGCGGCACCTGTAGCCAGGCGCTTTAAGGACGAACGCGCACTAGCAGAGAAGCGAAGCGCTGTCGAGATATGGCGCCGCCTGCGCTTTGCGTATACTGCGCCGATGTTTGCACGACCTGCGATACGCATGCGTTGCGCCAAAGGGCTGTTGGCGATTGGTACCCTCCTGATGCTTGCTGGCTGCGGCGAAGAACCCAAGCCCAGCGTACTCGAGCAGGTAAAGGCGGAGGGTGAGCTGCGCGTGGTCACTCGTAACAGCCCTGCCACCTACTTCCAGGACCGCAACGGCGCCACCGGTTTCGAATATGAACTGACCAAGCGCTTCGCCACCGATCTCGGCCTGGAACTGAAGATCGAAACCGCCGACAACCTCGACAACCTGTTTTCCAGCTTGGGCCGCGCCGACGGCCCGGTCATGGCTGCCGCTGGTCTGGTGGACACGCCGCAACGCCAGCGCCAGGCGCGCTTCTCCATCCCTTATCTGGAAGTCACGCCGCAGGTCATCTATCGCCAGGGCGAGAGCCGCCCGACCAAACCCGAAGACCTGGTCGGCAAACGCATTCTGGTGCTGGCCGGCAGCAGCCACGCCGAACAGTTGGCCGCCCTCAAGCTGGAGCTGCCCGAGCTGGAGTTCGAGGTCTCCGACGCAGTCGAGGTGGTCGACCTGCTGCGCATGGTCGACGAGGGCCAGATCGACCTGACGCTGGTGGACTCCAACGAACTGGCGATGAACCAGGTGTATTTCCCCAACGTACGCGTGGCCTTCGATCTCGGCGACACCAACAGCATGCGCTGGGCAGTGGCCGCTGGTGAGGATGACAGCCTGCTGCTGGAAATCGACGCCTTCCTCAAGCGCTCCGAAGCCAACGGCACCGTGCAGCGCCTGAAAGAACGCTACTACGGCCACGTTGACGTGCTCGGTTATGTGGGCGCGTACACCTTCGCCCAGCATCTGCAAAAGCGCCTGCCGCGCTACGAGAAGATGTTCCGTCAGGCCGCCCACCCCCACCAGATCGACTGGCGCCTGCTGGCGGCCATGGGCTACCAGGAATCGCTGTGGCAACCCAACGCCACCTCCAAGACTGGTGTTCGCGGCTTGATGATGCTGACTCAGCGCACAGCCCAGTCGGTCGGCGTATCCAACCGCCTGGACCCGAAGCAGAGCATCGACGGCGGCGCCCGCTACTTCATCCAGGTGCATCAGCAATTACCGGAAAGCATCGCCGAGCCGGATCGGACCTGGTTCGCCCTGGCGGCCTACAACGTCGGCGGCGGTCATCTGGAAGACGCGCGCAAGCTGACCGAAGCCGAAGGCCTGGACCCGAACAAATGGGCCGATGTGCAGAAAATTCTGCCGCGCCTGGCGCAAAAACAGTGGTACAGCAAGACTCGCTATGGTTATGCCCGTGGCGGCGAACCCGTGCACTTCGTGCGCAACATCCGTCGCTACTACGACATTCTCACCTGGGTGACCCAGCCGCAGCTGGAAGGCTCGCAAGTCGCCGAGAGCGGCATCCACCTGCCGGGCATCGACAAACGCAAGCCCGAAGAAGAAACCCCGCCGCTGTAAGCCTCTACAACACGCTCTGATTGCCCACCGCACAGCGACTGATCGCCTGCCGCGCCGGCGTCAGGCCCTTGAGCCGAGTGGCACACTGCGCCTGGCTCGATATCCGCTCCACCTGCAGATTGGCCTGCTCGTCGATGCTGATCAGGTAGGGATGGTTGTAGCGGGCGCGGTCGTGCCAGGCGCTGAAACGCTGGGTGCTGAGCACGCAGCGGTAATCCAGATGGCCGGTAAAGCCCTGAAAGCGATCGCGCATGAAGATGTGGTGATAGCGCTGCCAGTCGCGATCACGCTGACCGACCCGCACAGCCTCCTGGCACGCCTCCAGCGTGGTGATCTGCGGCTCGTGCAGGAAAATGCTCTGCGCCAGATTGGAACCGCCCAGCTGCACGCTGGCAACCAGATACACCTCAGCTTGCTCCGCGAGCGCCGGCGCAGCCAGGACCGCCAGCACACTCAACATCCATTTGCTCATGCTCATTCCCTGTTGTCCCGCTCAGCCTCGCCGAGCCTTGAAGAAGTCTTTCAGCAGCGCCCCGCTCTCCTCGGCCAGCAAGCCCCCCTCCACCAGCACGCGATGGTTGAGAAAGCCCTGCTCGAAGAACTGCCCCTGACTGATCGCCACACCGGCACGCGGCTCGCTGGCGGCGAACACCACCCGAGCGATGCGCGCATGCACGATCAGACCAGCGCACATGCTGCAGGGCTCCAACGTGACATACAGGGTGCTGCCTGGCAGTCGGTAGTTCTGCACACTTTCCGCCGCCGCGCGGATCGCCACCATCTCGGCATGGGCACTGGGATCGTGACGCAGGATCGGGCAATTGAAGCCCTGCCCCACCACGTCGCCGTCCTGCACCAGCACAGCGCCAACCGGCACCTCGCCCTGCTCCGCGCCCAGGCACGCCTGCGCCAGCGCCAGGCGCATGAAGTGCTCGTCACGCGAGCGGTCGATGATCTGCGGTCTTTTCATTGCATCAGTCCGTAGGGCAACCCGCCATCAAGGCAGGCCTGAAAACGGCGCTCACCCTACACCACTTCGATGGCCGCCATCAGCCCCGTTTCCATATGGTCGATGACGTGGCAGTGGAACATCCACACACCAGGATTATCAGCGACGAGGGCAATGCGCGCGGTCTCGTTCTTGCCCAGCAAGTAGGTATCGGTGAAATACGGAATGATCTTGCGCCGATCCGAGCCCAGCACCTTGAAGGTCATGCCGTGCAGATGGATCGGGTGCTGATACTGCGCCATGTTGCGCAGCACGAATATATAGTGGCCATCCTTCTTCAACGTGGCGATCGGGCGGTCTGCACAGGTCTTGTCGTTGATGTCCCAGGCCTGGCCATTGATCTGCCAATATTTGTAACGCCCGGCGGCTTCATCGGCTGGCGAAGCCAGCGCCGCTGCCCATTCGAAGTTGAAGCGCAGCGTCTCGGCACGCGTCAGATCCGGCTCGGCAACCGGGTTGCCCGGTAACGCCGGCGGCCAGTCGCCAAGCGCCTCGCTGCTCGCGCCGCCCTTGAGGGTAGCCAGCCGCAGCGGGCCATTGCGCAGGGACAATTCCTCTCCAGCAGCCGGAACCTTGAGCGCCAGATCGATGCGCATGCCCGGCCCCAACCAGTATTCCTTACCCAACGGCCGTGGCTGCACCGGGTTACCGTCCAAGGCATAGATACGCGCCTCACCATCCGGTAGGTTAAGGCGATAGGTGACGGTGTTGTCGAGATTGATCAGGCGCAGACGCACCACCTGCCCGGCCGGCAACTCCAGCGTCGGATTCGGCTCGCCATTGATCGTGGTCAGGCGCCCGCGGGTTCCCTCGCGCGCTGCCTGACGCGGCACCGTGAAAGGCGTGAAGGCGCCCTGCTCGTCGACATGCCAGGTCTTCAGGCTCAGCGTGCGCTCATGGCGAAAGCCTGTCGGCTCACGCTCCTCGACGATCAACGGCCCGACCAGACCACGCCCCAATTGCTCGGCGCTGGTGGTGTGCGGGTGGTACCAGAAGCTGCCAGCATCGTGGCAGATGAAGTCATAGTCGAAGTACTCGCCCGGCAGTACCGGCGCCTGGGAGACGTAAGGCACACCGTCCATTTCCAGTGGCAGACGAATGCCGTGCCAATGGATGGTGCTTTGCACGTCCAGCTTGTTGATGAAGCGCACCCGCAAACGCTCGCCCTGGCGGCAGCGCAACTCGACACCCGGCGCCTGCCCGCCATAACCCCAGGCAGGCGTGATATGCCCCTGCACCAGTTCCAGGTCCAGCGGCGCGGCGATCAGCTCGTAATCATGGGTCGCCACATTCTCCGGGCGCCCCAACCAATAGCGCACACCACCAGCGCCCAGCCCGGCAATACCCAGGCCAGCCAGACCGGCGAGCACTTGTCTACGGGTAAACGACATCTTCATCCTCGGCAATCTGCAGGCATACTCAATTGCGGTATCTTCTCATTTTCATCACTCACCAGACGAGCACCCTGGCAAGACAAATTGCCGCGGCGACTGATGCGAGCTAGCCCCCAGATAAGGCGACACCTAACGAGATAGAATCGCCGGGCACTCCACAGGAACGCTCACCAGAACATGGACAGTTTCTTCTTCGACACCCCCTTGGCCATCATGATGGTGGCGATAACCCCCATGCTCCTGCTCATGTGGATCGGGCTCATGGCTGCGTTTGGGGAGATGATCTGGACTGATTGCTACCGGCTGAGCCGCCCACACGACATCGTAAAAGCGGCGATCATTGATCAGAAGTGGATCAACGCACGCATCAGCGTGGGCAAAACCACAATGGTCAGTCTCAAGCCCGTCTATCGCCTGCGATACGAGTACGAACAGCGCACCTACGAAGTGGAACATCTCGTGCTCAACCAGGAGCATGTCGAACTCGACCAGCAGGCCGGCACCTTTCGGCTCTACGTGCCCAAAGCGAACCCGGCCGATGCCAGCCCCGAAGCCCCAAGCGCCGCCTCGCCCTTCGCCGCGGTCATGCTGATGATCATGGGCTACCTCATCTGGGAAGCCTCGCCGACACTACTTAAAGGGTTCTGAGCATGGTCGTGCTCTTCATCGTGCTCGGCGGCCTACTGTGGCTGATCAGCCTGCTACTTTTCGCCTTCTCTGCCTGGGGCTTCTACAAACTCGCGCGACTGCTCTGGGAAAAAATCCGCAGATCGTTTCTACGCCCAGGCACAGCGCAAGTCACGTCCTACGAAGTCTTCACACCCGACCCCGAAGACATTCACGTCACGGATAGCCGGCCGCAAGTCCACCTTGAGCTGGATTGCGAGCGTCATGGGCAACGCTTTCAGATATCCCTGGGGCCGTTGACCTGCGAGGAATTGTTCCCCGCACTGGACCTACCGGCACACCACGTCGCCTGCTGGCTGAGCGAAGAGGATTGGCAGCAGCTGCTGGATAAACGATGGATCACGATCGCCTGCGACTGGCGCCAGCGCAAAGCGATACTCACCAGCCAGATCCGTAATGACAGACGCCTGCTGCTGATTAGTTTTCTGAGCCTGAGCCTGTTCGCTCTTTTGGTTACGCTATCGTTGCTGCATCGCTGAAAAGCACACGGGCATGAAAAAACCGGCCTAAGCCGGTTTCTTCATTCAGCGCTGCGGGATCACTCCCACTCAATAGTCGCCGGCGGCTTGCTCGACACGTCGTAGGTGACGCGGGAGATGCCTTCGATTTCGTTGATGATGCGCCCGCTGACGGTCTCCAGCAGCTCATAGGGCAGGTGCGCCCAGCGAGCGGTCATGAAGTCGACGGTTTCCACGGCGCGCAGGGCGACGACCCAGGCGTAGCGGCGGCCATCACCAACCACACCGACCGATTTCACTGGCTGGAACACCACGAAGGCCTGGCTGGTCTTGTGGTACCAGTCAGCCTTGCGCAGCTCTTCGATGAAGATGTGGTCGGCGCGACGCAGGATGTCAGCGTATTCCTTCTTCACTTCACCGAGGATGCGCACGCCCAGGCCTGGGCCCGGGAACGGGTGGCGGTAGACCATGTCGTAGGGCAGGCCCAGCTCCAGGCCGATCTTGCGCACTTCGTCCTTGAACAGCTCACGCAGCGGTTCGACCAGCTTGAGGTTCATTTCCTCGGGCAGGCCACCGACGTTGTGGTGGCTCTTGATCACGTGGGCCTTGCCGCTCTTGGCGCCAGCGGACTCGATCACGTCCGGGTAGATGGTGCCCTGGGCGAGGAACTGGATGTTATCCAGCTGGCTGGCCTGCGCATCGAACACGTCGATGAAGGTGCGGCCGATGATCTTGCGCTTCTTCTCCGGGTCGGCTTCGCCGGCCAGGTTGCCGAGGAACTGCTCTTCGGCGTTGGCGCGGATCACCTTGACGCCCATGTTCTCGGCGAACATAGCCATGACCTGGTCGCCCTCGTGCAGGCGCAGCAGGCCGTTGTCGACGAACACGCAGGTCAGCTGGTCGCCGATGGCCTTGTGCAGCAGCGCCGCAACCACCGAGGAATCCACACCGCCAGACAGACCGAGCAGCACGTTGGCGTCGCCAACCTGGGCACGTACGGCGGCAATGGCGTCTTCAACGATGTTGGCCGGGGTCCACAGGGCTTCGCAGCCGCTGACTTCCAGCACGAAGCGCGACAGGATGCGACCGCCCTGCTTGGTGTGGGTCACTTCCGGGTGGAACTGCACGCCGTAGTAGCGGCGGGTATCGTCGCACATGGCGGCGATCGGGCAGCTCGGGGTACTGGCGAGAATGTGGAAACCTTCCGGCAGGCGGGTGACCTTGTCGCCGTGGCTCATCCACACGTCGAGGCCAAGCACGCCATCGGCGTCGACATGGTCTTCGATGCCGGCCAGCAGCTGGCTCTTGCCGACCACGTCGACGCGGGCGTAACCGAATTCACGCAGGTCGGAACCTTCCACCTTGCCGCCGAGTTGCTCGGCCATGGTCTGCATGCCGTAGCAGATGCCCAGCACCGGCACATTCAGGTCGAACACCGCTTGCGGCGCGCGCGGGCTATTGGCTTCGTGCACCGACTCCGGGCCACCGGCGAGGATGATGCCGCGCGGGGCGAAGGCACGGATGTCCTCGTCGCTCATGTCCCAAGGGTGCAGTTCGCAATAGACGCCGATCTCCCGCACGCGACGGGCGATCAGCTGGGTGTACTGGGAACCGAAGTCCAGAATGAGGATGCGGTGGGCGTGAATGTCGTGGGCCATGGCCGTCTCTCGTAGGTGTTCACAAATGACACGGGGCTGATCGAACAGCCCCGTTATTCATAACATTGCAAAAATCGATTTGCCGCGTAGCGAGCGCCGGACAGGCAAGGCGGAGAGAAACGAGAAAGCGGAGTTTGCTGAAGCAAATGAGCATTTCGAGTTTTTCTCCAACGCAGCATGCCCAAGCGCAGCAGCGTCAAATCGATTTTTCAGCCGACGCGGTAGTTCGGCGCCTCCTTGGTGATCTGCACGTCATGCACATGCGACTCGGCCATGCCGGCGCCAGTGATGCGCACGAATTCCGGCTTGGTGCGCATTTCCTCGACGGTGGCGCAGCCGGTGTAACCCATGGAGGCACGCAGGCCGCCCATCAGTTGGTGAACGATGGCACTCATCGCGCCCTTGTAGGGTACGCGGCCTTCGATACCTTCCGGCACCAGCTTCTCGGCACCGGCCGAGGAGTCCTGGAAGTAACGATCGCTCGAACCTTGCGCTTGCGCCATGGCGCCCAGCGAGCCCATGCCACGGTAAGCCTTGTAGGAACGGCCCTGGAACAGCTCGACTTCACCCGGCGCTTCTTCGGTACCAGCCAGCATGGAGCCGATCATCACGGCGGAGGCGCCAGCGACGATGGCCTTGGACAGGTCACCAGAGAAACGGATGCCACCGTCAGCGATCAGCGGCACACCGGTGCCAGCCAAGGCTGCAGCGACGTTGGCCACGGCGCTGATCTGCGGTACACCAACACCGGCGACGATGCGCGTGGTGCAGATCGAACCCGGGCCGATGCCGACCTTGACGCCATCGGCACCAGCTTCGACCAGCGCCAGAGCCGCAGCGCCAGTGGCGATGTTGCCACCGATCACCTGGACTTCCGGGAAGTTTTCCTTGACCCAACGCACGCGGTCGATCACTCCCTTGGAGTGGCCGTGAGCGGTGTCGACGATGATCACGTCGACACCGGCATTGGCCAGAGCCGCCACGCGGTCACCAGTATCGGCACCGGTACCCACGGCAGCGCCAACACGCAGACGACCTTGATCGTCCTTACTCGCCAGCGGATAGGCCTTGGCTTTCTCGATGTCCTTGACGGTCATCATGCCCTTGAGGGCGAAGGCGTCATCGACGATCAGTACTTTCTCGATACGGTGCTTGTGCAGCAGCTCGCGCACGGTTTCCTTGGCGGCACCTTCCTTGACCGTGACCAGGCGCTCTTTCGGCGTCATCACGTCACGCACCAGGGCGTCCAGGCGGTTCTCGAAACGTACGTCACGGGAAGTGACGATGCCCACCAGGTCTCCGTTGGAGAGCACCGGCACACCAGAGATGTTATGCAGACGGGTCAGTTCGAACAGGTCACGCACGGTAGCGTCGGCTTCGATGGTGATCGGGTCCTTGACCACGCCAGCCTCGAACTTCTTGACCTTGCGCACTTCGGCAGCCTGCTGCTCGATGGTCATGTTCTTGTGGATGATGCCGATGCCGCCTTCCTGGGCCATGGCAATGGCCAGGCGCGCTTCGGTGACGGTGTCCATGGCGGCGGACAGCAGCGGGATGTTCAGTTCGATGCCGCGGGTCAGGCGGGTCTTCAGGCTGACGTCCTTGGGCAGAACCTCGGAATAACCCGGGATAAGCAGGACGTCGTCGAAAGTGAGTGCTTCTTGGCTGATGCGCAGCATGGAGGGCTCCCGAGCGGGAAAATAAGAAGCGCGGCATTATACCCAGCGAGCTCATTTCACTCAATGCAAAGTGTGTCCCTAGGCAATCTCGCTTTCAAACACATAAAATAATGATTCTCAAAAACCCTTGCACTTGAGTGTCAAATGAAATCCACCCGCTTCTTCTTGAGTGGCCAAGGCGCCGCCCTGCTCACCTTTTGCCTGCTTCCAGCCGGTCACCTGCTGGCCCAGGAGCTGGAGTTACCCAGCCAGGAAGTGCTCGCCAAGCCTGCCGTCGAAGAAGACGGCTACCAGGCCAAACGCGCCAGCACGGCGAGCAAATCTTCAGTGGCACTCAAGGATGAAGCCCAGTCGGTACAGGTGGTTACGCCACAGACCATCGAGGACTTTCAGGTCAGATCGCTGGACGATGCGATGAAATTCGTCAGTGGCATGACCCAGAGCAACACACTGGCAGGCACGCAGGATGGCTTCGTCAAACGCGGTTTTGGTTCCAACGCCGACGGTTCGATCCTGCGTGACGGCATCCGCTCCAGCCTCTCACGCAATTTCAGCGCTACCACCGAACGCGTGGAGGTGCTCAAGGGACCGGCCTCGCTGCTGTATGGCGCGCTGGAGCCGGGTGGCCTGATCAACGTCATCAGCAAGAAGCCGCAGTACCAATGGGGCACGCGCATTGACGCAGGCAGCTATAGCTTTGGCGGAGGCAACCTGGCGGTCGACGTCACCGGCCCAATTGCCGATAGCGGGCTGGCCTTTCGCCTGATCGCCGAGCGTCAGCACGAAGACTACTGGCGCAACTTCGGCGAAGAAGAGCACAGTTTGATCGCCCCCTCGCTGAGTTGGGAAGGCGAACGCCTGCGCCTCAACATCGCCTACGAATACAAGGAATACAGCACCCCGGTGGATCGCGGCACGGTGATCGTCAACGGCAAACCAGCCAAGGTGTCCTACAACGACCGCTTCGGCGAAAGCTGGTCCAAGGCCGAAGGCATCGACGAATTGCTCACCGCCACCGCCGAGTATCAGCTCAGCGACGACTGGTCGACACGCCTCACCTACGGCTGGAACAACGAGCGCTACGACTATGCCGAAGCGCGGCCGAACGCGCTCAACGCCAGCACGGGCGCAATGAGCCGCCGTTCCGATGGCAGTGAACATGACAACCAGACCCAAAACCTGGCCTGGGACTGGATCGGCAACGCTAATCTGTTTAGCCAGCGACATGACCTGCTGATCGGCGCCGATACCGAGCGTGTCGACAACTTCCGCGGTGATACCTGGCGCGGCCCAGCGGTGGGGGGCTTCAATATCTACAATCCGGTATACGGCAATCTTGCCGCACCTTCGCTACTCAACCCGGCACAAAGTGATCGCAGTGACGAGCTGCATTCACGTTCGATCTACGCAAAGGACAACTGGCATTTGAACGACCAGTGGATCGTGGTGCTTGGTGGTCGCTACCAGCGTTTCGAGCAACTCGTGGAACAAGGCCGCGGCGCTACCTATACCCGCACCACCGACCGCACCGATACCACCTTCCTGCCCTTCGGCGGCCTGGTATTCCAGCTGAACGACCAGGTGGCGTTCTACGGCAACTACAGCCGCTCCTTCGTGCCCAATGCCTCGGATACCAATACTGGCCAAGCATTCGATCCCGAAGAAGGTCGTAGCTACGAACTAGGTGTGAAACTCGACCTGCCTCAAGGTATCGGCGCCAGCCTGGCGCTATTCGATATCGAGAAGGAAAACGTCGTGGTCACCAACAACTCCGTATCGGAAGCGGCAGGCAAGGTCGGTTCGCGCGGCGTGGAACTGGATATCAGCGGCCGCCTGAGCGAGCGCTGGGAGCTGCTCGGCAGCTACGCCTACACCGATACGGAAATCCTCGATGACCCGGCCAACGAAGGCAACGAGCTGGTCAACGCCGCGCGCAATGTCGGCAGTCTCTACCTCGTCCATCACCTGAATCTACCCCAGGAGCTGGGTCAGTGGAAACTGGGTGGTGGCGCCCGCTACGTCGGTGAACGTGCTGGCGACAACGCCAACACATTCTGGCTGGATAGCTACACGGTGGCAGATGCCTTCGTCACTTGGGACAGCCAATTGCTCGGTGAGAAGACTCGCCTGCAACTGAACGTACGCAACCTGTTCAACGAGCGCTATTACCCCTCCAGCGGCGGCAATCTACGCGTTGCAGTCGGTGAGCCGCGCGAAGTGCGCCTGTCGGCCAGCGTCGAGTTCTAAAAAGCCGTTGTAGAAGCGGCTTCAGCCGCGAAGGGGATTCGAGAACATCGCGGCTAAAGCCCCTCCCACAATCGACTGGAAAACCACTCAAGCCGGATCGTCGACCCGCACCTCCCTCACCGCAAAGCCCAGGCGTTCGCCGAACTCTTCGACGAACGCCGGGCGCAGGCCGGCATCCAGCCAGCCGTTGAAGATGAAGCCCAGGTTGGAAAAGCCGCATGGCTGCAGGAACAGGAAACCGTTGATGTCATCTTCATGCCCGCATTCCGGGCAGGTGAAATTGTCGGTCTCCCCGGGCCACCACATCTCCAGGCTATCGAACAGCGGCACGCCAACTTCCTTGCGGCATTCGGCGCATCCCGCCTCCTCCAGAAAGCCGCGCGTCGGCACATAGATGCAGCGGTGGGTGATGATCTCCAGGCCGTTGTGCGGTTGACCATAAGGCAGCAATTCTGGGCGTTGGGCGATACGTCGGGCGCCCGCTCCGATGGCGTAGGCCATGCCGTTACCGCCCTGCCCGCAAGTGGTCGGCAGCGCCGCGACGATCTCCCGCTTGACCAACCAGCGCAGCATGGCCTGGGCCTTTTGCTCGTGAGCGGGAAGCGAGGATATCTGCGGGACGAGGATCAGTTGTGCGGTCATGGTGCTCGAGCGGCTGACAAGGAAAGGGCGGCAGCTTAGGCGCTGCCGCCGGCAAATCAAGCCCCGCGACAGATCACGGCAGCCGCCTGTGCTTCACGACGGGCCACCCAGCGAGCACGTAGCACGTCGTAGATCCAGTTGAACGCCATGGTGTACGGCAGGAAGAACAGGATCAGGACGATATCCAGTAGCAGCGCCTCAAGCAGACCGATCGACAGCCACCAGGCGGCCAGGGGCACCAGCACCACGATCAGCCCCACCTCGAACAGCATCGCGTGGCTGACCCGCGCCCACAGACCGCGCTCGAAGCCCAGACGGCTCTGGGCGCGGTCGAACAGGTAGTTGAACAGCATGTTCCACAGCATCGCCACGGTGGAGAACATCAGGGTCAGCACACCCAGATGCAGCAGCGGCTTATCCATGAACCAGGCCATGGCCGGCGCACAGATGAGTACGGCGATGGTCTCGAAGGCCAGGGCGTGACAGATGCGCTCACGCAGGGAGCGCGGCAATGGCTGAGTCATGAAGCGAACCTCGTGATAAGTGACGACGGGCGCTATGATCATCGGAATCCCAGCCAACCAAAAGGCAGCTGCCATCGGCAAAACCGATATGAATATTTCCCCCGAATCCCTCCAGGCCTTCGCCCAAGCGGCCAACTGCGGATCGCTCAGCGCCGCTGCCAGGCGCCTGGGCAAGAGTCAGTCGACCATTAGCGAAGCGGTTGCACGCCTGGAAATCGACCTGGGCGTGGCGCTGTTCGAACGCGGCCCGCGCAAACTGCAGTTGACCGAAGCCGGTGCCAGCCTGCTGGCCCACGCAGAAGAAGTCCTCTGCGCCAGCGACCGCCTGGCGCGACACGCTGCCGGCTTGTCCAGAGGCCAGGAGCCGCGCCTGACCCTGGCACTGTCCGACGCCTACCAGCCGAAACAATACGAAGTGCGCCTGCAGGAGCTGGATCAGCGCTTCCCCGACCTGCAGTTCGAGAGCCTGATCGCCGAGCAGGCCGATGTGCTCGACCTGGTCACCCAGGGCCGCGCCCAGCTTGGCCTGATCGCCGCATTAGCAACCTACCCGCCGCATATCGCCCACTCCCGCCTGGAAATGAGCAGCGAATTCGGCCTGTTCGTCGCCAAGGATCATCCCCTGAGCAGGCTGACCCAGGTGCGCCAGGAAGACTTGTCGCTCTGGCGTCTGCTACGTCTGAGCAGCGTCGCCCATGACGATGCAAACACCGACGACCTGCCCGGCAGCGGCGGACGTTGCTGGGCCGCGCCGGACTACCTGATGCTGCTGGAGATGGCGCGCCTGGGCTTCGGCTGGGCCGAGCTGCCGCGACAACTGGTCGACGCCTACGGCTTCGACGGTCTGCATGAGCTGCCCTGCAGTGGCTGGCCACGACGGGTGACAGTGGACGCCATCTGGTCACGCCAGCGCGAACTCGGTCCGGTCGCGGCCTGGTTGCTCGACCGCTTGCTGCAAGACGCCCGATGAAGGTCGCACCTGCAGGCCTCTCGGCTTATCATGCCGCCCCATGATCAAGGATCCCTTTGCTCGCCTGAACCTCGACCGCGAGGTGCTCAGCGTCAGCCAGCTCAACAACCGCGCCCGCCTGCTGTTGGAGGACGTGTTCGCCGGCATCTGGGTCGAGGGGGAAATTTCCAACCTCGCCCGCCCGGCCTCCGGCCACATCTACTTCACCCTGAAAGACAGCCAGGCCCAGGTGCGCTGCGCGCTGTTCCGGCAGAACGCCGCACGTGTGCGCCAGGCGCTGCGCGACGGATTGGCGGTGAAGGTGCGTGGCAAGGTCTCGCTGTTCGAGGGGCGCGGCGACTATCAGCTGATTCTCGATGCCGTCGAGCCAGCCGGTGACGGCGCCCTGCGCCTGGCCTTCGAGGCGCTGAAGGAAAAACTTGGTGCCGAGGGTCTGTTCGCCACCGAACGCAAGATCGCCCTGCCCGCTCACCCCAAGCGCATCGGCATCGTCACCTCGCCGACTGGCGCGGTGATCCGCGACATCATCAGCGTGTTTCGCCGCCGCGCACCGCAGGTGGAGCTGAACCTGATTCCTACTGCCGTGCAGGGCCGCGAGGCCACCGCGCAGATCGTGCGTGCCTTGCAGCGTGCCGACGCGCAGGGTTTCGATGCGCTGATCCTGGCTCGTGGCGGTGGTTCGCTGGAAGACCTCTGGTGCTTCAACGAGGAAGCCGTGGCCCGCGCCGTGGCAGCCTGCGTCACGCCCATCGTCAGCGCCGTGGGCCACGAGACGGACGTTTCCATCGCCGACTTCGTTGCTGACGTGCGCGCGCCGACCCCGTCGGCCGCCGCTGAGTTGCTGGCCCCGGACAGCAGCGAGCTGGTGCAGCGCCTGCACAATCTGCAACGCCGCCTGGTCCTGCACATGCAGGGCCGCCTGGCGCGTGAGCGCCTACGCTTGGAGGGCGTGAGCCGACGACTGCGGCACCCCGGCGAGCGCCTGCGCCAGCAGGCCCAGCGCCTGGACGATCTGGACATGCGCTTACGCCGTGCCTTCAACCAACAACTTGCCAATCAACGCGAACGCCTGGCCCGCCTCGACGCGCGCCTCGCCGCGCAGCATCCGGGGCGCAACCTGGCCCTGTTGCGCCAGCGTCTGGATGGCCTGGCCACGCGCCTGCCACGGGCCATGCAAGGCCAGCTACGCAGTCAGCGCCAGCAACTGGGCGCACTCGCCGCGCAACTGCAGATCGTCAGTCCCCTGGCCACCCTTGGCCGTGGCTACAGCATCCTCCTCGACGAACGCGGCCACGCCGTACGCAGCGCCGCGCAGACCCAGCCAGGCCAGCGCCTCAAGGCGCGCCTGAGCGAAGGCGAACTGGACGTGCGCGTCGAAGACAACCACATACAACCGGCGACCCTGTCGCTATTGGATTGAGCCAATGCCACCATCCCTGTGTAGGAGCGAGCTCTGCTCGCGAAGCTTTTTCAGCCCCTCTTTTCGCGAGCAGAACTCGCTCCTACACAAATTGTGTCTGTTTGTCCTGACCCTGTGCCTGGCCCTGCCCGTCCATGCAGAGGGCTTCATTACCCGCCTGCTGAACAAGCCGGTGCCCGGTGGCGTGGCGGTGCTCGATCTGGGCAACCCGGCGCAGGCGCCGAAGGTGCGCTACCAGGGCAAACCGGTGCTGACCGTGCATGAGGACGGCCAGCGCTGGATTGCCATCGTCGGCATTCCACTCAGCGTCAAGCCGGGCACTCAGCAGGTAGAGATCGAGGGCGGCCAGAGGCTGAATTTCCAGGTGGGTGCCAAGCACTACACCGAGCAACGCATCACCATCAAGAATCAGCAGCAGGTCACGCCCAACGCCGCCAACCTGAAACGCATCGAACGTGAACTGGCCGAGCAAACCCGTGCCTACCAGCAGTTCAGCGCACGCCAGCCAAGCAACCTACTGTTCGACAAACCGGTCAACGGCCCGCTGTCCAGCCCGTTCGGCCTGCGCCGCTTCTTCAACGGCGAGGAGCGCAACCCGCACTCGGGTCTGGATTTCGCCGCCAACCGCGGCACGCCGATCAAGGCGCCTGCCGCCGGCAAGGTGATCCTCATAGGCGATTACTTCTTCAATGGCAAAACGGTGTTCCTCGACCACGGCCAGGGCCTGATCAGCATGTTCTGCCACCTGTCCGAGATCGACGTGAAGCTCGGTGACGAAATCGCCCGAGGCGGGCGTATCGGCAAGGTCGGCGCCACCGGTCGCGCTACCGGCCCGCACCTGCACTGGAACGTCAGCCTCAACGATGCGCGGGTTGATCCAGCGATCTTCATCGGTGCGTTCAAGCCCTGAGCCGACGCAGCCTGCAACACCTGCCGTTTGGGTTAGCAGGGCATTTTTTGCTAGGGTACGGCGGCTCAGATGGCCGGTTCTGCAGCGCCGGCCTTTCCCCTGCCTGCTTCGGAGTCGGAAATGCCGAATGAGCTCAATACCTGGATGGACTGGCTGAAGACTCAGCCAGAACTGCTCACCCTCACCGCTACCTTCGCCCTGATCGTCGCCGCCTGGCTGTCGAACTGGGTGGTCAAACGCATTCTGGTGCGCGCCATCTACCGCCTGGTCGGCGCCACCGCACTGGGCCGCCACGGCCAGATCAAGGAAAGCGGCATCATCAAGCGCCTGTCCAACATCGTGCCAGCGCTGGTGCTGTCCAGCGGCGTGGTCTTGGTGCCAGGCATGCCCGCTGCCGTGGTGGAAGTGACGCGCAACGTCTGTGGCGCCTTCGTGGTGCTGACCATCGCCATGGCTATCGGTGCCCTGCTGGATATCCTCAACACCCTCTACCAGCGCCGCCCGAATGCGCACCTGAAGCCGATCAAGGGCTACCTTCAGGTAATCAAGATCGCCATCTTCGCCATCGCCGCGATCCTCATGGTGGCTGCGCTGATCGACCGCTCGCCACTGATCCTGCTGTCCGGTCTCGGTGCCATGGCCGCCGTGCTGATGTTGATCTTCCAGGACACCCTGCTGTCGCTGGTGGCCAGCGTGCAGATTTCCTCCAGCGATATCGTGCGCGTCGGCGACTGGGTGGAAATGCCGCAGCTCAATGCCGATGGCGACGTGATCGACATCGCCCTGCACACGGTCAAGGTGCAGAACTGGGACAAGACCATCACCACCATCCCGACCAAACGCTTCATCACCGACCCATTCAAGAACTGGCGCGGCATGCAGGAGTCCGGCGGGCGCCGAATCAAGCGCGCACTGTATCTGGATCAGACCAGCGTACATTTTCTCAGCGACGAAGAAATCGCCCACCTGCGCCGCTTCATGCTTCTGGATGAGTACCTCGACCGCAAGGATCAGGAACTGCAGGACTGGAACACCAAGCTGGCCGAGCATGGCAAGGAAGCGGTGAACACCCGCCGCATCACCAACATCGGCAGCTTCCGCGCCTACGTCGAGCACTACCTGCGGCACAACCCGAACATCCACCAGAACATGACCCTGCTGGTGCGTCAGCTCAGCCCCACTGCCGATGGCCTGCCGCTGGAGATCTACTGTTTCACCAACACCATCGCCTGGAATGCCTATGAAGGCATTCAATCGGATATCTTCGACCACATGCTGGCCATCCTCCCCGAGTTCGGCCTGCGTGTGTTCCAACATCCGAGCGGAGCAGACATGCGCGAGCTACGGCCAGCCATCGCCGAACAGCCGCAGGCGGCGCAATGAAACGCTAGCGGTGCGCCCCTGAGCGACGCGTCACAGAACCTTTGCCTCAAAATCGGCCGGAGCCTGCCATGATCACCGTTCATCACCTGAACAACTCGCGCTCGCAGCGCGTTCTCTGGATGCTCGAAGAGATCGGTCTCGACTACCAGATCAAGCACTACCAGCGCGACCCGCAGACCATGCTCGCCCCCGCCGAATTGCGTCAGGTGCACCCCCTTGGCAAGTCGCCGCTGATCACCGACGGCGAGCTGACCCTGGCCGAATCGGGCGCCATCATCGAATACCTCGCCGAGCGCTACGGTGACTGGTTGCTACCTGCCGCCGGCAGCCCGGAGCGCCTGCGCTGCCGCTACTGGCTGCATTACGCCGAGGGCTCGGCGATGCCGCCATTGTTGCTCAAGCTGGTGTTCGACAAGCTGCGCAGCGCGACGATGCCCTTTTTTATCAAGCCCATCGCCCGTGGCATCGCGAACAAGGTCAGCCAAGCATTCATCTCGCCGCAGTTGACGCTGCACTTCGACTACCTGGAAAGCCAACTGAGCGAGCACGACTGGTTCGCTGGCGATACCTTCAGCGCAGCCGATATCCAGCTCAGTTTCCCGCTGGAGGCAGCCGCTGCCCGTGGCGTACTGCACAACCACCCGCGCTTGAACGATTTCCTGCAGCGCATCCACGCGCGCCCGGCTTATCGCCGCGCCCTCGAAAAGGGCGGCACCTACGACTACGCCGCTTGAACCCGCATGAAGCCTGGCCAGCGGGGAACGCATCACCGCTGGCCACCCAAAACAAACACGATTCGCCGAAAACACCTCTTTCAAAGCAATAAAATCCGCCAATAAAAGCTATTCAGCAATAAATCGGCGTTTTTTAGGCAAGCATTGCCATATCCACCTGCTATGGATAGGGTGCCCACATGAAAAACATCTTTCTCGTCCGCCAGCTCGCTTGCCTGCGACTGGTCAGCCCACGACTGCGAAGCCCCGCCTGAAACCCCGTTTCATGGCCGCCCGGCCTCGTGTTCGACTCCCATTCCGCAGGACCCTCTCATGACCATGCTCAAAGATCCGTCGAAGAAGTACCGTCCGTTCACCCAGATCCAGATTCCGGACCGCACCTGGCCGGACCAGATCATCGACAAGGCGCCGATCTGGCTGTCGACCGACCTGCGCGACGGTAACCAGTCGCTGATCGAGCCGATGGATGCCGAGAAGAAGATGCGCTTCTTCAAGTGCCTGTTGGCCGTGGGCCTGAAGGAAATCGAGGTGGGCTTCCCCTCCGCCTCGCAGACCGATTTCGACTTCGTACGGGAGCTGATCGAGGGCAGCCACATCCCTGACGACGTGACCATCCAGGTGCTGACCCAGGCCCGTGACGACCTCATCGAGCGCACCTTCGAGTCCCTCAAGGGCGCCAAGAAAGCCATCGTCCACTACTACAACGCCTGCGCGCCGAGCTTCCGCAAGATCGTCTTCAACCAGGACAAGGCTGGCGTCAAAGCCATCGCCGTCGCCGCTGGCACCACCATCAAGCGCCTGGCCGATGCCGCGCCGGAAACCCAGTGGGGCTTCGAGTATTCGCCGGAAGTGTTCAGCAGCACCGAGATCGACTTCGCCGTCGAGGTGTGCAACGCGGTGATCGGCGTGTTCCAGCCAACCCCGGCGAACAAGCTGATCCTCAACCTGCCAGCCACCATCGAGTGCGCCACACCGAACAACTACGCCGACCAGATCGAATGGTTCGGCCGCCACGTAGACCGTCGCGACAGCGTGTTGATCAGCGTGCACACCCACAATGACCGTGGTACTGGCGTCGCCGCTTCCGAGCTGGCCGTGATGGCCGGTGCCGACCGCGTCGAAGGCTGCCTGTTCGGCAACGGCGAGCGCACCGGCAACGTCTGCCTGGTGACCCTGGCGCTGAACCTCTACACCCAGGGCGTCGACCCGCAGCTGAACTTCTCCGACATCGACGCGGTACGCAAGGTGGTCGAGGACTGCAACCAGATTCCGGTTCACCCTCGCCATCCGTACGCAGGCGACCTGGTACACACCGCTTTCTCCGGCTCGCACCAAGACGCCATCCGCAAGGGCTTTGCCCAGCAGAAACAAGACACCCTGTGGGAAGTGCCGTACCTGCCGATCGACCCGGCCGATATCGGCCGCGACTACGAGGCGGTGATCCGCGTCAACAGCCAGTCCGGCAAGGGCGGCATCGCCTTCCTGCTCGAACAGGAATATGGCATCAGCCTGCCGCGCCGCATGCAAATCGAATTCAGCCAGGTGGTACAGCGCGAAACCGACCGCCTTGGCCTGGAGATGACCGCTGCACAGATCCACCAGTTGCTCGAAACCGAGTACCTGCAGGCGCGCAGTCCCTACGCCCTGAAAGGCCATCGCCTGCAGGAAGAAAATGGCACCAGCGCGGTGGATATCGAGGTCATCGAAGGCGCTGAAAAGCACCATTGGCGTGGTATCGGCAAAGGTCCGCTGGAAGCACTGGCCGCAGCCCTGCCGGTCGCAGTTGAAGTCATGGACTACAGCGAGCACGCTATCGGTTCCGGCACCAATGCCAAGGCCGCGGCCTACATCGAACTGCGCGTCAACGGCGGTCGTGCACTGCACGGTATCGGCATTGACGAGAACCTGACCACGGCAAGCTTCCGCGCCCTGTTCAGCGCACTGAACCGTGCCCTGAGCCAGGCCGAGTCGCAAGCGGCCTGATTCTCAAGCGCCGCACACAAGAACGCCGGGCATTGCCCGGCGTTTTTGTGTGCACTCCTAAACCCCCGGATCCCATCATCAGCCTCGGTGCGCACAGCGCACCCTACGAAGCATTACCGCCAGACGGCGCCTTTCATCGCCCGGATGAAGACACTCAGATATCGAAAATCATCAGCACGGCAAACATCAGGGCGGCCAGGCCGACGGTGAACATCAGGCCAATCCCCGCCGCCCGCCAGTTGGAGAGCACTGCACCACCCACCTCGGCATGCTGTTTGAGATCGGCCTCGACCAAGTTCTTGGCCAGCATGATCATCGCCATCAGTTGCGCGATGGCGAAAGGCAGCGCCGGCACCTCCTCCGGCAACACGAAAGCCAAGACCAAGGTGACGATCAGAAGGACGACGGAAATGCCCCAGACCATCGCTACTCGATCTGCCTTGCCGAGCAATTGCAGGTTATGCGCCAGCAGCCATGCACCGGCCAGAGGCGTGCCGATGAACGTCGCCAGGCCGACGCCAGCGATGCTGTAGAGCGGCAACTGAGTGGTGGTGCTCGGTTGCAGGTCAGCCTGCGGCGTCTGGAAGGGATTGCTCTGTTGTACGTCCATGTCATGTAGCTCCTGATCAGTTCAAGGTGAAAACATCCGCATCCAGGTGTGCCGGGAAGCGCTCGCGGTAGGCATTCAGAGCCTCGCTCGATAGCTGGGTGCGGAATACACCATCGCCATCGCCAGCCATCAGCAACTCCTCGCCCTGGAAGTCCAGCACTTGGGAATCGCCAGTATAACCGTGGCCCCTGCCGTCCTCGCCGACGCGGTTCACAGCCGCGACATAGCACAGGTTCTCGATGGCTCTGGCCGGCAACAGGCGGTTCCAGTGCTGGCGACGCGCGCCCGGCCAATTGGCGGTATACAGCAGCAGGTCGGTGCCGCTGGCGTCCCGGCTCCAGACCGGGAAGCGCAGGTCGTAGCAGATCAACGGACGCACTCGCCAACCCTTGAGGTCGAACACCACCTGCTGATCGCCAGCGCTGTAATGCTTGTGCTCGCCGGCCATGCGGAACAGGTGACGCTTGTCGTAATGCGCCAGGGAGCCGTCCGGGCACGCCCAGAGCAGACGATTACGGTAGCTGCCATCCGCAGCCTGGATGATCAGGCTGCCGCAGATCACCGCGTCGATACGCTGCGCCTGCTCGCGTAGCCAGATGCTGCTGGGTCCATCCTCAGGCTCAGCCAATTCGGCCGATGCCATGGAAAAACCGGTGGTGAACATCTCCGGCAGGATCACCAGATCAGCGCCGCGCGCCTGTTCCAGCAATGCCTGAAAATGCTCGCGGTTGGCGGCCGGATCGTGCCAGACCAGCGTGGTCTGGATCAGCGCCAGTTCGAGATCGGGTTTGTTGCTCATTTCAAGGCCTCAAATAAATCGGTAGGAACGAGGGGGACGCCTAGTCCTCTGCTCGCGAAGCTTTCATAGGATCGTTCGCGAGCAGAGCTCGCTCCTACAGCTCATACCGCGCTGAGTTTCTCTGCCGCCTGACGCAGGGTTTCCTCGCGCTTGGCGAAGCAGAAACGCACAAGGCGCATCTCCTTGGGCGCGGACTGGTAGAACACCGATACCGGAATCGCCGCCACGCCATGCTCGCGGGTCAACCACTCGGCCATGGCCACGTCGTCCAGATCAGGGCGAATGGCCGAATAGTCGGCTAGCTGGAAATAGGTGCCCGGCGCACGGCTGAAGGTGAAGCGCGAGCCAGCCAGGAGGTCGCAGAACAGATCGCGCTTGGCCTGGTAGAAGGCCGGCAGTTCTTCGACATGCTCGGGGTGTGCAGCCATGAAATCGGCCAGAGCGAATTGCAGGGGCGTCACGCCACAAAAATTGACGTACTGGTGAATCTTGCGCAGCTCGGCCGTCAGTGCCGGCGGCGCCACCACGTAGCCGGTCTTCCAGCCAGTGACGTGATAGGTCTTGCCGAAGGAACTGACCACGAAAGCGCGTTGATACAGCTCCTCGTGGGCCAGCACGCTGGCATGACGCTGGCCGTCGTAGATCAGATGCTCGTAAACCTCGTCGCTGATCACATGGATATCGTGTCCGCGGATCAGCTCGGCCAGCTTGTCCAGATCGGTACGGGTCAGCAGCGCACCACTCGGGTTGTGCGGCGAGTTGAGAAAGATCAGCCGGGTACGCGGCGTGATCGCATCGGCCAAGCGCTGCCAATCGACAGCGAAATCCGGCAGTGCCAGCGGCACATGCACGCAACGGCCACCCGCCAGCTCCACCGACGGCTCGTAACTGTCGTAGCAAGGGTCGAGCACGATGGCTTCATCCCCCGGATGAATCAACGCCTGCACCGCGCAGAAAATCGCTTCGGTGGCACCTGGCGTAATGGTGATTTCGCTGTCGGCATCGCGCTGCACGCCGTAGCTGCGGGCGATCTTGGCCGCCACCTGCTGGCGCAGGCTCGGTAGCCCGGTCATCGGCGAATACTGGTTGCGCCCTTCCATGACGTGGCGCGCCACGGCTTCGCGCAATGCCTGCGGCCCATCGAAATCAGGAAAGCCCTGGGACAGATTGATCGCGCCGGTCTCCAGAGCGAGCTGGGACATCCGCGTGAAGATGGTGGTGCCGACGTTGGGCAGTTTGCTGACAAGCATCGCGACTTCCTACGAAGAACAAGGCAAGCCGCGAGGATAGCCGAAGGGCACCGCAGGCGGCACCCGCAGCGCTTATGAAAAAGCGTTGGAAGCTTATGCCGTGCGCGCCGGACGATTACCGGCGCACACCCTGGCGCAAAGCTTACTAGCGCTTGTCCTTGCGCTTTTTCTCGGCCTTCTTGTGGTGGCTCATCAGCCGGCGCTTCTTGTTCACCTGGCGATCCGTGAGCTTGTTCTTGTTGCCCTCGTAGGGGTTTTCGCCGCCCTTGTACTCGATACGGATCGGCGTACCGACCAGTTTCAGCACACGGCGGAAGGTGTTCTCCAGATAGCGGCTGTAGGCGCGCGGTACGGCGTCGACCTGATTACCGTGAATCACGATCAGCGGCGGGTTGGCACCACCCAGGTGGGCATAGCGCAGCTTGATGCGACGACCATTGACCAAGGGCGGTGCGTGGTCGCTGACAGCATCCTCGAGAATCTGCGTCAGGCGGCTGGTCGGCCAACGGGTGATGGCCGATCTGAACGAAGCCTGCACCGACTTGTACAGATGGCCAACGCCAGTACCGTGCAAGGCGGAGATGAAATGGATATCGGCGAAGTCGACGAAGAACAGCCGGCGCTCCAGCTCGGTCTTCACGTAATCCTTCTGGCCCTGATCCATGCCGTCCCACTTGTTCAGGGCGATGACCAACGCACGACCGCTTTCCAGCACGAAGCCGAGCAGGTTGAGGTCGTGGTCGACCACACCTTCGCGGGCGTCCATGACGAACACCACGACGTTGGAGTCCTGAATGGCCTGCAGGGTCTTGACCACGGAGAACTTCTCCACGGCCTCGAAGATCTTGCCACGGCGGCGCACGCCGGCGGTGTCGATCAGGGTGTATTTTTCGTCGTCACGCTCGAACGGGATGTAGATGCTGTCGCGCGTAGTCCCTGCCTGGTCATAGACGATGACCCGCTCTTCACCGAGCATGCGGTTGACCAAAGTGGACTTGCCGACGTTGGGGCGACCGATGATGGCCAGCTTGATGCCGTCCTTCTCGCTCGGGCCGGGAATGCGCTTGGCCTCCTGGCCTTCCAGCACTTCCTCCTCTTCTTCGGCGCCCTCTTCCGGCTCGCCGGCGTCCTTGGGGAAAGCGCCAAGCACCACTTCGAGCATCTGGGTGATGCCACGGCCATGCGCACCGGCAATCGCCAGCGGCTCGCCCAGGCCCATGGGGCTGAACTCGGCACGAGCCAGGTCGACGTCGAGGTTGTCGACCTTGTTCACCACCAAGAAGCTCTGCTTGTTACGACGACGCAGGTGCTCGCCGATCATCTGGTCGGAAGCGGTCATACCAGCACGCGCGTCCACCAGAAACAGCACGGCATCGGCCTCTTCGATGGCCTGCAGCGACTGCTCGGCCATCTTCGCGTCGATGCCTTCCTCGTCACCGGAAATACCACCGGTGTCGATCACGATATAGGTGCGCCCCTGCCACTTCGCCTCGCCATACTGGCGGTCGCGGGTCAGACCAGACAGGTCGCCGACGATGGCGTCACGGCTGCGGGTCAGGCGGTTGAAGAGTGTGGACTTGCCGACATTCGGCCGGCCCACCAGGGCAATTACGGGAACCATCAGGCTCTCCACTCGGTTAATTCAGAAAATGCAAAGGCCGCTGCAGGGGCAGCGGCCGGAATCTGTTGCGCTGCTACACCCAGAGCTCAGCTCTGGATGCAGCATAGTCGGTTCATTTAATGGTCAGTGCCACCAACTTGCCGCTGTTACCGTAGACGTACAGCCAATCACCCACCACCAGCGGCTGGGCGCGCAGGCCGTCACTGTCAATGCGGGTACGGCCGACGAAGCGACCATCGACCTGGCTCAGCAGATGCAGATAGCCCTCGAAGTCACCTACGGCGACATAACTGGAGAACACAGTCGGTCCCGACAGTTGGCGACGTGCCATGGAATCGTTGCTCCACAGTGCCGACGCGCTGCGTTCATCGATACCTTCGACGGTGCCGCTGGCCATGCTGACGTACACGTTGCCAAAACCTTGAGCGACGCCAACCGAGCTGGATGCCTCGCGCTGCCAAAGCACGCGACCGGACTCCAGGTCCATGGCCGCGACACGGCCCTGGTAGCTCACCGCGTAGACAGTGCCGCCGGACAGCAGCAGACCGCCGTCGATATCCACCACGCGCTCCAACTCGGAACGCCCTTGAGGAATAGCAACGCGTTGCTCCCAGACAGGCAGACCGCGCTGAGCGTCGACCGCAACCACCTTGCCGCTGGACAAGCCAGCGACCACCAGGCGGTTGGTCACCAACGGAGCGCCGGTACCGCGCAGAGTCAGTACAGCCGGGGTATTCTCGACGATCCAGCGCTGGCTACCGGTGCTGGCATCGAAAGCGATAAGGCGGTCGTCCTGAGTCTGTACCACGACGATATCGCCGTTGGTTGCCGGCGCTGCCAGCACTTCACTGGTCACGCGCGAGCGCCACTGCTCTTCACCGTCGCTGGAATCCAGCGCGATCACCTCGCCCTTGAGCGTACCCAGCAGTACCTGGCCGTAACCAACGCCGATAGCACCGGACACCGGGATTTCAAGCTTCTTGCGCCAGATGACCTTGCCGCTGGTGCGGTCCATGGCCATCACCAGACCTTCGACGTCGGCAGCGTAGATCACTTCGCCATCGATGGCCGGGACCAGCATGTTGAAGGTTTCGCCCTGACCGTCACCGACCGAACGGCTCCACTCGGTGCGCAGCTCGACTTCTTCGTCGAACTTGGTCAGATCGGCAGGCGGCAGTTCCTTCTTGCTATTGCTGCTGCAACCCACAGCCAGAACGGCCAGAGCCAGCAGTGCGGCATTCTTCCAACGCATCACGTCACGCATCCCCTTTTGCCAGGTCGTCCAGCTTCATCTGCAGACCGCCAACGGCGGCGTCCTCGGCCAGCGCATCCTTGGCCTTCTGATAGGCCGCGTGCGCGTCATCACTGCGACCCAGCTGGGCCAACAGGTCGCCCTTGAGTTCTTCACGGCTGGCGAGGAAGGCATCCTCGACCTTGGCATCGAGCAACTTCAGTGCGTCGTCCGCCTTGTCCTGAGCAGCCAGCACGCGGGCCAGGCGCTGGCGCGCCAGCTCACCAAGCGTGGCGTCGGCCGGCTTGTCCAGTACACGCTGCAAAGCGGCAGCTGCATCGTCGAGACGATCCGCTTCGACCGCGACCTTGGCGACGAACAGGCTGCCATACTGGGCGTAATAGCTACCACCGAACTCACTATCAAGCTTGCCAGCCAGTTCGGCGACTTTCGCAGCGTCAGGCTTACCGGCCGGATCCAGCGCGGTTTCCAGCAGTTGCTGGTAAAGCACCGAGGCGCCCTGGGCCTGATTGTCCTGATACTTCTGCCAGCCCTGCCAGCCGAATACCACTACCAGCGCCAGTACGCCGCCAGCCAGCAACGGCTTGCCGTTGCGATCCCACCAGTCCTTCAGTTGCGCGATCTGTTCGTCTTCGGTCTGCATGTCTAACCCTGTCTTTCAGCTATTCGGATGCTCAAGCCTGCGCCAGGCAGGCTGCAAGATGCTCGGCCAGAGCATCCCAGGCAACGCTTTGTTGTTCACTGTCATCGCGCAGCGGTTTGCAACCTACCACGCGCCCTGCCAATTCGTCGTCCCCCAGAATCAACGCATAGCGTGCGCCGCTCTTGTCGGCCTTCTTGAACTGGCTCTTGAAACTGCCGCCACCAGTGTTGAGCAGCAGGCGCATCTCAGGTAGCGCGTCACGCAGACGCTCGACCAAGGCCAGCGCTGCCAGCTCCGCAGCCTCACCAAAGGCACAGACATACACGTCGGCGGCACGATTGAGTTCAGCCGGCAGCAGCTCCAGGGTTTCGAGCAGCAAAACCAGGCGCTCGACGCCCATGGCAAAACCAACACCCGGCGTGGCCTTGCCACCCAGTTGCGTGACCAGGCCATCGTATCGACCACCCGCACATACAGTGCCCTGAGCGCCGAGCTTATCGGTGACCCATTCGAATACGGTGCGGTTGTAGTAATCCAGGCCACGTACCAGCTTGTGGTTGATCTGGTAGCGAATGCCAGCCGCATCCAGACGCGCCTTGACGCCTTCGAAGTGCTGCAGCGATTCCTCGTCCAGGTAATCGCCCAGGGTCGGCGCACCGACCAACACGGCTTGAGTGTTCTCGTTTTTGCTGTCGAGGATGCGCAGCGGGTTGGTGCTCAGACGGCGCTGGCTGTCTTCGTCAAGCTGATCGAAGCGCTCCTGCAGGTAAGCCACCAGAGCATCGCGATAGGCGGCACGGGCCTCGCTGGAGCCTAGGCTATTGAGCTGCAGGGTCACCGCATCGGCCAGACCGAGCTTCTTCCACAGGCGCCAGGTGAGCACGATCAGTTCGGCATCGACATCCGGCCCCGGCAGGTTGAAGGCTTCCACGCCAACCTGATGGAACTGGCGATAGCGGCCCTTCTGCGGCTTCTCGTAGCGGAACATGGGGCCGGCGTACCACAATTTCTGCACCTGGCCACCGCCAGACAGACCGTGCTCGAGCACCGCGCGCACGCAACCCGCAGTGCCTTCGGGACGCAGGGTCAGGGATTCTTCGTTGCGATCAAGGAAGGTGTACATCTCCTTGTCGACCACATCGGTACCCTCACCGATACCGCGAGCGAACAGCTCGGTGTACTCGACGATGGGCAGGCGGATTTCCTTGTAGCCATAGCCATCAAGCAGGCTGACCAAGGTACTTTCCAGGTAGCGCCAGGCAGGCGTCTGCTCCGGCAGGATGTCGTTCATGCCACGAATGGCTTGCAGGGACTTGCTCAATTGTATTCCTTACGCACAGATCAGCCGCGGACGATCACGGCAGCATCGGCGGCAGCCTTTTCGGCCGCCTTGTCGCGGATGAGCTTCTCCAGCTCGTCCACCAGATTTTCGTTGGTCAGCTTCGAGGCTGGTTTGCCGTCGATGTAGACCAGATTGTTCGGGCTACCACCGGTGAGGCCAATATGCGCCTCCTTGGCTTCGCCCGGGCCGTTGACCACGCAACCGATCACGGCCACATCCAGCGGCACCAGCAGATCTTCGACACGGCTTTCCAGCTCGTTCATGGTCTTGACCACATCGAAGTTCTGCCGCGAACAACTCGGGCAGGCGATGAAGTTGATGCCACGCGAACGCAAACGCAGGGATTTGAGGATGTCGAAGCCGACCTTGATCTCTTCCACCGGATCGGCAGCCAGGGAGATGCGGATGGTATCGCCAATCCCGTCGGCCAGCAGCATGCCCAACCCAACGGCAGACTTAACCGTACCGGAGCGCAGGCCACCGGCCTCGGTGATACCCAGGTGTAGCGGCTGCTCGATCTGCTTGGCCAACAGGCGGTAGGCCTCTACGGCCATGAACACGTCGGAGGCCTTCACGCTGACCTTGAAGTCGGGAAAATTCAGGCGATCCAGGTGTTCGACATGGCGCAGCGCGGACTCGACCAGCGCTTCGGGCGTCGGCTCACCGTATTTCTTCTGTAGGTCCTTCTCCAGCGAACCGGCGTTGACGCCGATGCGGATCGGGATGCCCCTGTCGCGCGCCGCCTCGACCACTGCCCTGACGCGGTCTTCACGACCGATATTGCCAGGGTTGATGCGCAGGCAATCGACGCCCAGTTCAGCCACGCGCAGGGCGATCTGGTAGTCGAAGTGAATGTCGGCCACCAACGGCACGCGCACCTGCTGTTTGATGCGGCCGAAGGCTTCGGCGGCATCCATGTCCGGCACGGAAACACGCACGATGTCGGCACCCGCATCTTCCAGGCGGCGGATCTGCGCCACGGTAGCGGCCACATCGTTGGTGTCGGAATTGGTCATGCTCTGTACGGCGATCGGCGCATCGCCGCCCACCGGTACCGAGCCGACCCAGATCTTGCGCGACAGTCGGCGCTTGATCGGCGATTCGCAATGCATGCTTTACAACCCCAGTTTCAGACGTGCGGTTTCGCCAGTCATGTGCGGCGCAATGTCCACGCTTTGGCCGTTGTAGGTCACCTGGGCGCCACGGGCAAAGCCCAGACGCAACTCCATCGGTGCTTTGCCAATCAGTTCGATACGCTCTCCGCTGCGTTTGAGCGCACTGAGCAGAACCTTGCCATCGGCGTCGGTCACCTGTGTCCAGCAATCAGCAGTGAACTGCACATTGAGCGCACCCTGCCCGGCAGGAACGGCTACGGGGGCGACAGGCTGTGCAGTTGGTGCGCTGGCAGCGACTGCAGGCTCATTCGATACCGGAGCTGCCGGAGCCTCTGCTGCACTTTCGGGCGCAGCACTTTGGGCGGCCGGTTGTTCTGCGGCAGTGGACTCTTCCGGAGCTTCGCCCGGCTCTACCGGCAACAACAGCGGGCTGCTCTGTTCGCTACCCTGGGCATCTACCACCGCCTGGTCTTCCGGCTCGGCGAGCGAATGCACCTGGGTGGTGCCATCGGCACCCTCCACTTCTACATGTTCCAATCCCAGGTCAGCCAAACTGGCACCGGGACGGCCCTGATCCTGCCACCAGAGAAAACCCGCGCCGATCAATGCCAGCAGCAGCAGGAAGCTCACCAAGCGCAGGATACTCTGCGAATAACGGACAGGTTCTTCGATACGGCCAAGAGCGTGCACACTGCTGCCAGTGGCATCGGTTCCTGTGAACTGGTCGAACTCCATCACCAGACGGCTCTGGTCCATCTCGAGAAGCTTGGCGTAGGCACGAATGTAACCACGGGCAAAGGTAGTGCCCGGCAGTTTGTCGAAAGCACCGGCCTCGATCTGAGAAAGACGCTGCGGAGTCAGATTGAGCTGAGTCGCCACCTCGGCGACGCTCCAACCCTTGATCTCCCGGGCCTGGCGCAGGCTTTCACCCGGATTGGTAGGCGTCGGCTGAGTCACTTCACTAGGTGCCGCTTTCATCGTTGCCCCGAAACAAATTGCTGATATTCCTGAGAAGCCGGATACAGACGTCGCAGTTGCAAGCCCAGGCTGGCAGCCCGATCACGGTCCTCGAACACCTCGGCAAGACGTGCACCGAGTAGCAGGCTGCGCGCGTTTTGCGGTGCCATTTCACTGAAGCTGTCGTAGTAACGACGCGCCGGCACATATTCTTTGTCCTCGTAGGACAATGCGGCCATTTCCAACAACGCGCGCGGCTGACGGCTGCTCAGACGCAGGGCACGCTGGAAGTATTCCTTGGCCTGCTCACGCTGACCGAGTTGCAAAGCAGTCATCCCGAGGTTCTCGAACACCCGCGAACGCTCTGGGTAGAGGTTATCTTCAGCGGCCTTGAGATACGTGCTCATCGCCTCGTCGTAGCGTTTCTGCTCGAACAGAAAGCCACCGTAGTTGTTGAGCAGGCGGGCATCCTTCGGGCGCTGGGACAGCGCCTTGCGGAAATGCTCGTCGGCCAGTTTCGGCTCCATCTCCAACTGGAATGCCATGGCCAGCGCGGCATGCGCATCGGCATTGGAGGAGTCCAGATCGAGTGCGCTCTTCAGCGGCACCTTGGCACGCTGAGTATCGCCCTGCTGGATATAGGCGATACCCAGTTGAACATAGGCATCACGTGCCTTCTCACGCCCTTCAGCCGTACGCATGGGGTCGACATCGCCGGTGGTCACACAACCGCCGAGCAGACTGGCAACTAGCAGCAATAACAGCGCAGGGCGCAAGGTCATAGGCATCCTCTCTTCAATTTCGATTGGCGGCAGCGTGAGGCTCTTGCGCCTCGTTGCCCAGCTGGCGCACGGCGATATAACGCTCGCTGCGCCGAGTACGATCCATGACCTGGCCAACCAACTGGCCGCAGGCTGCATCGATATCGTCACCGCGCGTCGTGCGTACCGTGACGTTATGGCCAGCCTTGTGCAACAGGTCCTGGAAGCGGCGAATAGCGTTATTGCTCGGCCGCTCGTACCCCGAGAAGGGGAAGGGATTAAACGGAATCAGGTTGATCTTGCAAGGCACATTGGCCAGAAGTGCGATCATCTGCTCAGCGTGCTCGGGCTGATCGTTGACGCCCTTGAGCAGAGTGTACTCGATGGTCAGCACACGCTTCTCACCCAATTTGGAGATATAGCGTTTGCAGGCGGCCAGCAGCATGTCCAGTGGATACTTTTTGTTGATCGGCACCAGCTGGTTGCGCAACTCGTCGTTGGGCGCATGTAGCGACAACGCCAGAGACACATCGATCACTTCGGCCAGCTTGTCGATCATCGGCACCACGCCGGAGGTGGACAGCGTCACCTTGCGCTTGGAAATGCCGTAGCCCAGGTCGTCCATCATTATTTTCATGGCGGACACGACGTTGTCGAAGTTCAGAAGCGGCTCGCCCATGCCCATCATCACCACGTTGGTGATGGCACGGTCGATCTTCGCCGGAACGCTGCCGAAGGATTTGCTGGCGATCCACACCTGGCCGATGATCTCGGCGCTGGTCAGGTCACTGTTGAAGCCTTGCTTACCCGTGGAGCAGAAGCTGCAGTCCAGGGCACAGCCCGCTTGCGAGGAAACGCACAGCGTGCCACGCCCACCTTGGGGGATGTACACGGTTTCCACGCAGCTGCCCGACGCCACACGCACCACCCACTTGCGCGTGCCGTCGGAAGAAATGTCTTCGCTGACCACTTCGGGCCCGCGAATATAGGCAGCGGCCTCGAGCTTCTCGCGCAAGGCCTTGCCGACGTTGGTCATGGCGGCGAAATCATCGACGCCAAAGTGGTGAATCCACTTCATTACCTGGCCGGCACGGAAGCGCTTCTCGCCAATGGACTCGAAGAACTGTTCCATTTCCGACTGAGTCAGGCCCAGCAGGTTGATCTTGCCGGTGGTATTGGTCATGGCTTCACCCTCGCTTCATTCGCCAATCAGCGAATGCGCGCGCACTGCTCGGTAGCGGAGAAGAAGTAAGCGATCTCGCGGGCAGCGGATGCTTCGGAATCCGAACCGTGAACAGCGTTTTCATCGATGGAAACGGCGAAGTCAGCACGGATGGTGCCGGCAGCAGCTTCTTTCGGGTTGGTAGCGCCCATCAGTTCACGGTTTTTCAGGACGGCGTCTTCGCCTTCCAGAACCTGAACGATGACCGGGC